>SL_4KL_010_BRINEDRAFT_10001120_pt1 | contig 14661 bp, 13 predicted proteins | sample SodLak_010_BRINE_2_FD_10664 | JGI IMG/M metagenome (IMG submission 10664)
CGCGTTGGATTGATTGTATTTACAGGTGAAGCGTATGTTCAAAGCCCGATGACACAGGATTACTCTGCACTACGGCTTTTCCTCGATATCGTTCAAACCGAGCAGATGCCATCATCTACAACGGATTTTCAGAGAGCGTTTTTAAAAGCCGAAGAGACATTTGACTCAATTCGGGATGATAACAACGCGGCGAATGTACTTCTTTTTATTGCTGATGGCGAAAACCACGGCCCCGATTTTATGCCCGTTTTGCAACGCTTGACGGATGACGGGGTACGAACCTTTTCGATTGGAATTGGTACTGAAGCCGGTGGACAAATTCCAATCTACGAAAATGGAAACCACGTTGGGTATCACAGGGATAGTGACGGAGAGCAGGTGGTAACCCGTTTGAGCTCAGATACCATGCGGCAGATTGCAAGTTTTGGTGGCGGAAACTATTACCAAATAAACTCAGGCAGCGATACGATTGAACCGTTTTTATCCCGACTGGAAGAGCTGGAGCGGGGGGAATTCTCAACCGAAGAGTTTGCCGACTACAAAAATCGATATCAGCTGTTACTGTTAACCGGGTTGATCTTTTTTATATCCGCACTTCTATTCCCCGATTTTACATTTCGGGATGAGAAACAAACCGCTGCAGAATAATTTTTTAACTGATGCTGAATTTACCCAAGTGTAATGATTAAACTTTTTGTAACTGATCTGGATGGATGTATTTCTCATCCATTCGAAACACCTAGCTGGAAAGCGATTAATGAAATTCGTGAGCTGAATCTGAATAGCCGCACGGAAACCCATATTCCACCGCTGACTATCTGCACCGGCCGTCCATATCCTTATGCCGAAGCCGTGGGGCAGTGGCTCGATGTACGTCTCCCATTTGTATTTGAAAGCGCGGGGCTCTACCACTGGGATGGCAATCGTATAGAAACGGGTCTCGACAGCCTTGATGGTGCTCTGGAACCGATTCGCGAGCTGAAAAAATGGCTCTCCGGTGAGCTGCTTCCCAATTATCCCAACGCAGCGCTCGAGTTTACAAAAATGATGGATGCCGGTGTGGTTTGCCCGGATGCGTCAATTATTGATGAGATTCATCAACACGTATTAAATAAACTCGATTCAGGATTCCCAAACCTTGAGGTGCACACGACGGATGTATCAGTCAATATTTTGATGCCCGGTAACAATAAAGCGCGCGGATTGCAGCTTTTGGGAGCCTCACTGGGAGTGGATCTGCAGGAGATGGCCTACATTGGCGATACCGGTGGAGATGTGCCGGCGCTGAAAAAAGTGAAACTGCCATTCTCACCAAACAATGCCCGCGATATTGCAAAAGCGCACTCCGTGATGCTCCCCTTTGAGACGACAGATGCGGTGCTGGAAGCATACAAACGGGTTATTGCGTTTAATAAAGAAGAGATGGAAGGCGAGCGGAGTTAGATTTCATTTTTCTAAGGGCGGAAAGAGGAATTGATAAAACTGTCTAAAAAGCGCGTGAATAAGGATATCCATATTCATTTCTGTCATGCCGGCCCTCGAGCCGGCATCTCCTGCCTTTATCAAAGATAGGAGATCCCGCATCAAGTGCGGGATGACTCTCTTTTCGGGACATATTTGTTCTGAAGCACATTTATCATTCCCCTAATTCTCTCCGCCAACCGGACACTCCTTAATAAATTTACCCGCAATTGCTCTTTCCTCCCGACCGTTCTTCTGCAATATCATAAAACAGTATGATCTTCTGATTCCGTAGTCCTATATTCTGCGTATCCTATAATCATTAACAGTGGGCTTTTAAATACCGGTTATATTTCGACTCCGCTCCGCTGCGCTCAATATGACGTCAGTTTGAGCCTGCCTTCCGAATCCGCCAGCCGGCGGTGCAGGCGGGCGCAATGAGGAGGCACGACGAATGAAGTCGAAAAGAAATCTATGGTTTCGGAAAGCCCTCTAAAAAGAGATACGCATTGAATATACTTGCGGTAGAGCCTTTTTACAGCGGATCACACAAAGCCTTTCTGAAAGGCCTGAAAGAGAACTCCGCCCACAATATTATCCCCATCAAACTGAACTATAAAGGGTGGAAGTGGCGTATGCATGGCGATTCGGTGAAACTTGCCGAGATGACAAGTCATGTGAAGGAGGATATCGATCTGTTATTGGTAAGCAGCATGACAAATCTGCCTGCATTTTTAGCGCTGACCAATCCGCGGTTTGCCCATACACCTAAAGTGATGGTGATGCACGAAAATCAGCTTACCCAGCCGATGCCCGAGGGAGAGCAGCGGGACCTTACCTACTGTTATATCAACTACCTGAGTATGCTGTCGGCCGATAAGCTCCTCTTTTCGAGCCGTTTCCATCTGGAGGATCTGCTGCAGGAGCTGCCCAATTTCCTGGAAAATTTTCCGGATGATAAATACTTTAACACCATCGACCAGATTCGTGATAAAAGTATGGTGCTCTATCCGGGGCTGGATCTGAGCGTGTTCGATGCCCAACCCGATATTCGGGATCAAAATGAACGCCCGGTGATTGTATGGAATCAGCGCTGGCAGTTCGACCGCAACCCGGGAATGTTTTTTAAAGTGCTTAACAGGCTGAATGATATCGACCTGGAGTTTGATCTTATTCTTGCCGGGGACACCAAACATCAAAAACCTGAAGAGTTTGAAAAAGCGTGGAAACGGTTTGGCGATCAAATTACCCATTTCGGATATGTAGAGAATGTAGAAAACTATAGCCGCCTGCTGCACGCCGGGGATATTGTGGTATCCACTGCTACGTACGAGTTTTTCTGCGTGGCGATTATGGAGGCGATCTACTGCGGGTGCCATCCACTGGTGCCCAACAAACTGCACTACCCGGAGCTGATTCCCGATTCACTTCATAAACCTCTTCTCCATGCCCCGGTTCTATACGAAACCGAAGATGACCTGTTCCGCGTTATGAAAAATCTGCTTATCGGAGAGGTAAAGCCGCTGCCCAAATCATCATTACAGAACATTAACAAGCATTTGGACTGGAAAAAGCGGATAGGAGAGTTTGACAGCCTTTTTGAGCAAATGGCATAGCTGAATTTTTACAAAAAGCGGTCAAGAGAGGTTGTCTGTTTTTTCAGGAAATTCCCGACACCCCATGTAAGGGATTTCCCTACAAAGTCTAATGTATTTTTCGGTTATTTTTTGCTTAATTTAAAAACAGCAACCTTTAACCAAAGAAAAACTACTATGGGGAATGAAGAACAAGATACAGAGGAGTTTACTCCCAAAGGTGCCGTCGCCTTTTTTATTGTGTTGATGGTATTCTTCTTAATCACCTGGTTTGCCTTCTACTTTGAACTATTAAGCAGAGCATAGAATGGATAAATCAGAAAAACTTGCCTTATCGCTTAGTCTTACGCTGCTGGTTGTCTTTATGGGGGCAATCGTGTACGCGTCCGTAGCAAAAAACATCGAAGTGCCAACATGCATTACCGATGTAGAACCATTTACTACCGATACCCTGTTCCAGACAGGCCCTGATGAATATGAACTGCAGATGGTCTCCCGAATGTGGGCGTTTCAACCTTCCACGGTACGCTTACCGGCAGGATCTACTGTAGATCTCTACGTTACATCCCAGGATATCATCCACGGATTTAAAGTAGAGGGAAAAAACATCAACCTTATGGCGGTACCCGGTACTATCAACTATCTTCGTGTAAAGTTTGATGAACCCGGTGAATACCTTTTTGCCTGTCATGAATTTTGTGGAGCTGCACATCATACCATGGCCGGACGATTTATCATCGAAGAGGGGTTAGATGAACCGGAAACCGAAGATGGAGGAGTGTAAATGAGTGATTATTCATTTCGATTCTCAAAATCCAACAAGTACTTAAACGCCACTCTGCTCATTATTCCCATGGTACTCCTCTTTATCGGGGTATATGGTGGGTTGATGCAGACCTTTTTCAGGGCCGGTATCATCACCAGTGATCCGTTTGTAGGCGGAGATTACTACAAAGGGCTCACTTTCCACGGTGTATTAAATGCTATTGTCTTTACCACATTTTTCGCGGTTGCGTTGGGGAATGCTCTTGTACCTTATTCTCTGAGAAAAGAGCTCAACAGTAAAATAGCCTGGACTTCCGGTATTATGATGCTGGTTGGATCGGTGCTGGCAGCCATAATGATTTTTCTTGGCGAAGCAACCGTTCTCTACACATTTTACCCGCCGCTGAAGGCTCATCCACTATTTTATATAGGATTAACCCTGTTGGTGGTAGGTTCGTGGCTGGCTTCCTATAACTGGGTGCCGATGTACCTGGAGTGGAGAAAGGAGAACAAAGGGAAAAAGACACCGCTCGCTGTAGTAGGAATGTTCACCACGTTTATCATTTGGTTTATCGCCACGCTGGCGGTAGCAGTAGAAATCCTATTTATGCTGCTTCCCTGGTCGTTGGGGCTGGTAGATGAGATAAATGTGATGTTGGCCCGAACACTTTTCTGGTTCTTTGGTCATCCGTTGGTTTACTTCTGGCTGCTGCCGGCATACGTGATGTACTATGTATTTCTGCCGAAAATTGCAGGAGGTAAACTCTATTCCGATATGGCCGGCCGACTTGTATTTATGTTGTTCATTCTATTTTCAATTCCGGTGGGGACTCATCACCAGTATATGGATCCCGCAATCGGTGCTGAATGGAAGTTCTTGCACGGCATATTTACGTTTGCCGTTGCGCTGCCGAGTTTAATTACGGCGTTTACCATTGCGGCATCGCTGGAGTATTCAGCAAAACAGCGTGGAGCTACCGGCTACTTTAGCTGGCTTTGGAAACAGCCCTATTTTGATAAACAGAACTGGTTTTTCCCGTACCTGATACTGGGACTTTTCATCTTCATATTTGGTGGAATAGGAGGGATTATAAATGCTTCCTACCAGATGAACACGGTGATACATAACACAGCCTGGGTTCCGGGACACTTTCACCTGACGGTAGCCGGGCCGGTTCTACTCGCTTTCCTTGGCGGTAGTTTGTACATGATCGGCCAGTTTATGAACAAGGAGATCCGTATGAAGGGGTGGGCGATGATTTCGCCGTACGTCTATACGATTGGACTGTTCATTATGTCGTACGGGCTGAAAGTAGGCGGCCTGAAAGGTATGCCTCGACGTACAAATACGGGGCAGTCGTATGCAAACCCTGATAGTGTGCTCTATCAACCCGACTGGATTGCTTACATCGATCTAAGTGTGGTTGGTGGAATCCTGATGTTTATTGGAATTGTGATGTACCTCGTTTCATTCTTTGGAACCGTATTTGCTAAATCCGAATCGGATGAAGAAGGGGCATTGGTAACATTCCCAATATCAGAATCGCTGCATGATGAAGAAGCAAAATGGCTCAGAAACTTTAAGCCGTTTATCATTATCGCGATCATACTGATTGTGCTGTCGTATGCACCGGTTATTTGGGATGTATTGCAGGCTACCTATGGTGGGTCACTTCCATTTTCACCCGATAGTCCCGTACCGCTGAGGTAGACGTATATGATTCATCAGTGCTTCAAAATTGCAGTATATATTATCGTAACGGTAACGGCCACAATGGCGGTTACCGGTTGCGATGATTTGGGGATCGAAAAGTCACTTGATGATGTTAGATATCATCTGGTTGATCAGGATAGTTCAGCAGTGGATTTTCCCGAAAATTACAACGGGAAAATCATGCTTGTTGGGTATGTGTACACGCACTGCCCGGATATCTGTCCGTTAATCACCTATAATATGCGTGACATCCAGCGGGCCTTGTCTGATGAGGATGAGTTTATGCTGGTAAGCGTGTCATTTGACCCGGAGAGAGATTCGCCGGAAATTTTATACGACTATGCGCAGAATTATAATGTAGATCAATCAAACTGGCGATTTTTAACCGGAGATAAGGAGCCGGTATTTTCACTTTTAGAAACGTTGGAAATTTCAACCGTAAAAACTCCAACTCGATTTCGGGAAGATGGAACACCGGTTTATTATATCGATCACACCGATCGGGTAACATTGATTGATGATCGTGGAAATATCCGTAAAACTTATAATGGCAGTGGGTTAGACACTGACGAAGTAATTGCCGATATTAAAAAATTGCTGCAAGAACGAACATAAAAATTGTAACCAAACAAATAAGTCTAATTTAAAATAGATCAACTAAAACATACCAGTTATGAAACATTTATTAATTAAAACACTATTTATCGCCCTTGTATTTGGCCTTGCCGCTTGCGGTGGAGAAGAAACAGCACAACAGGGAGAGGAAGAAGCAGTAGATGACGGTGTACGGACCGTTGATATTATCGGAAACGATGATATGCGATTTGTTGTCGCTGAAGCAGCTGACGGCCTTGTAACCGGTGGCGCATCCGGACAGAATGTAATTCTGGAAGCTATTGAAGCATCACCCGGAGAGGAACTACGCATTCGGTTAACTACCGTGAGTAATCTTCCTCCATCTGCAATGTCGCACAACCTGGCTATTCTGGAGCTCGAAGCAGATGTTGACGCATTTGCCCGTGCATCCGTACAGGCACGTGACAACGAGTATATTGCCCCTGAATACGAAGATTGGGTAATTGCAACTACTGCAATGCTTGGCGACGGTGAAACCGATTCATTTACCTTTACGGTACCTGAAGAAGAGGGAGAGTACGATTACATCTGCTCATTCCCAGGACACTTTGCCGGCGGCATGGTAGGTAAATTGATAGTTAGCGAATAACAGCAAATTTTTGCTTGAAAAGCGAGGCCCTCGGTGTGAAAACGCCGAGGGCTTTTTTTATGTAACTCGGGCGTCCTCGTCCGAGAATAATCGGTTAGATATTGTTTTTAGACTGAATTTGTGAGTTGTTTAGAGGTATACTGAGAATGAGTTTGTTCTAAAAATTCAAAGCTCACGAACCGGGAGGTTCGGAATACGTTTTCTTGCCGTTACTCCAGGCACACCAATGTAGTCGGTATTTGGGATTGTCGGGGCTTTTATTTTATCCAACCTGTCAGCACCCACTGGATCTGACAGCGATGAGCTTGAAAGCTAAGTTTTTCTTTTGGTCCGGGCGCTTACAGGAATCCCGGAAAGTGCGGGCTACGCACCGAAAAGTCGGTATCTGCGACCGGCAGATTTTTTTCTCTGTGCTCCCCGTGGTTAATCTCCGGACGCTCACAGGAATCCCGAAAAGCGCGGGCTACGCTGTTAGGTCCTAATTCCCTAATCCCCCTAAACACCAATCAAGGCCCCGGAAAGTGGGGGTACGTTATTTTGGCTTTTAATCCATATACCATAGACCATTGTCTATAAACCATAAATCGAACTCTGGCAGGAACTTCTCCCAACAGGTGTCGGGATTCGTACTCTGCCGGGACCTCCTAATCAACTGATCAACTAATTCTCAAATCAACTAATATCAAAATGGAGCGTCGTCATCGCCGATGTTGTGTGGGGGCGGGGGAGGTGCTGCGCCGGAGTCATCGGGGAGCTGAGCTTCGGGTCCTCCACCGGGCAGTTCATCATCGTCGGTTTGGGTAAGCTTTTCAAAACGGGCGTACTGTTTCACGAAGTACATATTTGATGTACCAATGGGGCCGTTACGCTGTTTCCCGACAATCAGTTCAGCAAGGCCGTTTGTGGATTGCCCTTCTGCCGTTGTTGTAATTCCGTAATATTCGGGTCGGTAGAGGAAACAGACAACGTCAGCATCCTGCTCAATGGATCCGGATTCACGTAAATCACTAAGCTGAGGCCGTTTATCACCGCCTCGCTGTTCAACTGCACGGCTGAGCTGCGACAGAGCGATAACCGGAACATCCAGCTCTTTGGCGAGCCCTTTAAGTCCACGAGAAATCGTTGCAATCTCTTGTTCACGACTGCCGATATCGCGGGAGTTGGCGGTCATCAGCTGCAGGTAATCCACGACAATCATCCCGATATCGTGTTCACTTTTCAGCCGGCGACATTTTGTACGGAGCTCCATCAAACTGAGGCCGGGAGTATCATCAATAAAAATCTTTGCGGTAAAGAGGCGGCTGGCCGCATCAATAAGACGCTTAAATTCGTCATCTTTTAGCCGACCGGTCCGGGCTGATTGCGCATCAATCCGAGCCTCCATGGTCAGGAATCGCTGTACAAGCTGTTGAGATGACATTTCAAGGCTGAAAATAGCTACGTTGCTCCGAAGGTTTTCATCAGCATGAAGTACGGCATTTCGAGCGCAGGTTAGCGTAAATGCCGTTTTACCCATAGAGGGGCGGGCGGCAATAATAATCAAGTCGCCGGGCTGCCATCCCGAGGTAAGTTTATCCACATCAAGCCCGGAGGGAACGCCTGTTACACCGGAAGGTTTTCCGCGCAAATCTTCCAAGTATTGCAGGGTGTCTTTCAGAATATCACCGATCGCCTGCGAACTGGCTCTGTTTTTGGTGTTGGCAATTTCGAATATACGCTGCTCAGCCGCATCCAGGGCATCATAGGCATCGGATGTGGAATCGTACGCTTCTTTGATAATATCATTACACTGCAGTATAAGCTTTCGCTTGATCGCCTTTTCGGAGATAATTTGCGCGTGATAATCCACATTTGCAGCAGAGCTTACCGATCGGGTCAAATCGGCGAGGTAGCCGCCACCGCCAATTTTATCAAGCAGTTTGTTGTCGCGAAGTTCGTTCTCTACGGTAAGCAGATCGAGCGGGTTATCGCGCTCGTACAGATCGCGCAGCGTTTCAAAAATGTGCCTGTGAGCAGGCTTGTAAAAATCCTCAGGGCTGAGCATCTGCAGCGCTACGGTTGCGGCCTCGTGTTCAATCAGCATAGAGCCTAAAACAGCCTCCTCAACTTCTACTGCCTGTGGAGGGACGCGGCCTTCTCCCGATAGCGATTGATCTTTGTTTAAATTTTTTGAGCCGGAACCGTTTGATGTGGCCATAGAACGTTTTAAGAGCTTAATATGCTAAATTTGTAGCGTAGCAGATCGGCCTGACGCTGACCGGTTTGCAAAGCGAAAACTAACAAAAATGTAGAGAGTTAACGAACACTATTATACCGATTTTTTACGAGATACTTGAAGCTTCTTCTGTATAAATGAAGAAGTTTTGGTAATGATGTTTTATGAAAGGTGAGGTGGATTGAGAAAAATTGAAGACATTAAAAAACCGCAAGATTCGGATTTTTTATCTAACAAATTGTTCTCAAATTTCAGCTATGGAAACAGGCAGAACAGATAAGCACGGCAACCATCACTACAACAAGGTAGCCGAGGCGATCAACTATATCAATACAAATTTTAAGGATCAACCCACACTAGAAGTGGTTGCCGAAAGTGTAAATCTGAGCCCGTTCCATTTCCAGCGGTTGTTCAAAGAGTGGGCCGGTACAACTCCCAAGAAATTTTTGCAGTATATCACGTCGCAGTATACAAAGCGGATAATCAGGGAAGATATGGGACGAACACTTTTTGATACCGCCCATCAAGCCGGACTGTCGGGTCCGAGCCGTCTGCACGATCTATTCATCTCGATTCAAGGGATGACGCCGGCGGAGTATAAAAACGGCGGGAAAAATTTGGTGATTCGGTATGATTTTAGAGAGAGCCCATTTGGAAAACTGTTGATTGCATCCACTCAAAAGGGAATTTGCAGTATGGCATTTGCCGAGGATGAGGAGGCAGCATTAGACAGTTTGATGGAGGAATTTCCCAGTGCGAAGTTTCATCGGCAATTGAATGCTGACGATACAGGAGCGCTTTCGGTTTTTCGGGATGACTGGTCCGATTTGAGCCGGATAGAACTTCACCTGAAGGGGAGTGATTTTCAACTTCATGTATGGGAGATGCTGCTGAAAATTCCGGTGGGAAATCTATCAACGTACGGATCTATTTCAGATAAAATGGGCAGGCCAAAAGCAAGTCGGGCGGTGGGGAGTGCGGTAGGTAAAAATCCGGTTGCTTACCTGATTCCGTGCCATAGGGTTATCCGTTCAACTGGTGAGATTGGAAATTACATGTGGGGTGAAACCCGTAAAACGGCAATGATCGGGTGGGAAGGGGTAAAAGTTAACATGGATTAACTGCAGTATTTCGTTTCACTATTACCATGTGATGGAACAAAGTGGGCGAATTCTTGTGTTAAATGGGTAAGTATAACACTCATAAAAAAGAGGAAGTCATGGGAAATCTGGAGATGAAAGGAAACTGGAATAAAATTAAGGGAAAACTCAAAGAGAAGTATGGAGAATTGACGGATAATGATCTCCGTTACGTGGAAGGAAAGGAAGATTAGATGCTTGGGGATCTTCAAAAGAAAACCGGAAAGACGAAGAAAGAGTTGTCGTCGGAAATCAAAAAGATTATTGATTCGTAATTCGTATTGATTTATTTATTTCCGAGGAAAATGTAAAGCGCAGGTTATTCGTGTAATCTGCGCTTTTTTAAATATGGCTATCATCAGACCGATGCTTACTCTGTTCTGGTTTCGTGCTGTAGGCGTTGAAATATCACCGGACCGATGAGCGTCCACAGCGGGATGAGGATCCACAAGTTTCCGGCAAAGATGTTGTAGTGTTGGAGTAGATCATTCACATCGGCCCCTGAAATAAGCCCCATGACAGTTTCAAAAAGAAGTGTCATCATCAACCAGCAGAACCCAATAATCCACGCCTGGCGGGATGAAGGAATAGGCCGGTATATCGTGAGAAACCGAAAATAGCCGGCGAACAGTAGAATCAGTGTGATGGTAGATAGTTGATGTGCCGCCTGCTCACTCAGATATGGAGCAAAAAGTAACTCCCTCGCAATTCCGTTACCAATGGCAAGAATCATCATCCCGAACCAAAAAAAGAGATATTTAATAACCATTTTTTATGAATTACATTGCAATAGTTACGGATTTAATAAATCGTAGATTTTTATAAAATTAAATGTCTTCTATTAATGAAGTAATTCGAATTGTGAAATAGCTTTGTAAGTTGATTAAAGTAAGCTTCTATATCCTTCATCGAGATAAATTCCTGTTAAACTGACCCTGAAAATTATGACATTTACGAGCACAAATCCCTATAACGGAGAAGAATTAAAAACGTATCACGAATTTTCTGAAAAAGAGGTTAAAGAGACATTAGAACGTTCAAAAAAAGCTCATGAAAGTTGGAGAGATGTGCCGATTAGTGAGCGGTGCAAATTGCTGGCGAATGCAGCTGATGTTTTGAACGAAAACAGTGATCGCTATGCGGAGACTATTACTCTGGAGATGGGAAAGCCGATAAGCGAGGCAAGGGGAGAAATAAAGAAGTGTGCCTGGGTATGTAACTTCTACGCCGAGAACAGTGAGCATTTTTTGGCAGATGAATTGATCGAAACCGATGCAGAGGAGAGTTTTATCAGTTATGATCCAATCGGAACCGTGCTGGCCATTATGCCGTGGAATTTTCCATTTTGGCAGGTTTTTAGATTTGCTGCGCCTACGCTAACCGCAGGAAATACAGCACTGTTGAAACACGCTTCCAATGTATTTGGGTGTGCAGAGCATATCGAGGATATTTTTAAAGAGGCAGGGTACCCGGAAGGCGTTTTTCAAAACCTGATCATCCATCACGATAAAACAGAAGATATATTATCAAGTGATATTGTACAGGCAGTTACATTAACCGGCAGTGGCAGGGCCGGGAAATCGGTCGGGAGTCTTGCCGGAAAGTATCTGAAAAAATCGGTACTCGAGCTCGGTGGAAATAACGCTTTTATCGTTTTGGAAGATGCCGATATAGAACAGGCGGTAAAAACCGGGGTGAAGGCACGGATGATGAACAGCGGACAGAGCTGTATTGCCGCAAAACGGTTCATTTTGGTTGGTGATATTTACGAGGAGTTCCTTTCTAAGTTTATCGATCAAGTAAAAGAGATTAAAAGAGGCGATCCGATGGATGAATCGACCGAAATTGGACCGTTGGCCCGGGAAGATTTAGCAGAAGAGCTCCATAACCAGGTGCAAAAATCGGTACTTAAAGGCGCTAAACTTGAACTTGGCGGAAACCGGGACGGTGCATTCCATGAGCCGACGGTGCTTACGGATGTAAAACCCGGAATGCCTGCATTTGATGAGGAGACATTTGGTCCTCTTGCGGCAGTAATTAAAGCAGAAGATGCGGATGAAGCTTTTAATCTTGCCGCTAATTCGAAGTATGGACTTGGTGTTACGGTGTTTACGGAAGATAGTGAGCGGGCACGGAAATATATAAGCCGTTCACCCGATGGAGCATATTTTGTTAACGAACTGGTTAAATCTGATCCGCGACTACCGTTTGGAGGAACTCGTGAATCCGGTTATGGTAGAGAGCTATCCAGAGAAGGAATCCGGGAATTTGTAAATAAAAAGACGGTCTATTTTAAGTAGTTTTAAGAGGTAGAAAGAGTGAATGTGTTCCAAAAAACGGAAACCGGCACTTTCCGCGGTTCTATAGGCAGCAGATGTCTCGCCGAGGGATGACTTTCCATTAAAAACTCATTTTTGAATCTTTTCTGAACTGCTGAAAAATCGACATATCTTAATACCTGAAATCTGCCGTATATTGTTAATAGCTATACGATAACAGCAAAAATTATATAAAATTTGTCCAAAACAGACGACAGACGAATAACACTAAACAGGGAGACCAACGAGAGCACCCGCAGGCTGAAAAAAAGTCTGAATAAGGTGAAATGGTCTCATGCGTTGATGCAGATTTTCTGGACGGCCGGCCCGGTTACCACCCTTGGGTTAATTGGCGGTTACTACATCGGCTACGGCACCATGCCATCAATGCAGCTGCTAATCTACTTTGTAAGCTTCACTGTGTTTTCAGGGATATTGGGCCTTGTGGCTAAGGTGATTTATGATGGAACCAATGATCATCTTGAGGAGCAGAGTGAACGCGATATACTAAATGTAACAGATAAACTTGCTGATTTGATTCTGGTGACCCGAGATAAGGTTGTTCAGGGGTATGAGGGAGAAGCACGCCAGCGGGAGGCTGCACTGCAACTGTTACGTCGAGTAGATTTAACATCTTACGGCGTACAAATTGCCTTTACTGATCTTACGGGCGATCGCCGGATTGGAGAAATTATGGGGCAGATTTATGCTTATCGAAAAATAGGGCTGCAGACTAAAGTACGAGAGCTATATGCGGAACATCAGTCGCATATTAACCGAATGATTGATGAACTGAATCAAAATTCTCCGCAGGCGGCTCGTGAGCTCAAAAAGTGGTTTACGGGTAATACATCCGGCCGGCTAAAATATGGGGTGCCGCGTGAAAAATATTTTCTACAGAGGATTATGTCGGCCATCGAAAATAATAACCCCTACCTGATGACTTATAGGGATGTGGAAGAGATGATGATTTTAGCATTTGAATTGATTAACGGACGGGAAATTCCCACGCTCACATTCAGCTACTCCGGAAAATGGAAATATGCATCTGTAGTGGATGAATTGGAAAGGAAGAGAAGCCAATACCGGGTTGCGCAAGCAAAAGGAGGGAATCGAATGCGTGCTCTTTCAGCGTATCTTGTAGAAGCTGGATACGCTTCTGGTGAACAGCTTCCCGAGGGACTCGATATCAGCCTGCTTATAGCGAGAGTTACGAGTGTGATGGATCGCCTTGCTGTGCAGGCCCGGCAAATGATAAAAAACAAAGAGACCGCGCCCGGAAAAGTAAAACATCTTTCGACCGTTCTGGAGAATTCAGTAGAGCTATATCGGTTGTCGTATGATGGGTATAAAGAGGTGTCGAAACGCCATCAAGAATTAGAGCTGGCATCAAAAAAATGGGAAGAGATGACTAAGCAGAGCGGAAAAACACCCGGCACTGTAAAAGTTGGGAGCGGTCGCAGAGGAGTTCGAATCAAAGAGAGTGTCATATTTTTGAACGAGGAGGAGCGGCTTGATGTATGCCGGCACCTTAGCTGGTACTTCGATAAAGAGGACATAAACAGGCAGAGCTATTCACTTTTTTCATCATTTGATAACCAAGGCGGAATGTCGGCCCGAAGATTGGCAGTAGAAATTGCTGTTGCCCTGGAGCCCCACATTAAGCTGTCAAAACCTGAGATTCAGCGAAATATTAATGCTACAAAAGCGATCTATCTGGGTGGGTTATCACCCGATATGAGTGCTGTTCAAAAGCAGGAACTTGGCATAAGAATGGCAAAAGAGGCCGATAATGAAATGGGATTAGCGGCTATTCGCCTGGCGGATACACTGGTTCATCAATACAATGTGGAGCTGGGGGAGGATGCAATCGAGTTTTTGCACTATAACTATAATGCCGGTTTGAAATCCCTTAAAAGAGTTGCCGAACGAAAAGAGACGAACAGGGATGCAGTTCGAAAAAAACATGCGATGCCGCCAGCATTAAAAAGCCCGAAACAGGGATGGTTAAAGAGTTTGAATGAGATAAAACGAGTAGCTTCAAGACTCTAATTGTTTTGTTGAGAAGCAAACTTCAGGATCAGTTTCCCAATCTATAGAAGAAAAGATTCATTTAATAGATGTTTTGCAAATAGTTGGGCTGTATATATTTGTATGATTTCTATGACATTGATAAGTGAAGTATATGATTAATTATTTTACCCTTACCTCTAAATTCCTTTATATTCT
>SL_4KL_010_BRINEDRAFT_10001125_pt1 | contig 14630 bp, 13 predicted proteins | sample SodLak_010_BRINE_2_FD_10664 | JGI IMG/M metagenome (IMG submission 10664)
TCAGGCAGTTTTCAACCTAACACCAATACGTCAAGGGCGAGGAATCTCTCTGACCGAATAAGGTCGGAAGAATTGCCTCAATCCACTGCCGATAGGTCATATCGGGAGAAGTGTGGTTGAGTGTACCAGGAGATGAGTTTTTACATCTTCGGGGTATGCTTATACTCTTGTTTACGGGTTTACGGTTGCGTTCAGGTGTAACATAATTCGTTTGCAGGAGTATATCCTATTGTGTACCACTGTTGTTCAATTGTTCCGGGGAACCCTTTCTTTCTTATACCGTTTTAACATTTCCCCGGAACTTTCCTTAACCCGCTGTACAACCCTGTTGTGTACCATTCGAGACATGTGTAAAAAGAACATAAAGAACACGAACACAAAAACAATTTACTTACGACAATGCTCACCGATCTTCCAGAGCTCTGTCTTCGGAGCGTGGCGAAATACGTGGCCACCATAGACAGCAACACCGAACTGCCTGCATTATCCACTGGGTTTTCGTTTCGCGACAATAGCGACGTGGTTCGAGACGTCATCCTTTTGGCGGCGAGCAATAAAGAACTGGGACGCGCGCTCGCTCCGATGATCGCCGCTGAGTGTGATCCGCCCTCTCTATCGGAATTGGCATGCGATAGCGTGCTCGAAAGTGATGACGATCCGTCGGTCGTTCGAACGAAGCCGGGGACGAGCGCGCAACGCTTGAAAGAGGCGTGTAAGACAGCTGGTCTGAAGGTGTCCGGAAACAAGACCGCGCTCGCGGCAAGATTACACGAAGAGGTTCGGAAGAAAGCAGGGAGAGATCCCGTGACGCGTTTGACAAAGCGACGCGTCGCCTCGTCAAAGTCCATACACGAGAGGTTTTCGCGTCTCGCCGTTGATCACGTCGAATTCGCGTACGCTTTGGATCGAGGCGCACTGACAAAAGAGAGAGGAAGAGGGGATAAGAATGGCGGGGTTTCAAAGAGACAAGCATATTCAGCGGCTATTGCGAAACACTACGACGCGGAGTCCCTGAGGCGAGTATTACGCAGGCGCGACGATCTCAGGAAAGAGAGCCGTGAATCTCGGCGAAAAGAACTGGAGGAGGCCCTCCGTTCGAGAAAGCCGTGGCTTGTTATCCGGAAAGATTCTGCGATTTGCAGCCAATATATTGAAGGACACTTCAAAGCTCCGCCGTTGAAGCACGTCGTAGACGTCACGGAGGAAATGCACTTTTTGTATCAGCGCACCCAGTACCCGTCCATCTTGCGCAGCATGCGCTCCGCGAGCAGGGATATGGACCGTGATTTTGGCGGATGCACTTACTGGCGCAAGAGGGACATGGTAAAGGACGGCTTGATCGAGAGCATGGACGACGACACGCCGTCTGATTGCAGCGACGATGACGACTACCACGAAAGAGAGGAGGAACAGCGTCGAGAGTCAGCCAAACGTCAAGCGGTGAAAGCGTGGCTTCGAAATCCCACCTCCGACAAGTCACTGCTACCCCGTTCGTTGCTTCACTTCTGACAATTTGTAATGTATCCAAAAATGTCTCGTGAACTCTTGTCGTAACTGTAAAATATCAAGCAACGGCTGTATTTTGCGATCCTTGTAAAGTTTACATGCCGCAATTCATCGGGAATCAGGCTCGACGCGTACAAGCCCAAAGAAAGTATGGCATTGCCATGGGCGCGGTCGGTAGACAAGATACAGCGAAAGTCTACGTCAAATCACCATTTTGCATTTAGCGACCAATAGGTGCCCTCCCTCATACCGCATGAGTCATACATGGCGAATTGTAGTAATGATGACGGAGAATATTACTATCGTCTCGAACAAAATTCGGGAAATACACCATTTTTTATTTATTTTTCCGACAATGAGAGGCAACAACAGCACTGCTTCAACTGCGTGGAGGAGCAAGAAGTCTGAGAGACGTGTGCCATCCCACCTGGAGTTCGAGAAAATCCTGGGTGACGTGCTGGCGTACGCCGAAGGCAGAGAGCTGGCTGCCGACGTCCGAGCAGTACACGCAGAACGCAGTAGCGCTCTCCGAACCTTTCTGCGAGCCAAGAATCTCCGGTTCGACGATGGCCATGGTCGCTACGCATATTGGCTAGACACAGAGGGAACCAAGAGCTACGCATCCACCTATCAGCTGGCGCGACGCTTGGTACAGGGGCTTCCCAACACTCAGAGAGACTGGTCTACCAGCCAAAGCGCAGGCGCGCCGACAAGGAGAAGAAGGAGGACGACTGTTGCTATGGGAGATGTAGACGAGGACGAGGAAAACGATATCGCCACCTCTTTCTTACCGCCGTCTGACATGCCGAGCACCTCTTCCAACGCTGCCGGTCAAGATTTGCACGCAATAATCCAAATGCTCCAGAGCGAGTTGCGCAAATCGCACACCAAGTTGCGCAAATCGCGCACCGTCATTGCCGATCTTCGACGGCAACGAGAAGAAGAGTCGACGACGGAGGAGACTCCTGTCAGAAAGAGGGCTCGTCGACACGAAAGCCCCGTACAAGAAAGATCAGACGGCTCCTCACACGTGGAACAAGCCCCGGAGATCGATCCCGCCATCTTTGTGGACGTGCCCCCTCCCAAAACGGTCAACCCTCTGTTGCGCAACGCTCAGCGACAATCACTCCAGGCGCTACGCCCGACCGTGGTGCTAGACGACCTCACACTTGAGGACGTCGACGAGATTTTCAACCGTCCCGTGGGTCGCAAAGACGGTCAAGACATCGATCTGACGCTCAACGACAAGTGCAACTTCTCGCAGGAAGGCGTGCTCAAGGCGTTCAATCACCGTGGTATTACGTCCGCCGCCTGCGTCGAGCAGGGAAGGAAGACCGATCTGGCGGTCGCTCTCGCGGGCCTCTGCTCCGCGAAAAGCCGACCCATCATCGTGATCGCGGGTCTTCCTCACGCCAACACATGTGAGCTGAGCGACAAGATGAGAGTGACGCTGGAGTACTTCGGCATCCGCACGCTCTTCCTGTCCAACGCGCAGAAGAAGTGGGACCGTTTTACGACCGACGAGGACGACGTCGAGGACTTCAGAAACGGCAACCTCGTCGTGGTCATGCCCGCGTACGCCATGGCGCGCATGTCTTTCGTCGAGCAGCTGGACGTGCAAAACGCCCTGCTCGTCGTGGACGAGAGCGACGTGCTGTTTGGTAAGGAGCACTGGTCTCTCGGCAGCAAGGAGGAAGTCGTGGGAAACATGCTCAAGGACATATTAGGGCATGGTTCCCGTGTGACGGGAACTGTGATGATCAGCGCCACGCATCTCGGTGACTTCCACACGTACAACAAGCATTTACGGGAGCACGTCCCCATGACCGACATCCACGTGGACGTCGACCTCTTGCGCGACAGGGGGTTCACGACGCATCACGAAATGACGTTGATCAACACGGTGGAGATGGGCGACGCGGTCAAAGAGAAACAGCACGGCTTGACGACCCCTGGCTTCCGTCACCTCATCAAGGACTTCAAGGAGTGCCCCGGCACCAAGAAACTGATGTTGGTGGCCTCGTGCCCGCGCGTCAACGTCGGCGAGTCCACGCTGCGCACGCAGGGCGACCTGCTGCAACGCTACGATCCCGAAGCGGTCGTTATCGTGCACCACAGCGGCAAGTGCCTTATCAAGCCGGAAGGGGCACAGGACTGGATCACCATGAAAACCGTGAATCCGGAGGGTCGGACCGCCAACGAGAGAAGGGCCAACAACGTTAAGACCATCGGCAAAGCGCTCGACCTGCTGCAGGCTCGGCATTGTCGTCCTAACGAGAGCGTCGGTCGCACCGAGTACGTAGATCGTCGTTTCATTGTGGTGGGCTACCACGCTCTGGCGCGCAGCACGTCTCCACGCACAGGCGACATGGTTCCTACGCACATGTTTGCGCTGCTGGGCAAGGGGCGCCATACGGCGGACGTCAGGCAGACGCTGATGCGTCCTGCCGGCCAGAACACCGACGTTCGCGCTACGAATGGTCATGGGAACGTCAAGGTGGTGACGATCGAGAAGGACTGGGAAATGATGCAGGTGTTGTACGAGTTCCAGGAGGAGATCCAGAAGGAGATGGACCGCAACCCGAACTTCAACTTTGAGTCGTTCGGGGAGTTCAGAATCAAGTACGCACCGGTGATTGGTAGTTACCGCAAGCACGCGCGACCACAGCTGAAGTTTGATGACCGTTGGAGCGTGCGAGCGACGCCGGAAGAGAAGGCGGATTACCTGAGATACCGCCAGCAGAAGCGCGAAGAGCGCGAAGCGCAAGTGCCGCCCGATCTGCCGGCCGTTCCGGGTCAGGACCAAGAAATGTCTGCCGTTGAGGAGCAGCAACCGACGCCAAATGCATCCGCGAAGACGTTGGAACAAGCCGCCTCATCCGCTGATGAAGAGCGACGAGACGCCGACGCCGGAGGCGTTGTTCCCGACGATCAAGAGCTTGAGTACGAAGATGACTATCTGGACGAAGACGACGAGGAGCTTTTTCCAGAGCCGGCTCGGAAGAAGGTCATGAAGGCTTCCATCCCTCAGCATTACAGGGTGCTGATATTATTGAAGAATAACGGCCCTACGTTCACGCGCGATGTGACATCCATGGCCGCGCGAAATGGAGAAGATATCAAGACTGGCCATGGCATGGTGTTGTGGAGATTGCGTCAGGATGCCCTGATCACACCAACAGGAATCGAACCAATCGATGTGACGCTCAAGGGAAAAGCCCTTCTGCGTCAGCTAGGCTAGACACTTAATGTGCAGACCATCTTTTTACTCGACTAATTTGTAGCGTGCACTAGACCCCGTAGGAAAATACACACAGGCGGCTGCCACTGTCCATCCCGTCGGAAAACCCATTAACCATTCCACAAACTCTGGGTTGACGATCCAGTCGTCAACGTCTTCTTTTCCAGAGTGACGCATGTACATTCGCGTGTCTTTTTCGTAAAGAATTTGGTTAGGTAAGTGGAACGCTGTTCGATTTGTACCTATCTTAGAGGGTGTCCATTTTGTGGAAAGGGGCGTTGACCAGTGATTGAAAGTGTATCTCGATGCGCCTCTTGGTTTCACTACTTTGTTTGACGGAACGTGTAAATTTATCGGAAAAAACGTTTGTGGTATGTCATTGCATCTAAGCTCCGTAAAACTCTTTTCTGGGGTCGAAAGTATACAAATTGCCACTCGAGCAGCTTGTGGTACGACTGCATTGCCTAACAGATATCCTCTCCTCTGTAACTTAATCAAAGAGCTGGTCGTCTTTGGAACAACTCGCGCGGGAGGCCGAACAAGTTTCCACCATGTGTTTCGACACGCGGTTCGGATAGGCGAATGATGACCCAATGAGAGACTTTCATATAAAATTTTTAATGCGGATTTTGCCGCTTCAGTTTTTTTCGATGCTAACAGGTACAGTCTCTTTCTGGTATGCGGAGCTCCTACATTTCTTGCAGAAAATATGCTCCATTTAATATTAGTAAATCCTATACTCTGTAATTCTTTCAATATCACGTCCAGCCCTCTGTTTTGCAAGTTAGGAGAGTTCTCTAGGATTAAGATTTTGGGAGAAAGTTCCTTACAAATTCTTATGACTTCGAAGATTAGGCCGGATCGTGTACCGTATATTCCCTCACCATGAATATTCATGGTCGATACGTCTTGACAAGGAAATCCAGCTGTGATAACATCAACACCTACGAACGCCTTCTGCTTCCTTACATGTTTCACGTCATCGATAATAGGAGCGGTTGGAATGCGGCCTTTTCTCATCAGGTCCGAAAGAGTTGCTCTAGAACCTATATGATTGTCACAATATGCGAGAACATTTGCCACGCTTCCTAGTGCTAAAGTAAATCCTGCGATTCCCGTAAACAGATCGAGAGTTTTTAGCTTTGCCATCGTCACTACTCTTGTGCTTGTATAATTTTTTCTCATCGGCGTAAGATAATTAATGAAGGTTGACTGAAGGATCGGCGATGTGCTGAAGCGTCTTTGTAACGTTTTTGCTAGTTCGGTACAACAGAGATCAATTCGTTTGCTCGCGACAATTATATACATATGTTTAACCCGGAAGTCATTCGACGCAGGGTATCATCCCAATTTATGTATTTGACTAGTAAGATGTATTGACACATCCAACACATTCTGAAAACTATATTACAGTTTTATAGGTGACAAGCGTGATACAGATACTATACACTGCGTTCGTGCTTTTATTCGGCTGAGGTGTAGCGATGTTGAAAAGTTCTCTAGGTTTGCTCGATTTGTTTAGCGGTATAGGCGGTTTTTCGTTGGCTTTGCGAACCGTTTGTCGCACAGTGGCTTTTTGTGATAAAGATCCGCGAGCTCGACGCGTTATTCTCGAGCGCATGAAAACCGATGATCTAGATCGCGCAAAGATTTTCGACGACGTAAAGTCGTTGAGAGGAATCGATCTAAAAAAACAACTCGGACGCATAGACGTGGTTACCGCTGGATTCCCATGTCAAGATGTTTCCGTCATGAACAGGGGTGATACTGGTGTGTTCGGAGAACGATCACGTCTCGTATTCGAAGCCATTCGGATAAGCAAAGAAGCAGGGGCCGCGGTTATCATATTCGAAAACTCACCCAATCTCAAGAACAGAGGATTGGAAGTCGTGCTCGATGCTCTCACAAAAGCGGGATATGTTCACCAAGCGTGGGACGTGTTTTCGGCCGCAGAAGTAGGCGCTCCTCATCGAAGAAACAGGCTTTATTTAGTCGCGTCCCTCGATATCAAAAATCTGCGAAACACTCTCGTACTGTCTTCGATGCGTCAAGGTACGATAAATACCATAAATAAGAACTGGTGGAGTTATAATCCTGCACCCTCGCGAGTCATTTCTAAAAACATACAACGATTAAAAGACTTAGAAGACCGAGGATTTTTGTTGGGAAACTCGGTCGTGCCGTGGTGCGCCATGCACGCCATAAACACTCTAGTGAGTCGATTGCTCACAATTGATACTTTCGATGTCGTCAAAAAAAAGGAATCGTCGTGTCTCGATCGTTTCGATCACGGATACTCGAGAGAGAATAATCCGAGAGAGAGAAACCGTGATATTAATGTCGTCGTACCATCAGAAAAGACGAATACACCCAAACAAGTTTATCGTTTCAAATCATGGGCGACGCCTCTGGCAACGTGGTGGAAAATTTCACGAGTGGATAGTCACAGGGCCGCGAGAATTCTTCCCAACCAAATTGTGTACGAAAAACGTACAAAACGCTATATGGATGAATTAGATCGCCGAAATAACAAGCCGTTATCTAACATCGTTCCTCAACACGAAAGATACATTGTAAATCCGCAATTTGCGGAATGGATGATGGGGTATCCCCGAGATTGGACACGTGTTAGAATGACCGAATGAATGATTGCACACCGGGTACCCCCCACCCTATCCCCCTAGTCTAAGCAGTCCAACCGAGTGGATAACCCATCATGATTTCTATGTAATGAGGGTTGATGATACACCATCGAGACATGTCAGACACGTCGAATGACGACGCGGATGACGACGCACAGTGAGTGTTTCTTTCGTAGTAAATCATGTTTGCCAAGTTCCATAACGCTCTGTCCGTCATGCGTCTCGCCTGGTTCCACGATGACTCTCTACTTGTGGGAGTTCTCCACAATCGCCTCTTCACGCACCTACCAGAATTGTCTTGGAGACGAAGCCCTAGGTCCCGGTTTTTAGGTGGCCTAAATTGCTCGAGAACTTCGTGTTGCAGACGTGGGACTTCAAAGATGAGGTTTCCCTTTTCTGGAATTATCATTGTCGTTTTTTTGTACACGGGTGTAGTGCGAGATGCTAAAGATTTTTCGGTGTTTACTGTTGTTAAAGACGTGGAGAGGTTGTGATATGCGTAAGCCGCACATTGAGGAACAACCGCGTTTCCTAACATCGATAATCTCTTTTTGATGGCGATAGCGTGCGCATTGTCTTTCCTTGGTACTACCCTATGGTAAGCGTCCAAGCTATTCCATTCATTATCTAAAACCCTCTTTAACGACGAGGTGGACATGATTGGCAATTTCGAGGGAGCTTTCGTTGCGAGACAGAACCACCTCCTCCTCGAATGAACCGCTCCTACGCTCTCGGCCGAAAAGACACCATAAGCAAAGTGCGTCATTCCCGCTTGTTTCAATGATTTGACGACATCATCCAATCCCCTGTCGTAAATGCAGGGAGAATTTTCGAGGAACACGTGTTTGATTGTTGGAACTTGTCGAAGTAATCTCGGCAATTCGAAAAAAAGTTTCGACCGTTCGCCGTGAATTCCCAGAGCGTCCTTCTGTACTCGTAAGCACGAAATATCTTGGCACGGAAAGCCAGCCGTGATCATATCTGGTTTTGCATGACGTATCTCCTGTGCTCGCAGCCGTCTAACATCAACGGATACCGGAATACCGGGAAATCTCTCTTCTAAAACGCGAACGCTGGCCGGGTCGCTTTCGGAGAACATGACAGGCTTGCACACCTCACGTAAAGCGAGCGCAAACCCTCCTATTCCACTAAACAAATCGAGGCATCGCGTTTTCGACTTCATTGCCATATAATCTAAAGGCGCGGAATTTTTTGATCTACCGGCCACCCCTGGTAAGGAGCAGCAAGAAGAGTGTGATGGTCAGCAGTCGCGGCATGCTGATGAGAAAAGAATCCCGGGGAAGTCACGACGACCTACGTACTTTAGTGAGTCGATTGTTCGGGATTGATCGTGGAAAACTAATAAACAAAAAATATAAACCTGAATTAGCAGTATGAGTGAAATGGAAGGCGTCATGGAGCGGCTAGCTGCCGTAGAAAGGACGCAGAAGGTCAATAAGGCAGCACATGAAGCCAAACTCGCAGCCGTAAAAGCTGACCTGAAGGCCTTAAAGGCAGCGCAGCAGGCAGCACGTAAAAACGATTTCGTAGCCGTGAGAGCCGACCTGAACGCCTTTCATACAGTGCAGATAGCACATAAAAACGATCTCGTAGCCGTGAGAGCTGATTTGGAGGCTCAACGAAGAATATGGGACTGGTTAGTCCTGTGCGAATGGAGGGACGCCATCAGAGGCATTCGTGTTCACAGGCCCGTCATGGAACACGACAATTTGCCCGAAATAGAACCGTTATTATAAGCCGGAAATAACTGACATTACATTACAAAGACGTCAAGAAGATTATACGAATTTCATGATGCACGGGGGTCTGATGCAGCTGGTAGCTTACGGTGCAAACCCTTTCATCATGCTGAATAGGCCTGTACGTGTTTTGGACGAAGAGCGACTCGTTCAAGCGATGCGACTTCACTTTGCTGCGAAGCGCATTCAACGGGCGTGGGACGCGTGTTTGTCGAATCCGTGTCACAAAGTAGGAAAGAAAAGACTTGTCCGCGAATTTCAAGAAATCGAACGCGGCGTCGACTATCCTGCAAAACCATACTCTTATTATAAGCGATCATGCGGAAATTTTGACGATGTATCGTATTATTCAATACGGTATCTCGATAATGTGCTCGACTTGTATGGACCAGAAAACACGCATCCCATGAAGTGCTACTTTTGCCGTCGAAACGGAATATATCAGTACATCGCCAGTCCCTCGACGAAATGCTTTATAAATTTACTCATAGAGCGCAGCGATTTATCGCTTTCAAATAAAAACGTCTTGAGAGATTCGGTCGCTAAGAAAGGGAAGGGGGGCAATTGACGCCTCATGACGTTGATTATATATTATATAGCCCGACCCTGCGCTCATCTGGGCCAAACGGTGTGGAGCGTGGCTGCGTCGTCAAGAGTTTTCGGTCCGCGAAATAGACGGTTGGACGTTGGCGGATACGTACTTTCCGGACGCCGACCCTACGAACGATATGTCGTTGTTTGCGACCCACGTAGATGAGAGCGGGCATGTTCAAGCTCCCATTGATTTTGTACCGTTTGCATGTCCCGAAGCCGAGAACCCATACTTCAGTTACGAGGGCGTCCGCATCACGCCTCTCTTCCGTTTGACGAGCGTCTCCGACCGCCGCATCCTGCAGACCAGGGTTGTACAGCGGGTTAAGGAAAGTTCCGGGGGAATGCTAAAACGGTATAAGGAAAAACGGGTTTCCCGGAACGTTTGAACAACCTTGCTGCAGACCATGTTGAAAAAGATGAACGTGGCGCCGATCATCAACTCTCCTTTTCTTTTTCGGTTCGACGATTTTGCGAAACGCGCATTTCATAAAAAAGTTTTGTCGTCAAATCACACCATCCTCGCGCGTTCCTGTCCGCACGTACTTCCCTAGAGTGTCTCCGTTTCCCAACTCGCAGTCGTTCATTTCGCTCCGCCAAGGATTTCGCAGATGCCGCAGATGCTGCCAACGATGTATCCACCGATCTCTTACTCCCCCATAGCATTCCCTCGCCCGCCAATAACACGTCGTCGCTAGGGTCCTCAGCGCGATAGAAGCCGTCACGACTAAGAAAATGATCAACGGGCTGACGGCTATTAGCTCCGATATCCTGAACCACAATATGGAGGCGATATCGTAATCGTCAAAGTTGCTTTTGTGCACGAACGTGGGGTGGGTGCCGAAGACGGGATTGCTATAACATCCGTCGACGTACAACGTGCGCTCGTCCGGAGCAGAAGAAACGTCGGGAGGACACCGGAGGCGAATGGTGTCATGAACCGGATTATCCAATTTATGCGGAACGAAACTCCACGGCGGTGTGTATAGAGGAGTCCACTGTATTACGTACTCGCAGGGAGCACTCGTGTCAACGATGTCAAGGTTGTTCACTCGGACCACCTCAGCTGCAGGCTCATAGTAGTTGCAGTCGGAGATGAGAAAGAGAAGGGGGAGGTTTATGAGCGCGCCGATTAGATATATCACGCAATACACATCTACGAGATATGGAAAAATGTTTCCACAACAGTCTGGATCGAACATGTTCAAAGAGTTATCAATTTCACAATTCCATTGTTGTCGCCTTTTTATGTACATTACCATCTAGTCCATACAGGGGTCCTGACCGCTACAAAAATAACAACGACGGCATAAAAAAGGGAATAACAGAACAGAAAGAAACGAAAGCCGTTGAGACGGGCCGTTGTGGTTTTTTACGCGATATCACGGTCTCGTATTCAGAACCAAATTGCGTTTTACTCTAGATGTCACGATTCTTTCAAAGTGTTTTCTGGTGTCGGGAGACACAGAAGAATGATTGTACATCATTTCTATGAAATTATCGCGTATATAAGGATTATCGATAAGGTCATGAAGCAGTTTCGAAGAAATTGTGAGGTGTGGGTTTTGTAAACACTTTCGCGCAATGTCTTCGAGGAGCTTGATGCTGCCGATATGTTCTAAACGATATGATCTAAGGTCGATCTCACGACAGGCTGCAGGGAGTAATTTATGGCTTATTGTCGCAAGATGCTCGGTATTCATACGGTCAAGGATATACGTTACCAAATAAGTGTTTCGTTTTTGAATGTACGAATTTAGCATCTCGTCATCAACTGCTGTTATGAAATCGGGACGCACTTCAAAGAGCGCAATTTTGAATCTCGCAGAAATGCTAATCGGGTATAAAGTCATTTTATGCAATAATTTGTTTTGATCGCTACGGCGAGACAATATCTGGGGACGATGTTCGAATAGATCGTCGTCATGGACGATATCTTCGTCCCCGTATCTTTGTCGAATCGCCATAAAGTCCCTCAAAGCATGCACCCTATCCTCAAAAGAACCGCCGAAACTGCCACGCCCGATCAGTATCACTGCAATCGAAGCATAATGGTTTGCCAGTTTTTCGTTCACTTTAAAGAGCGCACGGATGCCTACTCTCATGGAAATCATGCCGATCGTTCTATTCCCGCGCGACAATTTATCGAGTATTGTAATGATATGTAAACCTTGATCGAGGAAACACGCTGACTCGACGAATGACTCTGCCAAAAAAGTGAGCGGCAACACCCTGTTACGACACAGCTTCCTGAACAGTGCGAACGCAGCGGTGCAGGTCATCGACATATTACAGACGACTATCAGCCTGTCACGCGGAGACATATTCATGAGCACTATATCACTCAATATCAACTCAACAGCCTCCATCTTTCCTTTGTTCTACGACATGTTTCTCTTGTCGATTTTTTCCGGGAAGCAATTACCCCCCAAAAAAGATGCACACGACCAAGTAGCATGCGGCGTTCTTCTCAAATAAATCGATAAGGTCCCGTTGATAATTTCCTTACGGCATTTCGACCGACATCCGGGCAGTATCTCCCGAGTTGTTAGTCGTCGACTGCCACGTCCAGAGATCTCTCGTAGGTACGAAGGAGCTGCAGCGGTACAGGCGTCGTAAATCTGGACTTACGAGCCAGGATCGGGGCTGTATTCCCGATCGCGTTTACCGCGTTCACGTCCAGAACATGACCGTACACGCGCATCATCTCGGCTGCTACGTTCACGCCTTTACGATGGTTGCACGCCAACACAAACGCGGTGTCTCCGTTTTTTTTCTTCGCGTTCACGTCCAAATCGCGTCCGTACACACGGATAAACTCGAGCGCAACGTCCGTCGATCCTCGAGCGCAGGCGATCATGAACGCGGTGTCTCCGTTTTTTTCTTTGCGTTCACGTCCAAATCGCGTCCGTACACACGGATGAACTCGAGCGCAACGTCCGTCGATCCTCGAGCGCAGGCGATCATGAACGCGGTATTTCCTTTTCCGTTCTTGGCGTTCACGTTCAGATCGCGCCCAAACATGCGAATAAGCTCGAGCACACTGTCCTTTGATCCTTTCCTGCATGCACCACACGCGAGCATAAACGCAAGCGAAATCGGAGCGCTGGCTCAGCTGACGGGGTTGACCCATCTCAACTGTAATTACATGAAACAGGTGAGCGACATCGGGCCACTGGCGCGCCTCGTCAACTTACGACACCTTTGCTGCAGCGCGATGTGTGATGTGACCGACCTGGAAGCGCTGGCGGGCCTGACTCGTTTGACACTCCTCTGCTGCAGTGATATGATAAACGTGAGCGACCTCGGGCCACTGGCGACGCTGACAAACCTGCGAGTGCTCTTGTGCTGTTGGAACCAGCGAGTGAGTGATCTCGAACCTCTGGCGTGTCTCACCAACTTACAGGAACTCCACTGCAGTAACATGGGCATCGTCAGCGATCTTGGGCCGTTGGCGGCGCTCACAGGGTTGCATTACCTCGGAAGTAAAGGGACCCACGCCCCTGTTAACGCTTCTGCTTGTGCCCGCGCGCGCAAGAGACTGACGGCATTTTCTAAAACGGTTGTTGACTCGATAAAAAAGTTGGTCTAAAAAAACTGGCGCAAATTTGTGGCTCCGTACTTGAACAGAACGCACCGTTTCCCGCCTCGTGGCTGTTTTAGACCCACCCCCTCCCCTGTCGTACCAAACATGTCCTCGCGGCGTCTTTACAAAATCAAAGTCGCGACTTGCACGAGATCAGTGTTTACGCGTGTTCAGGCGCGTGCGTCTGCGGAGGCGGAGGCGGACTCTTACAAATCTCGGGTACTGCGTTTGCTCTTGGTGAGATAATATGCGATACTACGCTAGTAGTAGAATCTCACGTGTCCGTGTGATGCGTATGATCGACGACATCTCGACATCCCCTGCTATGCTTCGTTCAATGTCATCGTCCCCTCATAATGCCGAGTGTGAGGCGTTGTACAGGAGGTACAAAAACGCAAAATACGAACTGGATTTGCATATAGCGATCCAGCTGAACATCAGGCAACGGGAAGGCAGGTTGTCTATACTGGACGCGGAAGCACCCGACCTCGAATCCCCGGGGATGCGGAAATTGGTGGCCGATGTCACGAGGGCGAGGGAGTCGTGGCAGCGCTGCGTACGCGATAGACAAGGATACGGGAGAGACAAGGAGGATGCCTAGCCGTCGCATGCGACTGTGCACGAAGTGCGATTCTACAGCTGGCATGCTACGCGATCGGGATGTTCAAGGCGCGAGGAACATGCTATGGATTCTGCAACTGACGTACGTCGGAGGAGATCGACCGTACTATATGACGCGGAAGGGTCGACGTGAGATGAGTATGCATGCGGGCGGATGACATCGTCTATCGTAGCTCATGCACCCCTTCATAGCTGTTTGATCGACCTAAGCGCCAAAGAAACAATCCCGAAGGCTAGTGAACGCCAAGGCACTTCGATGTTGCCATAGAGAATCCGCTGTTTCATTTTCGGATGGACAGAGTGTAATTACGCTACACGATGCTGTTGCACACCGTGTATATTGTGTATATAAGACACCGATTCTACCCCCNAGCTTACCCGNAATTCTGTAGGTGCCTCACCTCTTCTTTACTTACGGAANATATTCTTCTCCTCCGCGACGGTCGCTACATCATNAGAATATATATGTAAAATGTCATAAAGTACACACGCCGTCATCTCTCTCTTCCTCTCTCCTCTCCGAAAAAAAGGCCACGTAGCTCAATGGCAGAGCGAAAGATTCCAGTTCTTTAGGTTGCGGGTTCGATTCCTGCCGGGGTCATCTTTTTTTTTCATGTCGCCGTCGACACATTCTTCACAATCTCATCATCAGCATCATCTCCCTCCTTTTTCTCTCTATAGTC
>SL_4KL_010_BRINEDRAFT_10001126_pt1 | contig 14625 bp, 15 predicted proteins | sample SodLak_010_BRINE_2_FD_10664 | JGI IMG/M metagenome (IMG submission 10664)
CAACTGCAGGTTGACAGTATCCCAAAATTAAAAGAGTGACGCTCGAATGGTGTAACCATGGCCAGCACATCAAATGACACAGTGGATGACCGACTGATACAGGTAGCAGAACAGCTCAAGATAGCGAACAACACACTCCAGCTCACACAGGTCCGACTGAACCAGCTTGGTAACGAGCCGGATATCGACGAGGAGAGTCTGGACGGTGTCGCCGCAGCCGCACTGGCGCTTTCTTGCCGTGAGGACGGCCTTCCGGTCAGCGAGGGGGATATCGAAAACGCCTGGACGGAGGCGCTTCCGGGTGATCGCGAGATCAGCATCTCACACCAGCAGCTCGAAGCCGTCGGCTCGTATCTCGATATCGACGAGGTACCACCCCACCCAGATGCGCTGGTCAAAGGGTTCGGTGAGGCAATCGATATGCCCGAAGATCTCGTCAACGTTGCCCATCGAATTCTGTACGACGCCTTCGAGGCGAATCCGTCGCTGCTCGCGAGTGGCTCTTCACCTGCCGCGACAGCAGGTGCTTCACTCTGGCTCTCTGCACTAGTAAATGGCGAGGAAGAGTCATACCCACAGGATGCCCTCGGAAAGGTTTCCGGCACAAACGAAGTGATGGTCCGTAACCGGTCGAACGATCTCAAAGATCTCCTCGGTGAGGAGCGACTGAACGACGACCGATACCGTGTCGTCGAGCCGGAGCCAGCCGAGAGTTCTGACAGCACCGAGACGACACAGAGTCCTGATTCGACAAACACACCCGAGACGACGGATACACCTGAGACGACGGACACACCCGAACAGTCTGCGACGACTGACGGTGCCGGCACCGAGAGCCAGCAAACGACTGATGGTGGATCAGCGACCGAAACGTCGGCGAGCCACTCCACGCCGAGTGAGCTGACCGTCGAGGCCGTCGAATCGGAGATCGACGCGATGGTCGACGAGCTTGATGTTGGTGGATCGACACGGTTGATGGCTCGCGGAATGGTCGGCGACGCAGTCGACGATGTCAACGTTGGCCCATCTGAACTGGCTGGGACGACGATCGTCGCCGCCTCCCGGATGGAAGATGCCGATACCGATGCCGTCGAGGTCGCGGAACTGCGTGATTTCGAGCCGCTCGTGATCACACAGACCCTCGACAGTCTCGACGCGGCCGTCGATATCGACATTCCACGCCGTGACCCTGGCGAGATCGTCGAAGAGATCGTCGAGGATCTCGGCCTCTCCGATGCTGTGCGTGAGGAGAGTTTCGTGACGCTGGATCGGTTCGGCGAGGAACCGTCTGTCGAGGGGTATACCTCCCCAGAGCTCGCCGGCGGTGCCGTTGCCTTCGCTGGCACGGTCATCTCCAACGAGACCGATATCGAGTCCGTCTCCTCGGTCAGTGGTGCCGGGATCGAGCACGCAACCGAGGCGATGAACGATATGATCGTCTCGCTTTGCAAAGAGCTCGTTCGCGGAGATATTGCGTACGAAGACTGCTCGTGGACGAGTGATCTCCTCAGTCTCGACGTGTCGACGACGATCGAGGATGATTACACGAGTCGCGTCGTTGCCCTCACACGGACGTTCGTTGCTGGTCGCGAAGATCGTCACATCGACAACTCGACGATCGACCACGTCCTCGGACAGTAACCGTCACCTGTCTTTTTCCGTCACTGCCATGTGCCGCCACGATGTGTGCTCGCGATTGCGAGTGGATGCAGATTTTTGAGGCTGTCCAACAGTGGGGATGTTGCTGGCTACTCACGTCCTCACCAGACGCTGTCAGCCCCGAATTTCGAACCGAGAAACGCTGCTACTGGTTTGTCGAGACCACTTCGACGACAGCCCGGTTGTCGAGGACGGTATCTGCACCGACCTGCCGGTCGTTACGACAGTCGATCCCGTGGAGAAAGCCGTCGCCGATATCCGAATGTAGATGGTAGGCGAACTCCTCCGCGGTGGCATCGGCAGGGAGCAAAAAGCAGTCCCGGAACGGTCCCTTCGACCAGTTGCCCGACGCCGATCCGGGAAAGACAGCTTTGAGCCCAAGCACGTCGAAGACGGCAGCTTCGAGCGCCTGCTGGACACCGGTACCGCCGAACGCTTCGATGAACGTACGGATCTGTTCGAGCCCCTCGATTTTCTCTGGCGGGAGCTCGCCTGTTATCTCGAACTCGTCGTCGCCGGGGATGTACGACACCGCACCCTGCTCTTTCGCGTTTTTCAGCGCCTTCTCGGCGTGGGCAGACACCGGCACGAATGTCAGGTGATCGTAGGCCGAGTCGGCCGTAATCTCCGCCCAGTTTTGTTGTGCCGTGTCGGTATCCATTTTGTTTGCTGCAACGACCATCGGTTTGGTTCGCTTGCGAAGCTCACTGGCGAGTGCTGCCTTCTGTTCTTCATCCCACTCAAGCGGTGCCACAGCAAGGTCGATCGAGAGAATCACCTGCTTGATCTCGGCTGCCGAGATGCCGAACGCGGAGAGCTGCTCGGCGAGAATCTCCTCCGGGTCCGGATCAGAGAGCTGTTTGCTCTCGTAGCGATCGACACCTTTTTTTAGGATGTCGAGATACCACTCGTCGAGTTCTCGCTCTAGGAAGTCGATATCCTCGCGTGGATCGTGACCCTCCGTTGGCTCACCCTCGCTGTCTGTCGTTCCCGAAAAGTCGACGACGTGGACGAGCACATCCGTCTCGTTGAGGTCGGTAAGGAACTGATTACCGAGCCCCCGCCCCTCGTGAGCGCCGGGGACGAGTCCCGCGATGTCGACAAGTTTGACCGGCACGAATCGCGTCCCGTCCTCACAGGTGCCCACCGATGGCTCACAGCTCCTGTCAAACTCCGGGGCGGCACACTCGGTGCGCACGTAGGCCTCGCCAATGCTCGGGTCGATCGTCGTAAACGGATAAGCTCCTTCCGGAACGTCGTTCATTGTCGCCGCATTGAATAATGTCGACTTTCCCACCGAGGGTTTGCCGACCAGACCGATTCGATAACTCATTGTCGTGAGGAGTAGGCTGGCCCCTAAACACGTTTCTACACCGAGCGGCATCCATCCCGGTTAATAATTTACTACTCGTAGTCGAGGACTCTCTGGTGTAATCCACACAACCAGTGCTGGCATCTTCCCGCAGTCTCCCATCCGTAAATATTATATTACTCACTATATTTTTTGGTACAAGTATCTTAACGACGAAATTTATGAACAGAGACACCGACCCACGGCTGACAGGTGAGTACGTTCGCCGACTGTCGGGATCGACTGGCGAGGTGACGCTGGTCGGCGTTGTCCACGATCACCCAGCCAGCAAGTACCGGGTTCGTGAACTCGTCGAAACGATGGACCCGGAGATGCTTGCGCTGGAGCTCCCCCCGATTGCAGTGCCACTGTACGAGCAGTATGCCGATGATGAACGGAGACCGCCTGCCTTCGGTGGCGAGATGAGCACTGCTGTGCAGGCTGCAACCACAGATCACGTCGTCGGTATCGACGGCCCATCTCCCAGATTCATCAGCCGACTACTCGCGGATGTCGTGACCGAAACCGACCCACGTGAGAGCTTTCTGCCCGTAGTTCGGAGTCTCGCCGGGGTGACCAAGCAGGCCGCAGTCTGTCGCGTTGGGGCGGCCGTTGCCGAGCGGACTGGCCTTCGCCTGGAAGTCGACCCGCCGGCGACTCATGACTGTGCGTGGACGGATGATCCCGATACGCAGGCCAGTGACGAACAGGCACGTGTTAAACGCGCCCAGACCATCTCGGAGATGTTCGAACAGCCAGACACCGTCCGCATACGCAAGCAAACCAGGGACCGACACATGGCGAGTCGCCTCGCCTCGCTCCGTGAGGGCGGCGATATCGTTGCCGTCGTCGGAATTGCCCATCTTGACCCGATTGCGGACCGCCTCGATAGCTGAGTGGGGACAGAACGAGGTTTTGAACGGGAGCAGTAGAGCAATAACAAACAATATGTATACTCAAAGTCAATAAGGACTGAGTACTACGTAATGATTGGGCAATCGACGCTCGGTACGGTGGCTCGTCACCCACGGCGAACCGGCGTGATTGCCCTGCTGGTTCTCTGTGCGCTCGGGCTACTTTTCATCGGCGGCGCAACCGGGCAGCCCTCGCAGGCGGGGGAGAACGTGACCTTCGAGTTCGATGGCGAGGGGCTCGAATCGGGGCCAGATCAGACGATTCGCGGTGAGACTGATATGGAGCTCGAACTGCTTAGTGTGGTAGTCAGAACGGTCGAGGGTCCGGAGTTCGAGTACGAGCGCCCAGTGGTCGTCGATCGTTCCGGACAGTTCGAGACAGCGATCGATCTCTCCCCGCTTCGGCCGGAGACGCCCGCTGAAATCACTCTCAAAGACGAAGGCGAGGTGCTGGGACGAACCCAGCTGACTGTGCTGGAGTGTCGGAGTAGCTGCCAGCCTGACAGTGGGCCGACACTCGAACTGGATGACTCACTCGATCTCGAGGCGGGCCCACAGCAGCTCATCGGTGGACAGACATCTGTCGACCCGGGGACGTGGTTCCAGGGTGAGATCCAGCAGGGCGAGGAGCGTCTCCGGATCGATTTTATTACGACATACGACGGTACGTTCGTCACAGCGGCTGATCTCTCCGAGCTGACACCGAACCAGCCTGCGACAGTAAGCGTTCGCTGGGCGGAAAACGGCGAGGTAGCCGAGAGCATGCGGACGGTCGAAATTACGTGTGCTAACGACTGCGGACACGGAACTTCGGAGACGGCCAGTGACTCAGCGACCGGCGGTTCACCGACCGGCGATGCAGCGGTCGAGACGGCACAACCACAACCGGCCACGACAGTCGGCGAACAGGTGGGTGAAAAGCGCATCCTCCGACAGTTCGACGAGCCGCTCGCGTATGGCGAGACGACACAGATTCCGGTTGATCTCTCCGAGCTTGAGGGTCCGACGATCGAACTGTATGGCACCACCGGCCTCGAAGCCACTCTCGAACTGGAGGATCGAACCGGAACTGATCGTGTGACAGTCGCATTCGATACGCATCCTCGGGGGACGAATCCACTCTTTTTCGCCGCCGATCCTGATGATGTGGTTACAGCGACCCAGTTGCAGGGTGCAGTGAGTCCCGGGCCAGTCTCCCTGCAGCTGCACGATGATGGGCAGCTTGTCGATAGCGCACAGCTCGAACTGGTCGAACCGTCAGAGCCGATCGATGTCGTCGGCAACGATGCAACCAGTGGGGAACAGGAAGAACCGAGCGACCGATCGCTCCTCCCACTCGGGCTGTTCGCGCTGGCAGCACTCTGTGCCGGGACTGGTGTGGCACTGCTTGCTGGCTGGCTCGAGTGGTGAGTATGAGACGATTATTTGCGCAGTGAAACTACGCCAATGATACCGACCCACCCAACAACCAATACACGGCTCCTTGGGCTGTCTGTGGTGTTTGTTCTGGCCGTGACGGCTGTGGGATTGATGGGTGTGTTCGTGGGTTTCAGTGCCTCCAACGGTGAGGATCTGGCAGATGAACCAGTAGCGCTTTCGACCGATGGCGGGGAGCCACTCGAACTCGACCGGCCGAGTCCGGCCGTCACCGGCGAGACCGAGCTTGAACCAGGAACGGAGCTGCAGGTAACAGTCGAATCCGACGGCAGTGGGGACACAGCGCCGTTTCAGGCTCGACAGGTCGTCACTGTGGAGCAAGACAACAGCTTCACCGCCGAGTTCGATCTCGAGGAGATCGTGCCAGGAACGGCTGCATCTGTGAGTGTGTACGAGCGCTCGACTGGTGAGCAGTTGACCCGGACGCCTGCTGTCGTGACCGTTCCCTGGCGAACCGTCGAGCCGGGAGAGTTCCTCGTAACGTTCGACGGCGCGTCGCCTCCGGAGATCGATCTCACAGAGCCGGTTCTGTCGGGGAGCGCTGCCGTCGAGAGCGGCACGGAACTAGAGATTCAGATCCAGACTGAACCCGGTGCTGGCACTCACCTCTTCGAGAGAGAAATGGTCACGACCGACGAAACTGGTGCCTTCGAGCTATCAGTCGACACTGACGACGTGCAGCCGGGGACGGACGCCACTGTCAGTGTCCGGAAGCCGGATCGGTCGGTGCCGCTCTACCGGTCACCGGTCGTCTTTACAGTCCCAGAGGATGGGATGCCCACAACGACGGCCGAACTCGTCGAGTTCGACGACGCTGAACCACACGAACTCGTTGCTGGCTCGAACCGGATCTCGGGGACAGCAGCCCAGCTCGATGCGGGCGACGAGGTCGAAATCACCGTTCGTGCGGCGAATCTGGATATCGACGGGCTGCCTGTCACACAGTCTGTCGCCGTCGATCGAGCAGGACGATTCGTGTTCAATCCGGAGCTCGATCATGTCGAGCCTGGCATTGGGCTCCGTCTCGAAATCGAACATCCCGAGACAACTGATAGCTACGTTCGGAGCGCTCTCATCGAAGAGGACTAGTTACGGAGAAACAGGACGACAGATGCGATCACGAGCACACTGACAAAGAAGACGAGCCCTGGTTCGAGTATCCCAAAGACGAGCCAGCCGAGCGTCTCGGTCGTCGTGTTCGCATCGGGAGTTGCTGGTGCGATGCTCTCCGTGGTGGTGTCGCCATCGGCGATGCTGTAGGCTCCAAGCTGGACGAGGAGACTCGCGATCCCGAGCAATGCGAGCCCGGGGACGATCCGTGTCACCGACTGTTCGATCTCCGCGTGCTTGCTCTTGTCGCCGACAAAGACGAGCGGATCGCTCGTCGGTCCGTACACCGAACTCTCGTTTCCTTTCGAGGAGTACACTGTGTCGACTGCTTCAACCAGTCCTGCCTCTTCGAGCGACGAGATATGGTACTGGATGTTCTGGACAGATGTATCTAGCTCCTCGGCGAGTTCCGACATCGTCTGTGGCTGCTTGAACAGTGTCCGGTAGACGTCGCGCCGAAGCTCCGGTGAGAGCGCATCGAACACGTCGTCGGCAGCCTCCTCGTTGATCGAGAGCACCCGTGTTTCCTGGCTCCCGGTTCCGGCACGATCCTGAAGCCGTTCGATAATACTCGCCATCTACATCGGTATTTGTCGACTGGACATGAAGTAATTACTATTGCTAAAATCTACATTTTACCGGTCGGAATCATCGTCTGCCACCTGCAAGATTGCCCGCTCGGGCCGGAGTACACCACTCCCGGCCCGGAGCTGGTCGTCGTACGGCGGCGTTCCATCTGCTGTCTCTGTCAGGATCTCTGTGATCTCTGGGGGCGAGAGATCCTGTTGTTCCAGCAAAAGCGCAGCGACGCCCGCCGTGTACGGTGCCCCGGCAGACGTTCCAAAGAACTCCCCGTCTCCGTCGATATCGAATCGGCCCGGCGCAATTATATCAAGTCCGGGCCGACCGTCAGCAGTCGGGCCCGCGCCGCTGTAGGGTTCTAGTATTCCCGTCTCTTTGTTGTAGGCTCCAACCGTCAACACGCCCTCGGCGGTCCCCGGTGGAACGAGGCTGCCGAGACGGCTGCTGGCCGACAGTTCGTGTGTCGGCGAGCTGATCCTGACCTGCTCGCCTGTCGCCGTCGCCGGCCCACGCAGCGCGACCGAGAGCGACTCCTCGTCGGGAACCTCGGCTGTGAGGAGCTCGTTTGGATATCTGTCACCGGCGTAAGACTCCGACGCTGCGATTGGCTCCGGATCGTCGCCGGCATAAAGCTCCACAGTCAGCTCTTGGGTCCTGTCCTGCCACGAGAGCCACAGCTCGACTCGTTCGCTGTCCCCCTCAAGCTCCATTCGTTGTCCGCCGTCGAACTCCTGATACCCATCCGTTGTCGGGAGAAACCGACTCTGCCAGTGCCCTTGTCCGAGGTTGCCTGCTGGCGCGACAAATGCGACATCTGCTGCGACTGCGTCCGACGCTGCTCGCTCGACCAACGAGTTTCCGTCTCCCGGCTTGCCGTAAAACGACACGGGCGCGACGATGATATCGACATCCTGATCGAGTTGCCAGGAGACCGCCTCTGTGAAACTCTCTTCGTCGCCGACGGACGCGAAGTACAGCTCGGCGTCCGGTGCAGTGGCGGCGACCAGCGCGGCGGCGCGTGTCCCGTGTTCGTCCGGCCGATCACGCAGCAGTCCATCGCCATCTCCGAACGTTCTGTCGGCGACGAAGCTGTCTGCAACTGCCGGCTGGGTGTCGTCGATCCCCGTCACATCGATGAGTCCGACAGTGACACCACTCCCGGTGTGACCGTCCTCGTGGAGCTGTTCGATCGTTTCAGGGACATCGATTTCGATTGGCTCCGACTCACTCCCAGTAAACTGGCCGAACAGTCCCGCAGTGAGAAACGCAGTAACGACCACCACGAGAGCGAATGCAGCGTACTGTGTGCGAGTAAATCGTGTCATAGCAGGCGGCGAGGTCGACGAACTGCCTATGGGAACCATCCCGTCAACCTGTCAGAACTGATGAATTGACGGATAAAAAAGGTAGCTGTCTACTCTCGGAGGCGGTTGTGCCAGCGGTCACCAGTTCGACCGAGTAACAGCCAGCCAACACCAGCAGCCAGCACAGAAAGTCCAACAGCGAATCCTGTCGACTGCTGCGGTGCGGTGCCATGGGCGAGTGACGCGACGAGCAGTGGCACTGCGAGCATGGCAAGTCCCGCGCCATACAGCGCAAAAAGCGGCGTATCGAACAACAGTTCGTTCGGTGAGAGCCCGGTGAGATAGGCTGTCAGGCCGAAGACGTACACCGAGACGAGCGGAAAGACGACGAGCCCGACGAGCAGATCGGCTGGTGGATACCACAGCGCAGCGATGGCGAGATACCCGACACCGATCGGCACCGAGAGGAGGAGAAACGCCCGGAATTTCCCGCGATAGACGATTGTCAAAGCTTTCGGGTAGCGAAGAAACTCCCGCGGTTTGTCAGCCTGCGTGAGCCAGTTGTAGGTTGTGAAGCTGCCGAGACCGAGCAAGGTCCCGAAGGCGATCCCACCGGAGGGATCGAGCGCCGTCACGTCGGCGAGTCGGTCGAGCAACAGCGCAGCCACCGCAAACAACACCCCAAGCGAGAACGCCACCTTCCAGACCGAGCCGCTGGACCGAGCGACTTCGAGCAACGACCGGGCGGTAAATGCGTCCCCGAGCCGCTTGAGCTGTCTGTACCGGTCGGGATCACCGCGCCGGGCACGGCTGTTCGTCGCCGGCTCGAAAAGTAGCGGGCCAGCGACCAGCACGACAGCAAGCAACACCGCGCTTGCGAGGAGACTCTCGACAGCTGGCTCAGTGTAGACAGCATAGGGCGTCAGCGAGACCGCTGTCTCTGGTGCCAGCACGATTGCAGCAACGACGGCACCGACGACAGCGACGAGTGCAATCTTACTCCGGGTTCCGATCCCCGCAAGCGTGAGACTCGATCCGGCCCCCAGTCCGAAGGTAGCGATCACCGAAAGCCAGAGGAGCCCAAACTGACCGAGGGTGAGTTCGCCAGCAGCCACGACCGGCAGAAAGCCGGCGATGATCGGTGTCAGGAAGAAGGCGGCGTAGTAGCCGATATCTTTCAGAATGAACGCACCCAGCAGATACCGTCGGGAGACCGGCAGGGTGCGGGCGGAGAACACGAGCAGCGTCACGTCGCCGAGTACGTCACGCATCGCATCCCGACCGATGAGTCCGATCGTGCCGACCTGCAGCCCAAAAAAGAAGACGAGCGCGTGGATGCCGGCGACGACTGCGCCGATGGAACTGCCAGTCAGTGTCAGCAGCCAGATGCCGCCGGCAGCCAAAAGCGCAGTAAACAACGGGAAGGCGAGAAACCGGCCGCTGCCGAAAAGCTCCGCATGCAGGCGATACTCCTCGACGAACATTCGCCGAATGATATTCACTGTTTCCCCTCCTGGGGCTGTCTGCTCGTCGTTTCGCCAGTTTGTTTTTGCTCACTGGCGGCCGCTACTTCCGTCTCGAATGTTGCAAGGAGTCCGTCCGCCAGTGACTGTGGGTCTCGCTCTGCGACGAGACTGCCGTCGGCGATGATTCCGACCTCGGTACAGAGCTGTTCGGCGACCTCGACAAAATGTGTCGAGAGAAAGAGGGTGTTGCCCGCCTCGCAGTACGCTTTTAGCTGTTCTTTCAATTCGGCTTGCATCAGCGGATCCAGGTTGACGAGTGGCTCGTCGATGAAGGCGAGTTCAGGTTCATGGATAAAGACCTGTGCGAGCATCACGCGCTGTCGCTGGCCTTCGGAGAGATCAGCCGAGAGCGTATCGAGCACACCCCGAAAACCGAGCTTTCGCGCCCACCGGTCGATCCGGTCGTCGATCCCTTCCAGCTCGCGAACTTCGCCGACGAACTCCAGATATTCACGTGGTGTGAGAAAACTCGGTGGATCCTCCCGTTCCGGGAGAATGCCGATCGATTTTCTCACCTCGATCGGATCGGCAACAGGATCGGCACCCAGTACGCGTGCCTGGCCAGCGGTCGGTGTTCGCTGGCCGGTCAGAATCTCGATAGTTGTGGTCTTTCCCGAGCCGTTGGGGCCGAGCAGCCCGTACAGCTCTCCCCGGTCGACAGTGAGATCGAGTTCGTCGAGTGCGATCAGTTCGCCGTAGCGCTTTCGGAGTCCCGTCGTCTCGACTGCTGGCATTCCCAATACTATGTGTTTCGATACCTTATAACAATTGCCACGTTTCAATCCAGCAACCAATCGTGCGAAAAATTATATTACTCCACACCGGAGCCTCGGGTGTGAAAATCGGTAGCTTTCGTGGGAGGCCGTCGAAAAAACATATGCTCTGGACCCAGCGGGGAAACCAGAACGCCACCAAGCGGTTCGACGATCAGCTGTTCAAGCGATGGGTCGGACACCACGGCTTCGATTTCGACAAGCAGATGCGGATCGACCATGACCGGGCCGACGAGTCCCGCACGCAGTTTCGCTGTGTGTTCAAATGGGGGCGTCGGAAGGGCAAACGCGTCGAGATCGGTGGGAAGGAAGTCGAACTCGAAGGCCAGAAAACCCCGAAGAACTTCATCGAGATCGACTCGCAGGGGTATGCGCGAGTGAAGGCTGGGAGTGTCGAAGATATCTACAATATCGTCGAAATGCGCTATGATGGTGCAGCACTGCTGATCAAAACTGCCGGCGGTGAGAAGAAGAAACTCGACGGGAAGAAACTCTCATAGTGGAAGGTGCACAAACACGGATCCTTGCTCTGTTGGTGATGTCGTTTTAGTAATCGACGAATTGGCGACGATGTCGAGGCGGGATTCAGCGAGCTGGACGAAGTGCTCAAACGACGGATCGAGAACAGAAAAGAGCAAGAAAGGTTAGCCTAAGTACGGTCGGGGTCTAGTTGAGTGTATGAACGAACGCGATTCCACCTTCCTCTCTCGCAGACGGTATCTCGGTGCGATCGGCGCGGGGACGGTTGTGCTTGCTGGCTGTCTCGGCAGCGAGGCCGAAGAGACTGACCACGACGTGCCGGTTCGTGGGGATCCGGACGCCGATGTCACACTCGAAGTGTACGAGGATCTCACCTGCCCTGCCTGCAAACAGTTCCACGACAACGTCCTTCCCGAGCTTGCCACGGCGTATCTCGACCCCGGAACGATCCGGTACGAACACCGTGACTTTCCGTTTCGAAACGACCAGGCCTGGCAGGCGGCAAACGCTGCCCGAGATGTCTACCTCGAAGACGGTGAGGAGCAATTTTTTGCGTACAAATCCGAACTGTTTGCAAACCAACAGCGACTAGAACCGGACGCTCCAGCCGTGTTCGGCGAGCTCGCAACCGGAGTTGATCTCGACGGTGAGCGGATCGAATCTGCAGCTGTCGATCGCAGCCACGACAGCATTCTCGAAGCCGACAAAAACCGTGGCGAAAGCCTCTCCGTCGGCGGCACTCCTGGCTTCGTGCTAGACGGTGAACTGGTCGAAATCGAAAACTCCTGGAACGAACTGTTCGAAGCGATCGACGACGCAGTATAACATGACTGAAGAATCGAATATCGTCGTCATCCGACTGGGACACAGACCCGGCCGAGACGAACGAATGACGACCCACGTTGGACTTACCGCTCGCGCGCTCGGAGCCGACGAGGTTATTATTGCGAACGCCTCCCAGAGCTGTGAGACTGTCACAGATATCACCGACCGATTCGGCGGCCCCTTCGAGGTGACCGAAACCTCGGAACCGCTCCCGATTATTGAGGGCTGGCAGGGGACGATCGTCCACCTCACGATGTACGGGCTACCGATTCAGGATGTAGAAGACGAGCTCCGCAACCAACACCAGCAAGGCGAGCCGCTGTTGATCGTCGTCGGTGCCGAGAAAGTCCCTTTCGATGTCTACGAGGCCGCCGACTACAACGTCGGCGTGACCAACCAGCCCCACTCCGAGGTCGCCTCGCTTGCAGTTTTCCTCGACCGCCTGTTCGAGGGTGCGGAGCTTGATCAAGAGTGGGACGATGCCGACCGCGTCGTCGTTCCGAAAGCGACCGGAAAGCGCGTCGAAGAGCGGGAGTAGCTACTCATCCCATAACGAGTTTTTCCACTCGCCGTAGCCCGAGAGCCGGCCACCTTCTGCTTCCAGCCGAATGTAGACGACAGCGCGCGCTCCAACCTCCTTCCGGGCGAGGCGGTCGGCGTCGACCAACTCTTCGAGTCGTTTGCGGGCGGTGACACTCGAACAGTCGATGGCGTCTGCCACCTCTGGTGCGGTCAGGACTGGCACCGGTGCTGCCTCGAAACTGTCGAGAATCTGTTCGGTCGTAATCTGTCGGATCTGAGAGCTCTCGGCCGTCTCTTCCATATCTCTGGTCGTTCTTTCGATCGACTAATACGTTTTCCTTGCTGATTTTTTCTGATTCTGACGGGGGGTTTCCACGTGGAAAGGGGTGTTCGATGAGGGGTTTCCACGTGGAAACCCCTGTGCGAAAGTGGTGTGCGAAACCCGTTTGCGCACCGACACCCCCTTTGGACAGTTTGCTGTTCGGCGGTGGTAAACGTCACATCCGATGCTTTTAACCGGGAGAGTACCCGAGAGTTGCACAATGGCTTTTGAGGAACTGCTTGAGGATCCGGTCATCCAGAAGTACCTCCACGAACTCGTCGGTCCAAAGGGGATGCCAGTCGCGGCAGCACCGCCGGACGGCGAGGTCACCGACGAGGAGCTGGCCGAGGAACTCGGGCTCGAACTGAACGACGTTCGCCGGGCGCTGTTTATTCTCTACGAGAACGATCTGGCGAGCTACCGGCGGCTGCGTGACGAGGACTCTGGCTGGCTTACCTATCTCTGGACGTTCGAGTACGAGGAGATCCCCGAACAGCTCGAATCGGAGATGCACCGACTGCTCGCGGCGCTGGAAGCTCGCTACGAGTACGAGATGGAAAACGAGTTCTACCTCTCCGAGGAAGCGGGCATCCGCTTCGAGTTCGGTGAAGCGATGGAGTTTGGCTTCCAGTGTCCAGAGACTGGTGCGGAGCTGCAGGCGATGGAAAACACACGCCTTGTCGAAGCGATGGAAGAACGAATCGAAGCACTGCGTGAGGAACTCGGCGTCGAAACAGCCGAAGTCGAGGTCTAATGGTCGTACTCGCGACGAAGCTGTACGTCAGCGGTGATGCCCGAGACCGCTCGCTGCAGTCACTGCGGTCGATGATCGACAACGACCTCGGAGAGCTTGACGTAGCTGTCTCGATCAGTATTCGGGACGACGGCTTTCCCGAAGTCGATCTGGATGGTTCCGACGAGACGATTGCGGCGAACCTGCTCCGCGAGGAGTGGGGTGAGATCTCCGAGACGTTCGAGGAAGGCCAAGAGTACGTCGGCACGCTCGACTCCTGGGATGAGACGGCAATCACGCTGGATGCCGGCCGAGAGATCCGGATCAACCGTGATGATCTCGGGCTCGGCCAGGGTGATCCCGAATCGATCCGGACCCGCTTTGGACTTATCCAGCATATGCCGCTCCGATTTGTCTACGATGAGCCGCCGCGGCTGGCCGACGATCAGATCGATCAGCTGTACGACTGGCGGCGAGGCAACGGTCGCGTGAACGTAAACAGCGCGACCCGTGCGGAGGTCCGGGCGACGGTCAACCGTGCTGGTCACGCACAGGATATCGTCACCGTCGAACGGCTCGGTCTGCTCGAACAGAGCATCATCTGTGCGGAGGGCACCGACCCGCCGGGGCTGCTCGCCGGCATCGGTGAGTATCTCCCCTCGGAGCTGCTCTGTGTGATCAACGCATAAGCGATGAAATCAACGCTCAACGTATGAACCACAAACGGCGTGCGCTGCTTGCAGTAGTTATCGCGGTCTTTATTTCGGGCTGTGGCTTTTTTGGCGGCGGCGAGATCTCTGATGACGACCTGCTCGAAGAGCAGGAGTACAACTGGGAGTCCAACGCAACGGCAACGTTCGATCTGGACGTCTCTTCGAGTGCCTACGCTACGGTGATCGATGTCGAGGGTCAGGACGAACTCGAAATCCATCGGGAGAGCACATTCAGGGGTGATCGGTCGGTGAGCATCGAGGCCCTGCAGTTCCGCTTTACCAACGGAACTGTCGTCGACGCCTCTCACTCGGGGCTGACGGCGATCGAGGGCTCCGACGAGACGACGATCGAGCTGCCGGCGGAGAACGGCAGT
>SL_4KL_010_BRINEDRAFT_10001127_pt1 | contig 14624 bp, 18 predicted proteins | sample SodLak_010_BRINE_2_FD_10664 | JGI IMG/M metagenome (IMG submission 10664)
CTCTCAAAAAAAGTAATTTATTTTACTCCTGGTGAGTTGCGAGGGGGTGCTGGAATTAATTAATTAATCGCAAGATCCTTAGGAGCAGTACGGTACTTTTAAAAACCTTCCACCAAGCATCGTTCAAGATTCTGTGATTGAGACACACAGAGTAGATTTGCTGCAAGCTCAGAAACGTACAAAGCCATTACCCTATGCCATGATCCTTCCTTGGGAAGCTTCTCTTCCCCATTGATGTGGAAGACATGCACAGCTGATTACCATAATGCTCACACATGAATGGTCAACAAATATAAAGCTGCAGCTGAGTCACAGTGAGGATGCAACATTTTGTCTTAGAAAAGCACAAACCGAAAAGCCACCCTCAGAGTAGAGGGTAAATGCCTTCCATCCCTTAGCGAGCTTTGTAGTAAGCAAAGAACAGGCAACAACAAGGCAATGCCGCTAGAGCATCAGTGCCATAGCCAAAGGAGAGGAAGAGGTCCCAATGGGGCTAGTGGAAGGGTTAGTCAGTGTGATTTTGCTTGGCTCAACAAGTGGTTGCTTAGTTGCATCGTGTGAAAAACACATGCGTACACGCCATTTGCTCTCTTCCCCCAGGTGAATAAGTAGAGCAAGTATTTGGTCGGGAGACACTTCATGGACATTTGGTCATAAAGAACAGTACAGCAATCATCAATGAGTTCTTGTGATCATGGGTAGATTTGCTCAGCCTGTGCAATCGTGTGCCAATGGGTGAACAAGAAGGGTGAAGCAAAATTTCTCAATGTGCTCCTCAACGAAACCGTGCAACGCCCATCCACCCACCCCACATTCACACCCACACCCACACCCACAAACTCATACCCTCAAACACATCTCCATTTTAACTCCTCTACACTGCAATTCCCTAACTCACCCTTTGGGCAGTGGATGGCCAAGGACGTCAAGCGCGCTCGGCTGGGCCAGGCTAGAAGGCATTGGGCGCTGCTCAATGCCTCTGCTTTCAACCTCCCTGAAAGATAAAAGACCAGGTAAAAGACAATGCAGCACCTTGTCTCTGGTCTTGCACAGAAGGAGGGACTCAGTATTATGCACGTGAGTCCATTCTACTGCCAAGGTCCACCTGACAGTGTAAGTAACAAGAACACAATTATGGTACGATTTAATGGATGCACAGGGTTAGAACTGTCTTGACAGTCTGTCTCTTATACACCTACACATCAATTATTGTGAGTGCTGGCGCACGAGCACGCGGGGTTGGTGGGAGAGGGTGATTAGAGGGCAGGGGGCGCCTGAGCCTGCAGTCCATGCATCTCTGTGTTTACACACCACAGTGTGTCTTGAAAAGTGCACATGCATGCATGCTCCGCTAGTATGACCACGCACACTGTACTGCTCTTGAACCTGACGCCTGCACTCCATCATTTTGTACTCACCACCCCTCAGATCCATGCTCAGCGTCGTCGGCTGCAAGTGCGGTGCCTGCCATGCTCCTCGGAAGGCTGACCGCAGCATCTGTCTGTCAGCAGGGCTCAAGAAGGAACCTATGTGGCCCTGCAGTTTGCAGGGGGCACTGACTACAATGCTTGCACGCAGGTTTCTTATACATACGAGGTTGGATGCGCAATGCAGTTGCAACATCTTGCAGTACTTGTGCTGCACGTACTAGCAGTTCTCCTGGAAGGTCCAATAATGAACTTGACACTTCACAAGCTTGCGCCATTTGCTGATGTCCCTCCATCAAAAATAATAATATACACGACCTCCTTGCGCCTTTTGGTGATGGCTTCATGAAAAGGATAAAAACAACCCAGCTTCGCCTTCGTTAAAGCTGAGGTTAAGCTTGAGGTTTACAAGGTAGAATCATCCGCCAGTCTGGTCATAAGATTGATTGATTTGTTGCTGGTCTTCGCCAGCCCAAAAGTCAATCATTGTCCGAATTGAAAACCGTTGTTTGCAAACCCGTTGCGTTTGCAACACTGAAACTTTTCTCTTCTCCCTGCTCCATAAGGCCTTCTAAGGCCACAGGATTACTGCCAAAAGCAATTGGGAGCTTTCATCGGTTCCTCCCACCACAGGGGAATGAACCACCGGTTCCTTAATTTTAAATGACCTCCTGGGGGTGGTTTACATAATTCTTTTGCACAATTGAGCTTTTAAACACTGGTCCTTTTATACATTCACCGGTATAACAAACCGGTATACCGATAAAACAAACCGGTGTTGTAAACACAACCTGATGTTTTATTGTTCCATTAAACGCCACTTTAAAAAACCGGTGTTGTAAACACGCCAAAGGCATGCAAAATATAAGGGGCACGGCAGGAAGGAAAAAATGGACGAGTACTTCTTTCTGAGAGAGCACACCAACAAGTCCTGACAGTGTTAAGGAACATGCACCTCATTTTGCACAGCGGCACAAGAGCACTTGTCACAGTGTCCATTTCCACCGCGCCAGATGGAGGATTCCTCTGCATGAGTTGAGCCTGCAAGAAAAACCTGCTAACATTTTTCATTATGTGCGATTATGTGCTCACATTTTTCATTATGTGCCAGGTGGCATCAGGGGAACACCCCTGATCCCGCACGAGTACGTGAATCAGCTTGAAGATCTAGGAGGGGAGAGTCAAACCAAGAATGATATGTCACCAGCTTGTTGTCGCTGTCCAGAGGGCTCATATCAGCAATGTCCCTCCGCACTTACCTCATCCTAAAGTTGAAATTGACCGTACTTTTCATTGTTGCCATGTTCTGAAACATTCATGCTGTTGGAACTTGCACGACATGTTTTCGCAACACCTGAAATCATTCTTGCAGACGATGAGCTGCAGGGAATTAGATTTATGGTGAGTATACACGCATTGTCGCATGCATAGGTATACAGGTAAACTAGTGTGTGTAATGTTACATGCAGCATGCCTCTTGCATGATGTACAGTGCCGATCCTCAATGTTGCTACTTAATGTTGGCCAGGGGAATTAAAAGAACAGGAAGCATCATTAAATCCAACAAGCTCACCTCTGACTGTTGCGCTTGCTTTTTTGCCTGCTTAGCTTGCATTGTAACCTGCTGTGGGTCTGCTTGTAGCTGCACGATTCGACAAACAAACTTTTAAGCTAGAGGCAGACATTGTTGTTGACATCCATTGTTTGTCCATTGGCTTGCTGGAAGGAGTGAAAGGTGGTGCATTGTTCAGTTTATGTATAAATGATAGACCTAGCCAGCACACCAGCAATGGCCTGCAGGCGAAAAGGGCGAAAGTGTTGAATTGCCCAGTTGGTCTTTGGTGCATTCCCTAGGGTACTGAAGGGAGGACATGTTGGGTTATCTTGAATATCTGGCTGCAGCAATTGCACCTGCAATAACCTCTGCAGACATTTCCTGCAGTGATTCACAGCAGAAAAATGCTAAGGGCAGCTAGTCCTGAGGTTCATCCGAGACCAGACCATCTCCACAGGCTCCAGCTGCAGCCTAGGAAAAGGCCCACGATACCAGCATTCAGCCGCTGCGAGGCAAAGAAAAGCAGAAATCAAAATTGTAGGCAGTACAGGTAGTACGGAGGGAGCACAAAACTGAGAATTTGTGGGCAGCATGGCAGCAGCAGCAGAGTTGATTGTCTGTAAAGTGGGCCAAGCAACTCCAAACAACACGGAATTATGCGGAACAGATCCATTCGTTGAACAACAGCTCGTTTGATTGCTGGCAAGCAATTGCCTGGCCCAGATTGCCCACCTAGGTCTAAACAGAGGTCCCACCTGAAAAGTTGTGGCAGCAAGCCTTCTCCTGTCCGCTGCATCCTGATGTGAACAACAGGAATTGCATCTTTCACTTACGCATGTTCCAAAAGCTTGTGCGAAAAGTTATCAGGCCAAGCTTGCAATATGCCACATAAATATTTCATGCCCAAATAGATGAACTTATACAGGTATGTATGAGTTCATGTGTGCAATGTATGAAGGCCAGAAACCAGGTGCAACCTAGTGAGGATAAAACTTGCATGAAAGATGGCGCTTGATGCTGGCAGTGCATATCTGTGACATATGTACACGCTTGGGTTTAAGGTAAGAAAAGGTTAGCTTACTGTGCCTGGCAATAATTGAGGGTAGCTCACACACAGTCTGCAAGGCCTGTGATCTGAATTTAGAGCAGAAGCACTCTTGTCTCAAAGCGGGCAAGGTGGATTAAAGTCCGTGCAGCAAGACAAAAGCCCCAAACCATGCTGGGAGCTTGTCTGTTGCAAGATGACGTGACTCACCCTCAGATTGAGGCATGACACAGAAGTCAGGAGCACGCCCGGAGCACAGGTGCGCAAGAGGAGGTACAGGATGGGATTTTGAGGAACATCAGCCAGGCCAAGACATTTTGCAGCCACCTTGGGTAGGAAGCAAGCAAGAGCGGCTACAAGGAGGCCAATGGCGAGGACCCTGCGCAGGCAGAGGTCAACAGCACTCACTGATTGAGTGCAAGAGGTACTGGGTCAGCAGGGTTTGCACACAGCACAGCCTAAGTCCAACCATGCAAAGTGAGACAGAGAAGGGGGAAGGAGGGGGGAAAAAGGTTCCCGTGGCAGCAGGCGACCGCTGTCTTTTGATACTCAGGTCCTTGGCTGCCGACACTCCATAGAGCTTGCTGCACGCCCAAAGAAGTTTGAAGATGCGTGCAATGATGAACACACGTGTCTCACAGGACGTCTGGACTTCCTGCGGTAGATAGCTCCTCGTCAAAACACACCGGAGACGCAATTCAAGAGCCCTCCTGCATGCACATTGCCTGACACTCCTGGGCTACTGCACGCTGCACACCAAGGTCTGTTGTCAGGAACCCACATGCACAGCTTCACTCACAGATTCACACCGCCGGCACGCTCATTAGGCTGAAGGCACCCACATGTAAAGCCACCCTAATGCGCTTGACGGGAAGGGTGCCAAGGCCACGCTTGCGGCAGGTTTCTGGGGGTTCTTGCCGCTTGCCCACAGTGTGCCCACGTTCACAAGCAAGGACAGCATACAGGCTGGGAGGTAGAGCACCCACAGCAGCGGCGACCACAGGGAGGGCTGCGCATCAGAGCAGTGGCACAGGGCATCATACCTGAGCAGGAGCGCTGCTGCAATTGTTTTGTACTATGATGATGCATGTTCAGGCCATGTGCCAGCACCATTTTTTTTGTGATGCACTGTGTGGCCTGTTCAGGCACCCTGCCAGCACCAATTTCTGCGTGTAATTCGCCCGTTTTGAAGGTGGGCAATTTTGTGTGAAAGCGCGTTGTGGCAGCATAAGGCATCGATGGCTGGACAGCGCAGTTCCCAATTGCTGCAGCAGGTGTTTTGCACTCTTATCAGAGCCAGTTGGTGGGTGCGCCGGTGATGTTGGGAAGGGCGTGGTCAAGGCGTAGGCACCTCCTGATGCAAGGACACGGGGACGCGGACTGAGGTCCATGGTAATACACTGTGCTTGCATCTGCGCACGCGACCCTTTCCCACCCCTTCGCCCTCCCCCACCAGCACAGGGGGTGCACCTGACTCCTTTTTTGTCCCGGAGCCGCGCCCATCCAGGGCGCGCAGGACGTCGACACCAGGGGGGTCCCCCTGCACCTTTCGTCCTCTCCCTCCACCTCTCCCCTCTTAAACTCACTCCCTCTCTGCCTCTTGTACTCTCTCCCTCTCTCCCTCATGTACTCTCTCCATCTCTCTGCCACCATGTGGCACAGCACAGGCTAGGGGCTGGCCCTTCTCTCGCAGACACAGGTGAGCTTATGTGCTTGTGTTCCGTATGCATGTTACGCATGCATTTGTGCGGCAAAGCACAGATGACGGACTTTATGGGTAAGGACCGTCGGATCCAGGATCAGACAGAAGGCTAGTGCGAAACAAATTGAGTCTTACCAGAACAAGCCAATGGCACTTCAATAGAGAGGTAAGGTTTGGAGATTGTTTGTGGAGAGAAGGAGAGGGATGCTCAGTGACCAGAGGAGACAGAAGAATGTAAGGCTCAGTTTGGATTGATATGGACCTAGGAACCCCAAGAACTTGCTACTTGAAAGCCAAGCATGCTACCATGTTGTGCATGGTAGTGCATGGTAGTGCATAGACCTCCTGATCTGACGACAAGATGGTGACGTGCACGGTTAGGGCAGACTCACAACCGATAGGAGGGCTACAATGTAGCCCAAACTCTTGGTGATACAGCCCATCAAGAGCCTCTGGTAAGTGGCCGACTGGAGCCGCGCATTCTCTGCTGATTCCTGCACTGGCAAATCGTGATGGACGCCAGAAGGGCACAAAGCCGGTCTCATTTGCCATAAGGAGTGATCCATGCGTGACAAACAAGTCATCTGGCGTACCAGGGCCCCCTTGAGGATGCTTAAATGTGTTTCTACACCTGCACATGCACACAGACATGCGCCTTGTCCCTCACCTTTAAGCAATACTCAGCTGCAGCACTCAGCACGAGCGTGGCTCCGGCCATGCGCAGGCACAGAACTTCAAGAGCGCCCCAGGCCATAGGCTGTGCAGGGAAAGCTGCAGGTACAGTCACATATTGTCGTGTGAGATGACACCTCTCTTCCTACACGGGGCTCAATTCAAGCTGACCTCCATCCACTGCTACAAAGCCCAAACAAACCTTGGATGCTCTGCCTTTGTTTAAACAGAGCGTGCAATGTGTCTCTCTCTACAGAGCTAGCAATACACGACATCGCACCGAACTGGCTCCTAGATACAGGGATGCACTGTGCTGTGCCCATTGGATCCAGAAGTTTGTCACAGGGGCCCCTTATCCAATTCCCACAGGATCCGTCCAGATCCCACAATACATCAGGACAACAAGAATGCATTAGCACATAAGGCTTGCCTGCGTTTAGCAACGCCTGTGGCGCAGCAAGTGAGAGCACCGCAAGGGCTGCTGACAAGGTGGCCAGGGCATTGAAGATAGCTGAGGGAGGGATGCGCAGGAGGCGCTTTGCCGATTGCAGCTTTGGGTCAACTGCAGGTGGGGTGCTGCCACCATTTTGGTCAAGGGAGTCTCCTGGACACATGTATGAGAAGTGCACATGTGCAATTGTGCAGTAACGTTGCATCAAACGTGCACAGCAAAACAAGAGCCTGCACAAGCAAAAACAGGGATTCCTTTTCTTCTCCTCCTCCTTCTTCTTCTTCTGATGATGGTGATGAAACTTAGCAGAGCATAATCACGCCCTTACCAGCTTCGCAGCTGGTAAGGGTCAGGATCCGCTTCGTGTTCACTCGATAGGCATTGGTGCTCCGAAGAAAGGGGCTGCTTTTCCGTCTACCAAAGTCATGTATCGCCTTTTGGAGACCAGCAGGTTTCCAGGCCTCTGCATCCAGCACTCTCAGCTTTTGCATGTGGATTGAACAAAACAAAACGTAAAAAAATCCAACTGTCCGACCAATCGGAAACAAAACACATCCAGCCTTAATGGGGCGTAAATGAACCTACGCTACACAAATGATCAGACAGACGGTATGTACCAAATATAGAGGAAGATATTTCCTCTCTTCATGTGCTGCTCTAGAGTACACTGGACACTAACATACAAGCAATTTTGTGCACAATTACATTTGAGGTGCGCCTTAGGACTCCAGGCTGCAAGATTGAATCGCGAAAGCGGGACCAGCCAATTCATTATGCCTCTGGCTCCCAGACAGAGAACCTGCAAGTGAAAGGAGAGATTTAATGCTCCCAATTGGTGCTTTGATCAAGCCGTCTCAAGTGTGAGGCAGGATGTCTGCTCTTGGCCCACGCACGAGGCATCAAATTTCCATGGAGAAAAAGACCTACTGGAATCCAGTGACCGCCAACTTCGGCTCCTTGCCCCCTCCCAGCTTGATGCCTCGAGCTTGTGGATCCCAGTCTGCTGGCCCCAGCTTGACAGCAAGCTTGTCATCGATGACTGCAGCATACAAGTCCCCTGTTGCCTCCAAGATGTTCACAGTTGACCTGCCATCGGGGCCATTGCGGGAGGCACAAACAAGCTGAGCCATCATCATGGTATGTGCATGACTTTCTGACAGTTGCATACATGCATGAGAAACATTTCATTACTTGCAATCTCCAAATAAACAAGCGATCTACTTCTCAGCATTGACATTTGCTCACTTGCCAGTTTTTCAATATCCCAGGACAAAAGAAATTTTTGGAACTTGGCCTCAGAGTGCTAAGAAGCGGTTGACTACAGACGGCTAATGGCCTACCTTGCATGGATGCCAAGTTTGGCGCGCAGTTGTATCAGGTCGTGAATTGGCTTGCGCAGTTTCCTGCGTTTCAAGGCATGAGGTGATGCTGTGCTTCCGCAGAGCTGCTCTTTGAGGTGCAAGCAGGACCCTTGGCCCCATGAGCAGGATTGAAATGCTCTGGTAATTAGCGTAGCACCGGCATGCAAGGCAGTCCTCGCCTTCTTCCTTGCAGGCAGGCTGTGATCAAGCAGTCACCACTGCCTTGAGTTCAGCTGTTGGACCTGCGTGCGGCATGGACTTATGCAAACCTCCACCTGCCAGCATGGCTACAAGCATGCACCCACCCACAGAGGCGCTGTGGGTCCAACACCACCTACCCTCCGACAAGCATGCACATTCTTGTACACACAACAAGCGTGCGCACCTAAGGCTGCGCTCCCTGCGCAAGCCATCCAGGCTGCGATCTCCACCAGGATATGCAGGGTAAAGGTGGTCATAGAACACGCACGGCGTCCCTGCACAGGTGCGCACATGCATACCTCCATACATGTGAGCAAGGCCTGGCAAACACAGGGTGGTGAGCAAGTTGACACCAATGTTGAATGCATGCCGACGAGTCTCTAGGGCCGCCAAGGCTACCCCCAACTCCTGTGCAGTGCTTGAGGGGGTGGCCGTGCTCTGAAGCCTGTCCTGAGCCTGTAGGCTAGATCCAAGGGCATGCAGCCTGCCAAAGCGCACTCGCGCTTTGCACACACATAGAATGTGATAACTGAGGCATGCAAGTTGTGTGCTTGGCAACGTCTGGTGCTCAGCCACCCCATGAGACTCTCAGCCTCTGCAGTGTGCCCTCGGGCTAGATGTGTGCTTGTATACACACTGGGGCACACACTGGTGTGGTTTGTGCTTGCATACACACTGGGGCACACACTGGTGTGGTTTGTGCTTGCATACACACTGGGGCACACACTGGTGAGGTTTGTGCGCGCGAGGGCGTGCGGCATTCGTGCGGGTCAACGACGATTGTGAGGATGAGCTGGGAATTACCGCGTGCTTGCAAGCCTACCAGGGTGTGTGAGGATGTACGCGTAGCCTTCCTGGATGTTCTTGCTGGGGAAGGGCCAGTGGCTCTGTGTGGACCCGGTGTCATGATTGTCCAGAATGGTCACTGCGCGAGACGGCCACAGCCCCATCGTGCCTGCAAGGAGAGGGAGGAAGAGACTCAGAGAGGCGTGCATGCTCCTAACATGAAGACGGTACTCGCATGTATTGGCAGCATATGTGCCTTGTGCAGTCAGGGCAGTAATGGAAGGGGAGGGGAGGGGGAGAGGAGCTAGCACGAGTGCCTGGTGGTAAGGCCGTGAGTCATGCCACATGCCCCCTCTCATGGCACAGCGCCGCTTGAGGTCGTGCAATTGTGCTTGGGCACTTCATGAAGCCCTCCCTCCCTTCTGCTGAGCATTGGCAAGATGCATATCGCGACTGCATAGTTTCAGAGTATAGCTGGTATGTCGCTGGAGCGATGTGTGCTAGGGGGCCTAACAGATTGAGGCACAGGGTACCAAACACTAGAGGGCCTTACAGGTTGGGGCACAGGGTACCGAACACTATAGGGCCTTACAGATTGGGGTACAGGGTACCAAACGCTGGCCAGCCGACAATTGACCACAATCACACACACGCACGCGCACATGCATGCATGGAGCTGGCCAGAGCACCCACCCGGGGGACGGTTCTCAGGGTCTGCCAGGCGCCAGCGCTCATTCTTTCTGCATGCAGCAAGCATGCAGCACGCTGGCATTTATCAAGCACAGCTCCCAGCCCCATATCTCATACCAAGTGTGATTGGCTGCTTTGTCTGTCCGGTCACATCGCACTCTCCTGCAGCACCAGCATTCCGCCGCTCTTTCACTTGCACAATACCACCCTTCTTGTTGGAAGGTGTGCACTCACATACTTAGACTTTCCTCTTCTTAGGAAGAGGTCAGGGGCATGGTGGGGCAGCTGCGTGTCAGAAACACCTAACTAAGGGACCTGCAGCTTTGGGTGCTATACTTGTGTCTTTTGTGGGCACAGCACCCCTCCCTACCATTTTCCTGGTTTGCCCATTCTCGGTTAGCCCACTCCCACTCCCCAGATCTGGAGCACGCACCTTAACGCATCTTGGAGGATTCCCTTTGTAGTGAAGTCAAAGGCTGAGGCCCTGCCGCCTGTGGCCTCACACCAATTCAAAGTCTGCAGCCTGCATGCACAGAGCCATTTACGAGAGCTACTCCTAAGTATTTGTCCCAGAAGCGTGTGCTTGCCCGTAGGTGTGCTGGCATGCAATCTCCGGTCTGCGCACACAGAAGCAGATGTGGCTCTCAAGTGCTACTTAGGTGAACAGCAACATTAAGAACTCAAGGGGCAAAAAATGATACAGGGTTGCTTGGTAGCATTTTGACTGATCCAGTGATGCTCGGTCCTTGCGGTATGTTGTTCACCTGTGAGCAGTGTGCTCGCCAAAATAGTGCCCTGGTATGAAATTCATCAGTGGTTGTCTTGTGCCTTTTGTTTCAAGGACATGTGATGGATAAACAAACCAGGGGTTGCAGGAGAGGAGAACAAGTTCTTATTCTCAACTTAGGTCATGCCTGGATCCTGCTGATCTGTGAACATAACCATGCTATGACATTTGTTAAGAAGGAGCAACCTGTCTGATACCAGGCACCATGGACAAGAATGGCCTGTCTGGTATTTATTGCATGTAATTCTTGCCTGCAATCAGCAGCTCTTAAATGCTTAGAGGCAGTTTTCCATGGTCAAGGTACACCAGCACGATTGGCAGCCCTCCCCTGCTCACCTGTGGCTATCTTGGTCATAGTCTAGCACGCTGTCTGTGTAATTGCATGAGTCCCAGTACCTGCAGCGCAACAGAGAAGCATGAGATACTACATATCTTCAAAGAATATGCGGCACATTAGAGAAGAATGAGATACAACACGATCTTCGCAAATGAGACACATGCACTTAAGCAAAGGGGCCTTTAACATACAGGCTAGCCCCTCACACAATCCTGGGTTCCAGTGCCTGCTGTGCATCAGGTGAGGGGCCATATACATATACATATAAAAACGTATACGTATGTTATTTTGTAGGCATGTGCTGGGCTTTGCCCAAGGCACGATGCTGGGTGCTTTTCCAGGCATGTACAGGGAGCAGTCAGCAGGTAAAGTTGGAATCAGCTGGCTACCCCCTAACCACAAGACATGCCTTGCAACCACAAAGACTTGTTCCAAAATAAGAGATGAGCCTGAGTGTGCAGGCAAAACTCTGGCCACTACTCACTCGCCGAAAGCCATGTACGGGTTTGTGTGCTCTATGTATTCCTTGGCGTAGCCACCTGCATGCAGTGCACAACATCTGGTGATAAGTAATTGCACATGCTTGCCACTTGTGCCTTTTGAGCCCATTAATTGACTAGATCTCCGTCCAGATTGTTGACACCTTTGCCTTGCACACATAGGAGCACGAACTTGCTTGCAACACGCCAGCATTCTTTGACAAGCTCATCGCCTCACCGCTCACTCACCAGGCCAGCCTCGCACAAAATCAAAGCGCCAGCCATCAAATCCATAGCCCTGCAAGTACTGCATCCACTCGATGATATCTCTCCTGACCCAGTCCTGCGTGAGGTTCCGCAAATTTGAAGCCCAGAATGGAGCAAAAAGGTCAGCGGCATGGCAAGTCTGTGGTGAGGCCTCAGGTGTGCAGGCTTTGGTTTCTGTGATTTCATTTTGAAGCTCCTTGTGTATAGATGGAAACACAGCTGGGAGGAGTGTAGTATGTGCGGCCTTGATGAAAGGCAGCATGTGCAAAGGTTTAAAGGATTCAAGGCTGTATCCGCTGAACGAGGGCAGCTTAGCCGGTTGTGAGCCTCCAGTGAGGATCGAACCCTGAACCCATATGTTGCGGGAGTGGACAGCCGACTTCTCATCGCAGGTGCCCTGTTGCCTGCTCGAGTGTCTGGAGCTCGCATGTGCTAAGGAAAGGTCAACAAGTGTAGCAACGAGACCGTTGACAAATGTAATAAATATTTTTGCATCATTTGACCATGGCGGCTGGCTGCTTCATACATGGCCCAAACGTGCCAAAGGGGGAGCACAGGCAAGCTGCCTTTTGATGATTACTGTGGAGCCCACCTGCGTGTGGTCGATGTTGGGTGCGGCAGCAAACTCATCTCCTTGCTTTGGGTTGCCTCTGCCCCCATAGTCCGGGTTGTTTGAGCAGATGGCAGTTGCATCCCATGCCATCTTCCCACCTGTCCAAGTGTTCCACTTCCCATCAGGACCCTGCGCAACATGCAAGAGGTCCGCGGTGCAGGTTGTGACGCCCAAAGACGATTGGTGTTCTCCACGGCACCGTTCCTACCCTGCCATACATGAGGCCTGGGTTTCAGTCAATCAAGGGTCTTCTGCATTGCATTTCTGCTGCATTGCATTTCAGCTGCATTGCATTTCAGTCAATCACAGGTCTGCTGCATTGTATTTCAGCTGCATTGCATTACAGTCAATCACGGGTCTCCTGCATTGCCAAAGCATGGCAAGTGCCTGTCTGGCATGGTGCTGAGCCAATGAAGCAGAGCGTTAACTGTCACAGAAGCCCAAAAAGGCAGCTGCAGAGAAAGGCAGAAACCGCACTGCACTGCAGCATCATGCACAATTCTAGAAGTACCTCACCGGCACTTTTGAAAAGTATGCTAGCAGCTGCAAGTTTGTTACTTGCCTGCTGGTTTGCACAGCGATGGTTGATCACAATGTCGGCAAACACTTTGATCCCTGCGGTAAGTCGCGCAGGGATGGCACTAGTCTAGAGGAGTGCCCAAGCATGGCGCACATCTTGGAACAGTCTCCATGCTGAGCATTTGGAGGAGTGTGAGCCCTCTGAATTCCAGACACGGCGTTGAGCGCACGAGTGCCCAAGGCCATCAGCTCCATGCACATCACAGGAACACAGCTGCGCCATAGCTGGAGGGTGCTGAAATAAAACTAATCTGAGTCTCATAGGACCTGGTGCTTTGCTGAATGCAGGAGTGCTCAAATGCAATCGCGGTCATGGCTGGCCCAGGGCGCGCTGCATTCAGGGGCAGGCCATGCCCTACGCCCCGTGCGCCTGTGTCAGTGTTCTTCATATAAGGGAACCCCAGGGCCGCACTTAGATAGAAATGCATCCACAATTTACTTGTAAACCATTCATATCTTGTGATGTATGCAATTGAAGTGATGCCACGTCAGCATCCATCAAACGGCGCTGTCCCAAGGCTCACCGCGCTGGTGGAAGGCTGAGATGAGGTCCCGGAGCTCCCACTCGCTGCCATAGCGTGAGTTTAAGTTCCAGAGGTCCGTGGGCATGTACCCCTGTGGAGGAGGCAACACAGGCAAAGCCATTGTAAAAGCTGCGCGCGCCCCTGTGAATTGAGGTGCAGGAAGCTGGGCGCAATACAGAAGGCAGAAGGCATCTTCCTGGAGATAAGAGGGGCAACATGTGTGGAAGGAGAAGCCCAGCAATGCAAGCCACGCAGCAGCGCGTGAAGGCATGTTCATGCACATCAAGTTCAAATACTCGTCAGTCCTGCACACTGAGCTGGTCCTGAAACACATGGTCCAGGATCTGATGACCACAATGTTTTGCTCCACAAAGAAGGCGAAGAGCTTCAAACCAGGCAACGCCTACATGGTGAGCCTCTGCACCTGCCTGTGTTGCACAAACCCTTAAGGCCTACCAGAAAAAGGAGGCAGCGTGACAACCACTGCCCTGCTTGCAGGCCGCCTCACAGTAAGCGGGCATCTCCACAGTTAGCAGGCTGCCCCACAGCAAGCGGGCCTTTGCGCGGCAGGCAGACTGCCACACAGCGAGCGGGCGTCTGTATAGCCAGCAGGCTGCCTCACAGTGTCGTGCTCCAGCAGGTACCAGCGCCCCTCCTGGCAACGCCTTCCCCCACCCCAACCGCACCTGCTCGCTGAGCGACTGAGTGCAGGGAGGCAGCCACACGCCCGTGAAGCCGTCCTCTTTGATAGCATCCACCTGGCCCATCAGCGTGCGCCACCAGCTGTGCTTGGAAGACTCCCAGTTGAACCCCTGCGGCACAGCCCATGGTGAGCGGCATGGTGTGAACGAGCGGAAAGGCTGAGTGCAGAGGCCATCCGCATCCTCCACCAGCTGCGCTTGCAGGACTCCCAGCAGGGACCCTGCAGCACAGCCCATTGTGACTGGGACGGCAAGTACGTCGCGAGGGCTGAGCACCTGGCTCGCCAGCGTCCGGAACCGGCTGTGCATGGAGGGCTTGAAGAAAGCGATTCTTGGCCCTGCAGCCCATTGGCCAATTGTGATGGGCATGCTACTGAGATGGGGGGGGCACTGTAAGGGAAGGGGGCACTGTAAGGGAAGCGGGCACTGTAAGGGAAGGGGGCACTG
>SL_4KL_010_BRINEDRAFT_10001128_pt1 | contig 14620 bp, 13 predicted proteins | sample SodLak_010_BRINE_2_FD_10664 | JGI IMG/M metagenome (IMG submission 10664)
CCCGCCAGCTCGATATGGAGCCTGCTGCAGTCCAGTCAACCATCGACGAGCTGGAAGAGGCAGGCGTCATCAAAGGCTACAAAGCTGTGATTGACCGGAGCAAACTCGAAGAGGAGCCAGTCCGAGCGGCAGTCGAGTTGAACGTCACGCTCGACCGAGAGACGAGCTACGATGATATCTCCAGCCGACTCGCACAGTTCCCGATGGTCCAGTCGCTCCATCTCGTCAGTGGCGATTTCGACTTTATGATGCAAGTCGAGGGTGATTCGATGCGCGAGGTCTCGCAGTTTATCAGCAACAAGGTCGCACCGGTTCCGGAAATCACGCAGACGGTGACCCACTACGTGATGGATGCGTACAAAGAACAGGGCATCACGTTCGGTGATGGCCACGACGACGATAGGTTGTCGATTTCACCATGAAACCAGCCGACCGCGTCGAACGAGTGCCACCATCCGGTATCCGGCGGTTTTTCGAACTCGCTGAAGAGATGGACGATATCATCTCGCTCGGTGTCGGCGAACCCGACTTTGCTGCGCCGTGGGCCGCACGGGATGCTGCGATTGCCTCGCTCGAACAGGGGAAGACCTCCTACACAGCCAACCGTGGGCGCCGAGACCTGCGTGAAGCGATTGCCGAAGATGTCAACAAGCGCTACGACCTTTCGTATAATCCCGATAACGAAATCGTCGTTACCGCCGGTGCAAGCGAAGCTATCGACCTTGCCTTTCGAGCGCTGGTCAATCCCGGCGACACGGTTGCCGTCGCTCAGCCGTGTTACGTCTCTTATGTTCCCGGTGTCATTTTTGCGGATGGGGAAGTCTGTTCCGTCCCGACCCGAAAAGAAGACGAGTTCAAACTGACGCCGGAAGTCCTCGAAGCAAACGGCGCTGCTGAAGCTGAACTGCTGGTGATGTGTTATCCCAACAACCCGACGGGCGCGACGATGACCAGAGACGAGTTACAGGCGGTAGCTGATTTCGCTATCGAGCACGACCTCACAGTGCTCTCGGACGAAATATACTCGGAACTGTCCTACGAACACGAGCACACGTCTATTGCAACGCTCCCCGGGATGCGCGAGCGAACGGTCGTATTCAACGGTTTTTCGAAAGCGTATGCGATGACTGGCCTCAGACTTGGCTACGTGCTTGCCCCTCCAGAAGTTTCACAGGCTATTAACCGGATTCATCAGTATACGATGCTCTCAGCGCCGACGACAGCACAATTCGCCGCGCTCGAAGCACTCGAATCCTGTGACGGGGAGGTCGCGGATATGCGGGAGGAATACAACCGACGTCGTAACCTTGTCCTCTCCCGGTTTGCGGAGATGGGAATCGAGTGCTTCCGCGCCAAAGGCGCGTTCTATGCCTTCCCAGAATGTCCATGGGACGACGCGGAGGCATTCGCTGAAGCGCTACTGGAGGAAACCGGCGTCGCTGTCGTTCCCGGTGATGCCTTCGGTGAAGGTGGACAGGGGCACCTCCGTGTCTCCTATGCGACTGGGTTTGAGGAACTCGAAACTGCTCTTGACCGAATTGAGTCATTCATAGAATAAGAACAGCTTACTTCGGGTAATCAGCGCATACTCGACCGAGGTAAAACGGCGCAAAGTTTTTCCACCCGTTGAGAGTAGTAGAGTTGTAATGGCAATTGAAGAGACAGGGGGAACCGACGAGGAGTCGGAAACGGGGGTTGCCGTTGATGCTGACGAACTCGTCGGCGAATCGGTTACAGTGGGGGAGTATTCCTGGAGCGATTTCAAACACGAAAACCGGTTGCGGGATGAGTTCGACCGTACCGAGTATCTCGGCTTTCATCCACGTGATACGCCCCGAAATCTCACGGGTGGTGCGAGCGGGGCAAAGACGCTACAGGAAACATTTGAGAAGTATCTCGACCCGACGCGACGTCCCGTCGCCAAAGATATCTATACCTGGGAGCATTTCAAACAGGAGTATTACTATACCGAAGATGGGGAACCACCGTACGAAAGCGGTGAGAAAGTACCCTTCGTTCCCGAAGAGTATCTGGGATTCGAGCCAGAGGCAACGGAGGGAATCCTCAGTAACGCACATAACGTTGCAGAATCCCTGCAGGATATTGTCGATGAACGGACTGTCAACGTAAACGAAGAACTGGATGAAGATGCGTTCTTTTCGAACCGCGATGGCTCGACGACGGTTGTCAATCGATACGACCTCGAAAAAGCAGTCCCATTCGAGAAAAAACACCATTTCGTCGAGCAGAACCGTTACTGGGTGAACAAACCCTACGCCTGTGTGGTTATCTTCAAGTCCCAGAAGGAAAACGAGGTCAAATACTACGTTGTCGAGCCATATCTCACCGAAATAGAGGACGAACTCAAAGCATTTCTCTCACGTAAGCTGAAAACTGCAATCAAATATTCCGAGGAGGACGTTATCGTACAGGGAAGCGATGCTGACCGGGCAGCAGTCATTCAGCGGGAGGCAGAGCGATTGCTTCACCGGTATGACCTCTACGAAGAGCGTGACTCATCCGCTGATGGGGGGTCACTTCTGGATGGACTCGGCCTCAATTCAGATGACGGGAGCGAAAAGGCAGCTGAAAATGGAGCACAGGCATCATCAACCGCCGGAACTGAATCGGTGAGTGAACCCACGAGCAAAAACGGCGAATCTGAGGGCATTCTCAACTCAATTCGAGACCTTTTTTCAGGAGATGACGAGGCCGAATCATCGAATCCACTGCCAACGGCTACGGATAGCGAGCCCGCTGACAGTTCCCTTGCTGCGGAGGATGCCGCACTCGCGACAGGGGTTGACGAGCCTCCTGTCGAAAATCTGGATGGGATTGCCGCCCGGCCCGAACCAGCATTGCTCGCTGAGGACTCCGGCACGCTCAACGAGTATCAGGTAGAAAAACTGTTGTACGTTCTCAAGCGGAACTTCATCGGCTACGCACGAATCGATCCGGTGAAACACGATATCAACGTCGAGGATATTTCCTGTGACGGCTATAACAGCAGGGTGTTCGTCTACCATACCGATTACGAACAGATTATATCCAATATCGAACACGGGAAAGAGGAACTCGACGATTTCGTCGTCAAACTGGCCCAGCGGTCAGGGAAAGGCATTTCGAAACGACAGCCACAGGTCGATGCGACGCTCCCTGACGGGTCCCGTGCGCAGTTGACCCTAGGTGCAGAGGTTTCCGACCACGGGACGAACTACACCATTCGTCAGTTCAACGACGTTCCGTTCACCCCCGTTGACCTCATCAACTGGAATACGTTCAACCTCGATGAGATGGCCTTCCTGTGGCTCTGTATCGAGAACCACAAATCGCTCATTTTCGCAGGCGGAACGGCATCCGGGAAAACAACCAGTCTGAACGCAATCTCACTGTTTATCCCATCGAGCGCAAAAATTGTCTCCATCGAGGATACCCGTGAGGTTGAACTTCCACAGCGCAACTGGGTTGCAAGCGTGACGCGACCATCATTCGGCGAGGATGATACAGGCGATGTTGACGAGTTCGACCTGCTCGAAGCGGCACTGCGTCAACGACCAGATTACATCGTCATGGGAGAGATACGCGGTGAGGAAGGGCGAACGCTCTTTCAGGTGATGTCGACCGGCCACACCACGTATACCACCTTCCACGCTGACTCAGTTGGGGAAGTTATCAAACGGTTCACGACCGACCCGATTAACGTCTCGAAGACGCTCTTTACCGCACTCGACCTGGTCTCGATTCAGACCCAGACACGGGTGGACGGACAGAAAGTCCGCCGTAACAAGGTCCTGACAGAGATTAACGAGTACACCCCCGAAAACGACGAAATCAACGTCAGGGATGTCTACGAATGGCGGGCGGAGACGGACCAGTACATCCAAATGGGTTCTTCAAGTACGCTCGAAGAGATTAAATTTGACCGCGGGTGGAAACAGGAACGTCTCGATGAGGAACTGTTCAAGCGAAAACTCGTGCTGGCCTATCTCATCCAAAACGGGCTGAACACCTATACGGAAGTGGCAGCAACCGTCCAGGCATTCATCAACGACCCGGATACGATACTGGCAATCATCGCGCAGGACCAACTCGAACGGTCACTTGAGGACCTCCGCGAGATGGAATCGGTGCAAATCGAAATCGACCCCGAGAAGGAAGAGCTTGTTCCACGACCGGATGCCCCGGACTGGATGCTCGAAGAGACAGCGGAAATTCTCGAACGCGCCGAACCGCTCCTCGAACCCTACCGCGACATGGATACCGGTGACCTGTTAGCCGCCCTCGAGGGCATACAGGAGAGTACCGAGGTCGAAACTGACGAGGAAGCCATCGATTTCGGCCAGTTTGTTCCAAAGGCAGGGGCTGAGGAGGAAGAATGAGCCTGGACACAAAAAGAAGTGAGGGGGGCTCGGCGAGCGGTGGCGAAGCGCTCGAAGCTATATTCTATCCTGTGTATCGTCGATTATTCAGTGATGACTCGGATTTTGTGCGAAATGTAGAGCGAAAACTGGCCCAGTCGCGAATGCCAAACAACGTGGAGATGTATCTCTCACGTGCCCTGGCAATCGGGTTGCTCACGGGCCTCTCGCTCTGGCTTATAGGGACCTTCGTCGGCTGGTTGTTGGCACAACTGTTCGTCGACGGACCAATTATTGGCGTGCCACTCCCTGATGCGGTGTCTGCAGCGTTTGCTGTTGTTCGCCTTCCGCTCATTCTCCTCATGACAGGAATCGTGTTCGGGGCAATCGGATTCCTGATTGGGTTTGGGTCGCTGGTCTCGGTGCCATATTTCCGGGCGAGCGCTCGTAAGCGTGAAATCAATCTGCTTATGTCGGATTCGGTATCGTTCATGTATGCACTCTCTGTCGGTGGCATGAACCAGCTCGAAATCATGCGAGCAATGGCGAAAGCTGACGATACCTATGGCGAGTTCGCAAAGGAGTTCCAATCTATCGTGCTCGAAACGGAGTATTTTGATACTGACTATCGAACTGCTGTGCAGAATCAGGCAATGGAGACGCCGAGCAAGGAGCTCTCACAATTTCTGACGGATATGCTCTCGATTCTCGATTCGGGGGGAGATATGACGGACTTCCTTCGCGACCAGAAAGACAAGCATATGCGGACAGCTAAACAGCAACAGGAGACGTTGCTTGATACGCTTGAGTTGTTTGGCGAAATGTATATGACGCTCTCGCTATTTCCACTCCTGCTTATCATTATTCTCGTCATCATGAGTATGATGGGCGAGGGTGGCCAGGAGTTCCTGTTGTTTGCAACCGTCTATGGGTTGATTCCGCTGGTTGGTATTGGATTTCTGGTGTTAGTTTCGACAGTGACACAGGACGAAATAGGTGATGGCTATCTCAGACCGCAAGCAGGCGAGGACTTCACCGTGGAGGAAGGGATTGGTGTGTTCAACCCCGGACTGGTCGAAGAATACACGGGTGACCGTGCGGTTTTTGACAAAATCAAACGTCGTGAAGGGACTCACGAGTTAATGGAGATTCTTCGGGCTCCGCATCTATTCTTCCGCGACCACCCGTTGATGGTCCTCGTCATGACCGTGCCGCTGACACTGCTCGTGTTGATTGGTGCGGTCGTCACGGGAAACGCACCGTTATCCCTTGAAGAAATGCAAAATCAGGTTGTCTGGGGTACGTTCATCTGGGTGTACGTTCCGGTCTATCTGAATCTGCTACCGCTTGCTATCTTCCACGAATGGAACGTGATGACGCGAAAGCGTGTGCTGGGTAACCTCTCGGAGAATCTGCGGAAGTTAGCAAGTGCGAACGATACCGGGATGACGTTACTCGAATCCATCAAGGTGGTTTCGGAGACATCCTCCGGGAAGTTAGCTAAGGAATTCGAGACGATGCACGCGAAGGTAAACTACGGTACGAGCCTCAAGGACGCCCTTCGGGAGTTTAACAACAAATATCACGTTCCTCGACTCTCGCGGACGGTCAAACTGATAAGCGAAGCACAGGAGGCATCGTCCCAGATTCAGGACGTGCTATCGACTGCCGCAACGGCCTCCGAGAATCAGGACGATATCGAACGTGACCGAAGGTCCAGAACGCGGATGCAGATGGCAATTATCATTATGACCTACCTGACACTGCTTGCTGTGATGGCACTCTTGAAAGTGCAGTTTCTCGATACGATGTCGGGTCTTTCCGCAGCGGATACCAGCAATGGGGGCGATGCGGTTGCTGGCGGGGCCGATGATTTCTCGGGAGATATCGACCCAGACATGCTTTCGATGCTGTTTTTCCACGCAGTGACACTGCAAGCGCTCATCTCGTCGTTCATTGCGGGCTATATCCGGAACGTCGACATTATCTCGGGCGTCAAATTCGCTGTCATCCTGTCGACGATTGCCCTGATTACGTGGACTATCGTCGAAGCCATTTCTAACGGGAACGGTGAGGCTGCTGCCGTGTTGCTGGTGGGCACAGCGGGCTTGTCAATCGATACGCTCAGCTATCGCATTCAGCGGTGGTGGGATGACGGGAAGTGGGGAACGGGGACAGCCAGCAACTATCTCGGTTCAGACAACCAATCATGACAGAGCGAGGACAGACCGTTCACGATTACCTGTTAGGGGTGGTGATAGTGATTCTGACGGTCGGTACCGCTATTGGCGTCCTCGGGTTAGCGTACGACCCATTTTTCGACCCGGTGGACAGCGAAGACCAGAATTTAGCGAACAATATCGCAGAGGATGTACTGGAGATGGGGGCAACGGGTCAGGGAACTCAGACCGTCTCGATAGGTGCCATCGACAACGAACTTGCAGGGATATCCGATGACGACTTTGGAACGCAGTGGCGACAGTGGAATGTGACGATAGAAACACCGGACGGTGACCAAATCGTTTCGGCAGGCGACCCCACGGATGGTGAAGCAGATACACGGTCCGTCCGGATGATTCAAGCAGTTGAGTCGGAGTATGACTGTGGGGACGGTTGTCAGCTGATAGTGAGGGTCTGGTAACGATGACTGATACACGTGGTCAGGCGTACACGCTGGAAGGGATAATCAGTGCGATAATTATCGCCAGCGCGTTGATTATCGGGTTACAAGCGGTTGACCCATCCCCCTGGACTGAGGAGGACCCAAATATAAATCCAGAAGAGATGCGGACGCTTGTCAGTGATTCGCTGGAGATTGCAAGCGACCAGGGTGACCTGCGACAGGCAGTGACCTGTGTCGATTCAGATGAGGATAGTGATGATATCGATATGAATGGGTTCAGTTCAGATGGCGCGGTCGGCGGGTTACTGGACGAAGCCACTGGAACTAATTCGTATCTCGTCTCGGTTCGGTACTACGATGAAGATGATAGCGAACTGCAAGAAGTCGGCGAGGAGGGTGTTGGAACACCGTCAGGCAATGCGATAACGGTCACCCGCCAGATTGCATTGTATGATAGCGATTGGTCACACGAGGGTGACGATTGTACGGACCGGCGGACGACTCTCTCGGATGATGAACAGTACGTGATAGCTGACCAGTACGACAATGAGGAGTTGTATGCGCTGGTTGAAATCGAGGTGGTGGTATGGTAGATTCGAACGCTGAGCGGGCACAACTCCTGCTCATCACTGCACTCTTGATTGCGACGTTCATCATGAGTGCCGTCGTGTTGTTGAACCTCTTGCATGAGTCACCATCGTTCGATACACAGCAGGATTCACTCAGTATGAGCGATACTGAGCGGGTGTCTGCCCAACTGGAAGCCGACCTGCAGCAGTATTTCTATGCCCATTCGTCGGATGAGTTGGTCGGCTATGCTGAGGAAGGTGATTTTGATGGTGAAATAGACGAGTTGGGTAGTCGCTACACTAACCTGATAGGACAATCCGCCAGTGGCCACCTGAACGTTGAGTATAATAGTGGTGAATCAGAGATGGGTGCGATTGTCTATGGGAATGAAACGACTGAGACGGAAGGAAGCGAACAAATATTCACAGAGGTTGGGGAGATTACGCGGTTTTATTTGGAAGCAACTGGGGATGGTTTTGTTGATATTACGTTCAACATGAGTGACGGTACGGATGTCTTTGAGATTTCGGAAGAAGATGTCTCCTGGAATGATGAGTCCGTTGAGTGGGACCAGTTTGTTGAGGTTGACTTTACCTATGGTGGGGGAGAGATACGAACAGATGAGGGGTATCTTTCCTTTAGTGAACTAGAGACCGACGAAGAATTCAACGTCAGTGCCGACATTAACCACCTGGAAGAAGGGCGATTCTATATTTCCACACAGGGAGGATCCAACTCTCTCGAACCAGACTCTCGTTTGAATGGTGAGAATGGTGTTATTGTCAACCCAGCGTTCGATATCAGTTACACGAATCCGGATATCCGATATAGTAACACTATCCAATTATTCGAGGAGAGAGACCAATGAGAGGCACCGAATCGAAACTGAAAAAGGACGAACGTGCGGTCTCAATCCCGCTCACCCACGCCCTTACCTTCGGGATTACGGCGATTTTGGTCACTCTCTTGTTGAGCTCAGCGGGAGCGTTCCTCCAGAGTCAAGAACAGGTAGTCGGCGAATCACAACTCAACGAAATTGGGAGTGATATCGCCTCACATACCGAGAGCTTGGACCGACTCAATCAACGTGGAGATAGCGGAGATGCGTCGGTGAGTCCTGCCTATCCATCAGCCGTCGTGGGAGATTCATACACTATCTCATTTGGTACTGACGACGATGGCGGCGGCGTGATTGAGATAGAGACATCATTGCGTGACCATTCGCTTGTCTATCCGGTTTCGAACGAGACAGCACTCGATACCGATGCGGAAATGGAAAGCACCGACCCGGTGCTCTGTGTTCGAGATGATGAAATCACGCTCGGGGAGGAAAACTGCGATGAGTGATAAACCCCACTCAATTCGTGAGCTGACCAACGATGACCGACTGGTGTCTGACCTCATTGGGTTCACCTTGATGTTCGGCATTATTATCGTCTCCATCGGAATCGTTAGTTTAGGTGGATTCGATGATATCACTGGCTTTGGGGACAGACAAGAGCTTTCGACGGCTGAGCGAGGGATGCAGGCAGGGGCAGCAACGCTCGAAAATGTAAACCGGCAAGGCGATGCCACGCGGAACTTTGACCTCACAATCGGAACCGGAAACGTCTGGGTCAACGAGACCGCGATGGAGTTCGATGCAAACAATGATGCAGTAAACGACATCGGTGATAACGATGACGACGGTAGGTTAGAATTACTCTCACTGGAACACCGGTTCGACAGACAACCGGACGATGTAACGGTAAATTACGAGGGTGGGGGAGTCTTTCGTTCGGATTTCATCGTTCCACGCTCCGACCCACCAGTGCAGTGTGGAGCTGACGTGGCAACCCTTTCAATTGCGAACTTGACAGTTCCTGAAGATGCGGATATCGATATCGCGGTTGGGTTTAATCGTGACCTGACTATTTCACCGACGGACCTCCCGGAGGAATCACCGGTTGCTGCGTTCGCCCAGAGCGTGAATATCGAGGCGACGCTGGTCCAAACGGAACTCCACCGATTCGAAAACAGTGATGACCTGACAATTGATGTTTCCGGAACGTCCAATCCGACTGCATGGGAAAGTGCGATGGAAGATGCCGGATGGGGCGGCCAAGCGGATGAACTAACGTGTGATGCAGACGAGATCCTCGTCCAAATTTCTACGATAGAGATTACTGACGAGTGAACTGCTCCGGGGTCAAGCCCCGGAGCTTCTTCCCGTGGATTGGACGGACACACCCGACACACCATCGGTCTGATGGCCTCTAGCAGTGTGGTGGGTCACGGTCGGGCCGTTCACAGGCCCCGATGCCTGCCGTCGCAACTCCCATTTCTGCACTTGCGGGAGTGTGTTGAGAGCAGGCACATTTCTATTGTCTTGCTTTCGTAGCCACTTCTGTGCGACACTGATACCAGCGCCACGGTCGGCGTGGTCTTGATGCTCACAGTCACGGCATTTGAATCGTTTCTTGTGGCGATTTGCCCGTTCTGTGTGTCCACAGACCGGACACTGTTGACTGGTGTACTCCGGGTCAACGTCATCTGACGGAATCCCCTGCCATGCGGCCTTGTAAGTAATAAAGTCGCGGAGTTTGGCAAACGGTAGTGAATGGAGTCGCCGGTTCATTCGAGTCCCGTACTCGATGTTGTCTCTCATGTCTTTGAGGTCTTCAAAGACAATTACAGGACTGTCGAACCGTTGAATCCACTCGACCACGCGCCGTGACACCGTGTGTAGCTGGTCGTGAACGAACCGTTGCTCCTTGTCGCGGAACACGTCGTTGAACGCAGTCTGTCCGGCTTCTTGCATCCGTTTCCGCATCGTGAAGTACCGGTGTCGCTCCTCTTTGATTTCCGGGTAGTCGATAACGATTGAATCTTCAATACCGTGTTCAGTCAGTGCTGCCAGTGCAACGCAGTCTTCGTTAATATCGACACCGATGACCGTTTCTGCCGCTGTTTTCACACCGACTTCGGCTGTCTCGTTCGTCACGGTAACGTGCAATTCTTCGCGCCCGTGTCGGACAAGCGCCTCAGCAGTGCCAACGTGCCAGTCATCGTCTTTCATCGCCTGCGTAAGCAAGTCGAACTGGTCTTGTGTACCGCGAAGCTCGCCTTTGACGTGATTGTACGGCTTTGCTGAAATGCGGAACCGTACCGTTTCGTCTTCGAGAAAGAGGTTGTAGCCTTCGCCGTAGTTCATTCGCAACGGGAACGTCTCGTGTTTGTACCACGGTCTGCCCCAATCATCGTTGTCGTAATAGTTGTTGAGGGCGTCGAAGGCTTTGTCGATGATTCGCTGTGCGGTGTTTTGTACGAGGTCTGCGTTCTGCTCAACAACCTCTTCTATCTTGTCCCAGTCCCATCCACCGTAGTTGAGGCGTAGCACCTCATTGAACACGCGGCGACACTCCAGGCGGGCGTCGTGAAGCAGGCTCTCGTTGCCACTCTGCACGTCAAGCAGGAACACGAGTGTCTTTGTGAGGGCCTGTGTCTGTGTCATTCTTGGTCGTTTACCCAGTCTTGGACGAGTTCGCGCACGACTTCTGACTTTGGACGTTCAGCGTCGATGCATTTTTTCGAGAACTCCTTGTACAAATCGTCCTCGAAGTCTACGGTGAGGCGTTTGGTCATCTCTACAGCATATACTTAGATACGACTATGCTTAAGTTTTGGGCATGGCTCTAGCCGATATGGGCGAAAAACGGTCGAATCACACTGTGTATAACATTAACTACCACTTTGTGTGGTGTCCGAAGTCAAGCAAATCGATAGTGATAGACGAAAGTTTTGTATGTTTTGAGTATTTTAAGAGAGACATGCCTGGACCGTCGAAAGAAGTAGTGCGTCATTTGGACGAGGCGGAACTTACGGAAGCAATTGATGACGCACAAAAAGAGAAACAAACACGTCTCATCCGGCGATTGTGTTTTATCAGAAATCTGTACAAAGGTGATTCAGTGACCGAGGCAGCTGATCGCGTTGGCGTCGCCCAGCCGACGGGAAGTCGCTGGCTCGAGGCCTGGAATGCGGAGAGTGTCGCAGGTCTCGAACCGGAGTTTGGTGGTGGGAGGCCGCCGAAATTAAGCGAAGAGCAACAAGAGCAGTTCAAAGACGTTCTCGAACAACATCAACCGCTCACGACGCAACAAATACAGCGGTTGCTCGAAGACGGTTTCAACGTCTCATATTCACAGCGACATGTTTCACGTCTTCTCAAGAAACTAGGAATGAATTATGCAATTCCGCGACCGGTTCAGCCAGACCAACCAGATGACGCTGAAGAGATTCTTGAGGAAAACCTCCAAGCAGCACTTGATGAACTCGACGACGACATTGTGACGGATGGTGGCTTCGTCCTTGGGTTTCTTGACGAAGCCTGGCCGAGACCGACGGATAACAGTCGTCGCCTCTGGGCGTTCGGTAAACCGACACTTGAGAAAGTAACGCCACAACAAAACTTCGACGACGCTGTCTTCGGGTTTTACGCGCTGTTTGGTGAGAGTGTCGTCGAGTGCAAACCTGATCTCACGAAAGAATCTGTTGGCGATTTTTTCCCACACGATTAGAGCGAAGAATCCGAATAAACCGATCATTTTGATCTGCGATAACTTCTCCTCTCATTTTACTGATCATGTCGACAATGTGTGTACTCAGCTCAACATCCGCCGTGTTTCGTTACCACGATACTCACCTGATCTGAACCCAATCGAGCAAATCTGGAAAAGCGTCAAACGCGATCTCTCACCGCTTGATGCAGCTGATCTCGACACCTACCGTGAATTGATTTGTGACACATACCACCAGTACGCTCACAAACTCAGCTTCGCACAGAGCTGGATTGAACGGTTCTTATCCATCCAAAAGTTATGACTATCACTAAAGATTTCCGTGATAACGAGAGACGAAGTCTCTCGAACCACTTGACCCCGGAGCAGTTTACGATGCACAACGGGTTGTCGCCTGACCGATGACAGGCTTGCATGGCGATACGGGCCCGATTGATTACGACGCACTTGAACTGATACGTGACACTATTTTAGAAACTGAACCACTGGTCAATCGGTATACTCTTAATGATCGACTTGAACCGTGGCCGGAACTACACGTGAGTGTCGAGGTTGGGTTTGGAGAGAGTCGTAGTGGACGGTTTGATATTGTGTGGACAGTGAGGAACTACTATAATCTCCACTATACGGAAATCGAAGGGATTGATTTTCGATTTGACCGCCATCCCGAACCAAATACGTCGGAAAAACACTTCCACGAACCACCTGACGCGAGGAACCGTGTTCGTTCGTGTATCGAGGTTGAACAGCCGGAACTCGTCACTCGGGCCGTGTTTAAATGCTGGCGAACTGCATTGAGTGGGGATGATCCCTCCCTTTTGAACTCAACTTCAAACCCACCGTAGATCCGAATCTCACAAATAGAATGGCTTCGGACTCGACCGGTTGACACCCGATGCCGACCCGTATCCTGCTGTCCTGTCAGTTCTTCCTCGGTTTGAGATTGATGAATACCCGGGCGTAATATTTGAAACGGCTGACCCAACAGATCACGCTCTGTTAACCAACAAAACACTGATATTGTGTCCAGCCGTTGGTTAACATACCAATGTCAACCGAGTATGACCCACCGACTGAACCAGCGGATATCCCTTCGAGCCTACTTGAGGAATTAAACGCTCTCAATCCCGATGAACTCCGGCAAGTTACTCGGTACACAGATGCACTCGCAGAGCACAAAGAACGTGAACAACGGTCGCAAGAGATAGATACTGACAATGATGAAACACCCGAAGTGGTAGAAGAGACTCCCGATGGAGTTCCTTCAAGAGCAACACTGACGGTCAAAGAGATTAACGACAATCGCTATTACTACTGGCAATGGCGCGAGGGTGACAAAATCAAATCAAAATATAAAGCGCCAGTCAATCCAAGTGAGTAATTCGTCGATTATATCCTACTGAACATTGGTCTTTAGCTAAGCCTCACCTCTCGGTTGTGTAGCGGTAACGAGTCTTTCTTGTAAGATCGGTCGTTGCTGGTGAATCTTCTGCGCATCTTCGATCAGTCGTTCTAACAGCGGTGGCGGCGAGTAACCGAGGTACTCACCCAACTCGTGGAGGAGGTGCTGGGCGTGCGACCGGAAGGTCGCCGCCCAGCGTTCTGGTGGAAACACGATCTCGTCATCTGCGACAACGGTGAGCAGATCCAACAAATCACGGCTCACTAACAGCGACAGCAACGCTGCGTACAGCAGAATCTCGACAACATGGGATTTGCTCGTAGTGAACTCATCCAGTTCGTACTGCGTCTTCAACTCACGAAACAGCAACTCTACTTCCCATCGACACCGGTAGAGTGTTGAGATATCTTCGGGAGAGAACTCTTCTCGCGGCAGATTCGTGATATAGAGGTGGTGCTCGTCGGCGTCCTCGTTGCGGACGCCGACGACACGGAACGTCTTCGTATCACATGATCGCGTGCCCGCGTACGGCCTCCGTTGAAACTCTGCCTCGATCTCTACGTCAATGTGCTGTCGGTAGAGATCATCCACAACATCCTGGATTTTCTTTCCCTCCAAGGGAATGGCGTCGCCACGCCATTCCCGTAATTCCTCCGTAATTACCGGATTAGCATTTGATTTCAGCCGACTCACGAAGTAGCCGTCATTCTCGTCAATCAACGCAAAGCGGCGGTACTTGAAGTACGCTTGATCGAACAAGACTAACCGATCTTCGAGCCACGGTCCTGTGTCAAACTCCGTGCTGTCGTGTGCTTTTTCGTCGGTAACGCTGAACTGCTCGATTGTTTGGTCGGTGACGTTGTGGAGCAGGTGGAGCCGCGCTCCACCCTGCTCCCCTCTCCGGGGTTTGTAGTCATCTGCGAGAAACCGGTGTAGCCGCAAGATAGTGCCGTCAGCAACCATCACATCACGGAAGCGAGAGAGATCGTTGTCGACAGTGTCAGGAACAGCGACCTCGTCGATCCCGTGTTCGACGAGGTCGCGGAGGTACTCCGCAAGTGTCGGCGTCAACCGCTGATAGAACCCGCCAGGAGAGAGTGTCTTGTCC
>SL_4KL_010_BRINEDRAFT_10001131_pt1 | contig 14602 bp, 12 predicted proteins | sample SodLak_010_BRINE_2_FD_10664 | JGI IMG/M metagenome (IMG submission 10664)
CACCCTGGAGAAGGTTTATGTCCCGAAAAGCCGGGAGGAAAAAAGAATGCAGCGGGCCCTGCTCCAGTATAAATATCCGCGGAATTATCAATTGGTTTACCAGGCACTGAAAAAGGCCGGGCGGGAGGATCTCATCGGGGACCATGAAAAGGCTTTAATACCCGGAAAAAACAGATAATACTATTAGAAATAATTACCAGGAAAGATTTATAAGGAAATATCAGATGTTAATAAATTGATAACAAAATATTAAAGCAAAAATTACAATACAAATTACAATTCAGAAAGACTAATTTTAAAGAATCCTGATGTTAAAATAATGGGATTTTTAAGATTTTTATTGTGAATTCAGAGCTCTTAAAGTGTTCTTTTTTATAAATTTAACTTTTATAAAGTTGCTACTATAGTAGCATTTTATAAATCTAGTTAAACAAATAAATTTTTATTTTGTGCGGTTTTTAAATTAGAGAGATATATCAAATTTGATCTGCTAGGCTTTATGATTTACAAATAGTAATTTGTCTATGTTTTTTGCACAAAAAAAGTTGAAGTCTTTACAAGCTCTGAGATTAATCATATAACTAAAACATAAATATCTAACTGAAATATAATAATTTTCAAATCAAAATTAGAAGAAAGGTGGAGTGACTGCAGAAATATAAACTAGCTTCTCATCTGAAATGTTTGTTGTTTTGTGTGGTATGCTGCACAAAAAGTATATACTATCACCTTCATCAAGTTCATGGAAATTATCCAATAATTGAATCTCCATCTTTCCTGATAACACTATAATAAACTCTTCACCTTTATGAGAAATTGGCTTCTCATATGTGCTTGCACCCGGTTCAAGCTTGACTTTAAATATTTCCATTTCATGATTGAGATCAGGTGTTAAAAGTTCAAATTTTAACTTACCCTCTTCAAATCTCATTTTTTTTCTTTCATTTTTCCTTACAATTCCTCTAATATTATTATTATTCATTAAAAAATAGAATATCGGTACATCTAAAACTCTAGATATCCCCCTAAGTGCTTTTATAGAGGGTTCAATGAGACCTCTCTCTACCTGACTCCAATAGCTCTTAGTTTTACCGGTTTTTTCTGCCAAGTCTGCTAAAGTCAAATCCCTGCTCTTTCTCTCAGTTCTTATTTTTTTCCCTATCATTTCCCTTTCCTCCATCATTTCACTCTCCTAAAAAAATCTAATAACTAATTTTAAAAAATTATATTGACATTATCCCTCTCATTGGCAAATCTATAAAGTTATAGTTTTAGCATTGGTTGTGAGTATTAGTTTGAGCTGTAAATCTTGTATACATATATTATCATATATTTTAGGCTTACTACAAACAGATCTTTAAATAATAGTTAAACAAGTATACATTTTTAAAATCTTGTATAAATGGGTAAAAGTGAATTTATAAATTTACATAAATTTTTTATTGGACTAAATAAATTTATTTTGAAATAAAGATCTTCTCGCTAACCGTTAATTAAATTATAGAATACAAGTTTAGAAAACCCCTACATTCCTTTTGATTGCAGGGTTTTTAAAGTTATTTATTAGATCGATCTATTTTACCTGTAAATACTTTTTGCATTTTAAACAATAAAAGATAAATTAAATGTTTTTAATAAAATCAATTAGTTTTTTTTCAGATAAAGAATCAAAATAAGGTGCTTCAAAATCGTTAAGAATTTCTTTGCATATTTTATTAGCCCGTTGATATGTTGGAATAATATGTTTTGAATTAAAATAACCATTTCTGTTACTTAATTTAGAACGTCTAAAATTTCTCATATATTTTCTCGTATGGTTTTCTCCTACATAGTGTCCTCCATGACCAACTTTTGCTATTACTTCTTCAGCTAATGTTTCTTTGCTAACAACCACCTGTTCATTACAGTTTTTTATAAGACTTATAATTTCATCATCTATTATGAATTTTTCATAAGACATTGTCATGTAATTTTCTAATAAACCCGCACTATGCTGTTGAAAATTAATCCCATAATCAATAGATTTTAAGAAATTCATCATTGCTTCATAGCCTGATTGTGCATCAGGCAATAAAGAATCAGTAACTGTACCGCCAGCCCTTGAAGGCAGACCATAATATCGGGCTAATTGCGCAACTCCTCCAATGAACTTTGAGTGACTGGAGCAGCCAACAATTAAATTGGCCGTCTTCATATCTGTTATTGTAGATGCTGAGCCGTATACAACAGGCGCACCAGGTTTAACCATTTGTGCTAATACTATACCGGCTAAAACCTCAGCATTATGTAAAACCAGACTACCAGCTATAGTCATTGGTCCTGTAGTTCCACTCATGACCAATGGGGAAATCACTGAAGCTTGATTATGTTTAGCATGTTCTATTATTGCGTCAACCATTTTTGCATCATATCTTAAAGGGCTCATAGTGCTAATAATTGAAATTGAGATAGTTTTATTTTTAATAATTTGATCTTCACCATGTATTAAGCTAATCATTTTTAAAGTATCTAGTGCTTTTTTCTTACCTAGGGCACTACTATATAAAGGTTTATCAGAGTACTTAGATGCAGCATAAATCATCTTTGCATGCCTCTTTTTATTTGGAATGTCGTTAAGCTCTACCAAAACACCACCAAGTATATCTATGTTAGAGCTATTAGAACTTAATTTAGTAAAGTTAATGTAGTCTTCATATGTGGAAACTCTTCTAGCCCCATCAAAATCAATTACATAAGGAGAACCAAAGCCAGGGGAAAAAACAGAATATTCTCCTCCAAAATTTACTGTTTTATCTGGATTTCTTGCATGAAGCATGAAAGTCTCTGGCGCTTTTTCAACAAATTTTTCAATTATATTATATGGTAAATAAACTATACTATTTTTAATCTTAGCCCCATTTGATTTATAAATTTTTCTAGCTTTTTCATGTAATATTTCAATCCCTGTGTTTTGAAGTACATTTATTGATGCTTCATGGATTTTTGATATTTCAGAATTTAAGAAAATATCCTTAGGCATAAATCTTCTATTAATCATTTCGGCCCCACCTTCAATTTTCATTCTAATAATTTTTCGACAATATAAAAATAAAAAGATTTAGATACTAAATTTTAACTGAAACTAGATATAAAAATCTGTAATTTTTAATTCGCCATATTAGATCTCCAATTAAACCTAAATTTAAGTATTTAAGAAATATTTATACTGGAATTTTAAAATTTAAGGTAAAGTTAATTTATTATAATCATTTTTTAAGTTATCTGTATAATATCCAATCTCACTTTTATTAATCTTCACACCATCTATTTCTATAACAGGCATTACTTCAACAAATGTGCCTGTTAAAAAAACTTCATCAGCTGAAAATAACTCCTGGGCTTTTATATTTCTTATTTTAAAATCATAATTTCTTTTCTTAATTAAATTCAAAACTGTGTTTCTTGTAATGCCTTCAAGAATAAAATTATCAGCAGGCGGTGTATGGATTATATCATCTTTTACTATAAAAATATTGGTACTAGTTCCTTCCATCAAGTTTCCATTTCTAATTAAAATAGCTTCATCACAATCTAAATCATATGCATATCTTTTTGCTAAAACATTAGGAAGCAAATTAGTAGATTTTACACAACACCTTTTCCATCTAAGATCTTCTGTAGTAACCGCTTTAGCAATATTTGGTGGATCAGGCTTCTCCCTAACTGTTATAACAAGATTCGGTTCATATGTTGCAGGTATATTATGTTGGCGAGGGAAAACCCCCCTTGTAATTTGAAGATATAATGTAGCAAAGTCAAATTCACTCTTTGAAAAAATTTCTTTGCATATACTTTTAATTTCTGAAATTGAGTAATTAATTTCTAAATTGATAATTTCAGCACTTCTTTTTAACCTATTCAAATGAGCATCAAGCTTAAATAAATTGCCATAATATGAAACCACTACTTCATATATTCCATCCCCAAATTGATAGCCTCTATCTTCAATATTAACACTTGCTTTTTCAATAGACATTATCTCACCATTAATATAGGCTAATTCCCCCATTTTTTCAACCTCCTAGAATTAAATAACGATATTAATTTAAGCTTTTCATAAAGCCTTCCTAAACCTTAAATAAAATTACACATCAAATATATCAAAAACATCTTAAACATCTATTGCTTAAGCCAGCCTTCTTCCATTTTATTCAATTCTTTGATTTTTTCTGGTGACAACTTTTTTGGCTGATGTTCAGATATTATTTTTTTAACTTCTTTATTTAGCCTATCTTTTAAAGATTTTTTCCCGCTAGATTCCCATTTTTCATAGACCTTTTTATCAAACCATCTAGGCTGCCATATATCTTTGAAATTTTCATAAGTGTTTTGGGTATCTACAAAATTTCCTCCATGTCCAACTTCATCAATTGTTTCAAGGGCTAGGGTAATATCATTAATTTTAACTCCTTGCATAACATGCTCAAGCATATCAATTAATTCATCCATTAGTAAGTGAGCTTCATAAGAACATATATTAGCATGATCAATGAGGCCTACATCATGAATAAGATTGGCTCCCGAAAGACATTGGAAAATTCCTGAAAAAGAAAATTCAACCCCTGTTTGTGAGTCAAGACTCTTAGAATCCCCACAGCCTGCAGTTCCATAAACTGGTAAACCATAATATTTCCCCATTTCTGCCATTGCAGAACAAAGCAAGCTAAGTTCTGGAGCACCGTATGGATAAATCATCGTTCTCATATCCATAGGAGATGGAATACCACCATAGATTGTTTTTGACCCTTTTCTTTTTAGTTGTATGATGGTAATTCCACTTAAACATTCAGCATTATTCATAACCAAATTCCCTGCAAAAGTCAGGGGGGCAGTTGCCCCTCCAATCGGCATGGGGGTATATACAACTGGAAGTCCATATTCAGTAACTTTTAGAGCAATAGATAATCCATGATCATGAATCAGTGGGGAAATAGGTTCATTATAGAAAATAACAAATGGATTTTCTTCTAATTTTTTATAACTACCAGCTATTAAAGCTGACATTTCCAGAATAGCTTCAACATCCTCCAGTGAAGGATCACTTCCAACTAAAGGAGTACAGGTGCTGTTAAATAATATTTCTTTAAATTCAACCCGCTTTCTGATTTTTTCATCAACATCAGATATTTGTCCCAGCATCATCATAAAATCCATCCTGGGAAGATAATCATGTAAAATAGACAAACTCTTTACATCTTTTCTTGTACAAGATCTTGGTTCACCTGTATCAAGATCCATAATATTGATATTGCTCGATTCGCCTCCAAAAAAAGACCTATACTCTTCAAGTTGTATTCTTCTATTACCTTCTCTATCATTTACAACAACCCTAGAAGGTGCATTTCTAATAGCTTCCTCAACCAAAAATGAAGGGATTTTAACTATATTATTATCACCTATATGAGCACCAGCTCCATCTAATAATTCAAGAGCTTCTTTATTATTTACCTGAACTCCTGTGTTTTCAAGTAATTCTAAAGTTGCATAATGCAAATGCTTAATTTGATCCTCTGATAAAATTTTAAATTTTGGATGACGTATTTCAGTATAGTTGGTTTTCATAAATATAACTCCTTCCAAATCATCTTTACAAAATTTTTATATTTATATTGGCTTATACTAAAAAATTATTGTTAATACAATTTATTGTCATTTCAATTTTTATCTAAAATCTTGTAAATTAAATAAATTCCCCCAAAAAGATTATTGTTGTAATAACTAAAACTTAGAAAAATTAAACTAAATAATTTATATATAATAAAAGAACATCATGATTATTTAATGATAAGCAAAAAACAACTAAAATGCCGGTGTATAATAAAAAACCTTCATGCATATTTTTATCAGTACCAAAAATAATTTTTTATTGCTAACTTTCAATAAAAACTTTCATGTTTTTTACAACAACAAAATCAAAATACTACTACAAGTTTTTAAGTTAAAAAAAAACATATAAAAAATATTTTATACTTTCATGCACCCAGATAAGCATCTTTAATATAATCATTACTTAATAAGCTCTCACATCTCCCTTCCATATTTATCTTGCCATTTTCTAAAACATAAGCTCTATTTGCAAAGTCAAGAGTCAAGTTAACATTTTGCTCTATAATCAAAATTGTACAACCAGTTTTTTGTAGTCTGCCTAAAACATCAAAAACATCTTCTACCAGCTTCGGAGCTAATCCAAGGGTGGGTTCATCAATAATAACCATTTTAGGACTAGAAACTAAACCTCTTCCTACAGCTAACATTTGTCTTTCACCACCACTCATTGTACCTGCATATTGCTTTTTTCTTTCTTTTAAGCGGGGAAATAGTTCAAATACTTTCTCTAAATTATTTTCTAAATCCTTTTTCCCTAAAGAATATCCTCCCATTCTTAAATTATCTAAAACTGTCATGCCAGAAAATAATCTTCTATCTTCTGGTATATAAGAAAGACCTAATCTGGTAATCTCATAAGTTGACAAATTATTTATAACATTATCATCAAAAATAGCTTCCCCATTCCAAATTGGCAAAAGACCCATAATAGCTTTCATGGTTGTGGTTTTACCGGCTCCGTTAGGCCCGAGTAAAGCTACAATTTCCCCAGTCTTCACTTCTAAATTAACATTCCATAATATTTGCAAGTCTCCATATCCACTTTGCAAATTTTTAACCTTTAACAATTATTTAACCCCCTTTATCCTAAGTATGCTTCTTTTACCTTCTCATTATTTGATATTTCACTTGGAGAGCCAACAGCTATTAATTCACCAAAATCAAGCACCCCTATTCTATCAGCTATCCCCATAATAAATTTCATTAAATGTTCTATTACAAATAATGTTATTCCTTTTTTGTTTTTAATTTCTTTTAATGTTACAATTAATTCTTCTATTTCTTTTGGGGTCAGACCAGCAGCTATCTCATCTAACATCAAAACTTTGCAATCTGTTGCGAGAGCACGAGCAAGTTCAACTTTCTTCAATTGTACTGAATTAAAATCACTGGCTGGTTTCTTAGGAGAATCTTTAAAATTAGCCAGATCCAACATTTCTAAAGCTTTTTCTTCTGCTTCGGAATTTGACAACCTTTTTTTATTGCCAAAAATTGCTCCAATCATCACATTTTTAATAACCGATAAATCAGGAAAATATCGAACACTTTGAAAAGTTCTCGCTATACCTTCATGAGTAACATCAACTGATGAGAGGGATGTTATATCCTCACTTCTTAAAAAAATCTTCCCTTCATTGGCTTCATAAACACCAACTACTGTATTTACAAAAGTTGTTTTACCAGCACCATTTGGACCAATTAATGCAAAAACCTCATTTTCTTTAATTTCTAGGTTTACACTATTTACTGCAATTAAACCGCCAAAACTTTTAGTTAAATTTTTTGTTTTTAAAATTTTAAACTCACCTCCGGCCAAATATTCATTTTCATTTAAAAAGTAGGGCGGTTGCTAAATAACAACCACCCTATTGTATTAACTTAAATATAATCTAAATTCATCTAAGACGTTCAGGTATTTCAATTTCTTTTTCTGCCCAATCATCAGGCCAAACCACAAAATCTTCACCTTCAAAATATTGAATTACCGGAAACATATATGCGTCTTGACCAACCACTGGATCGGGCCAAACATCTTCTGCATACCTTAATTCTTCCATAACAATTCCATCTTTATAGGTTATTTCTCCTGATCTTAATTTATCATAAGCAAATTCATAAATAACTTCACTATTTAACTCTCCATATTCTTCTAAGGTGGCATTTAAGATTTTAATTAAAAAGTTTGTGTAATCATAGGTTAAAGCTGCTGCAGTAGGACTTGGAGTAAAACCAAAATTGTCTATAAATTCCTCTCGAAAAGCTATTGCTTCTTCTGTTGCCCATTGAGGAATTTGATCAAGAACATAATTTGAAGCATCTCCAGTCATCTCATACCACTCACCAGTCCAACCTAGACCATCAGCTATGATCATACTTTCTAAATCAATTTCATCGGCCTGACTTATAAAGGCTGAAAACCCGTCTACAGAGCCTACTGTACCAGCTAAAAGACTTACTTCGTCTCTGCTAAACCTATCTAGAAGCGGATAAAAGTCTGTCTCTTCTGTGCCAAAAAATTCTTCAGCAACAATTTCCCAGCCAGCTTCTTCAAGCTGAGCAGCTATTCCAGCTCCAAAATCTCTACCCCAATCTGTATCATCACCATAAATTGCAGCTCTTCTATTTTTAGGTTCCCATATGCCGTCTTCAATTGCACCTTCAATAGCTTCTACATACCCGGCAGTTAAATCTCCAGGCATTGGCCAACCTTTACCAAGCCAATACGAATAGAAGTCAGGATCTTCTTCATAGTTTTCATTTATAACTACTGTGGAACCATACCCAAAAAGATGAGGAATTTGATGGGTCGCACCTATATCCATTAAACCAACTCCAACCCAACTATGCCAGCTTAAAAAGCCTACATCCATTCCATCTCGCATTATAGTCATTTCATAAGCAGAAGCTGCTGCTGCAGTTTCTGATTCTGAATCTATCCATATAACATCTATTTCATAATCCCCAATTTGATAATCTATTTCTGTTAATGCCATTTCTACCGCACCCTGGAATTCTTCTCCAACTCTGGCACTAGGTCCTGTTAATGGAGCTACTGCTCCAATAGTTAACTTCTGATCTGCAGCCATAACCTCGCAACTTAAAAGACCAGCAAAAATTAAACTAATTAAAATAAATATTGTTCCTGTAAGAAGTAACTTTTTATTAAACACTTTTTTTCCCCCTTTGCTAGATAAACTAAAGCTTGTCTGAAAAATTCCTAACTGACTGAATTGATTCCAAATCTAGCATATATGCTTGATAAAACCACCTCCTTATCAAAATATTGTATTAAAATGATAATTTAGTTTTTACAGTTCTAAACCTTGATGCTATATCTTTAATTAAATAAGCCATTCCACCAGGATAATAAATCATTACAGCTGCTAATAGTAGACCATATAAGATAAATCTTAGTTCCTGTATAGGTCTTAAAATTTCTAATAGAGGAAGCACTATCAAAGCGGCAACAAAACTTCCCCACAAAGAACCTCTACCGCCTATATACGAAACAGCTAATATTTCAACAGTTTGCCGGGTATGAGTAACTTCCGGTGTTAAAATTCTAAAGTAATGTGCATAAAACCAACCAACTAGCCCGGCAATGGCACAGGAAATTGTAAAATTAATTATTTTAAATCTTGTTGAGTCAACTCCCGAAGCATGAGCAGCTTCTAAATCCTGTCCAATTGCTAAAAATGCATCTCCTATTTGTGAATTTATTATTTTATTTAAAATAATATAACTTATTATACCTATAAAAATTAGCAAATAATAAAACGGAATATTACTTGGTGTCCCAAATAAACGTGGAACAATTAATCCTGAACTACCTCTAGTTAATCCAACCCAATTAACTGCAAGTGAATAAACCACTAATGCCAGAAACCAGGCCATACATGCTGCAAAAATTCCCCTTAAACGTAAAGTTAACAAACCAAGAAAAAAGCCTACTCCACCAGAAAATAATATTGCAGCAAAAACCGTTATCCAGGGTGATAATCCCAATCTGGTAGTTAAAATTCCAGAAGTATAAGCGCCTAAACCCATAAAAGCAGCATACCCAAAGTTTACTATATTAATGTATCCACTACTAAAATCGAACCCCATTCCTAGAACTGCAATAATTAAGCTAGTAATTATGATTCTTAAAATATAACCATCACCATAAATTAAAGGAAATAATAAAAATAATACTATAACTAATAAAGCTAATGGTGAAAAATTAAAACCTGTTTTCTTAATTAAGTTTTTACTTATATTCATAATATACCTCCATTTAATTAATTACTGCTCCCAGATACCCCTTACCCCTTTTTTGCCAAATATACCTTCAGGTTTAAAAATTAACAATAATATTATTACTACTAAACTTATTACATTTTGCCATCCTGCTCCAAAATAAGAATATGAGACTGTTTCTAAAATGCCCACAATTAATCCTCCGAAAAAAATCGGCCCAATACTGCCCATACCTACTAAAATTATAACAATCCATGATTTGAAAAGCGGACTCAATCCCATAAGAGGATGTGCTGCATTTATTGCTAATAAACTAGATCCTGCAATAGCAGCCAAGCCAGCGCCTATTGCAAATGTTAAGGTATAAATGATCTTTAAATTAACTCCAACTATTTCAGCACCAACTTCATCATTAGAAACTGCCTGAATCGCCCTTCCAGTTTTAGTAAACTTTAAAAACAATTGAAAAAGGATTACTGCAACCACTGCAATAATAAAGCCCATCAACCTATCATTAGACACTCTTATTATTCCTAGTATTAATGTTCTTCCCGGCCAGAATGCTGAAATACCTAAATATCTATAACCAAAGATATATTGAACAATATGCTGTATAAGTATGCTAATTCCCAAAGTCAGAAGAAAACAATTCATAATCCACTTACCAGCTATAGATCTTTTCCTTAATTGCCTAAAAAATATTATTTCTAACAAGCCTCCTACAATAAATGCTGCAAAAAAAGCAAATATTATTGAAAATATTGGATTTAAACCTAACACAACATAACCTAAATAACCAAAGTAAGCTCCAAGCATATATAGTTCTCCATGGGCAAAATTTGGTATATTCATAACACCAAAAATCATTCCTAATCCCAAAGCCATAAGGATATAAGTCGAGCCTCTTAGAATTCCAATAATAGCTAAATTAATTAATACTTCCATTTGCAGCTCCACCTCTCTTCAGACTAAAATTGTTAAATCTAATAAGTATAAAATCAAAGCAATAATTTTATATGTTCTCATATCAATGAAATTTATTAAACATTTGTTTGAAACTTTCATAACTATCTTTAATATGATAAACATGTTCTTCGGTGGGAAATTCTTCATTTTTTACATCAGATTTAAAATCCTTAAAAGCTTGAATGATTACTTCAGCAATATTCGCATATTTCTTAACAAATTTAGGTGTAAAAGCCTCAAACATACCAAGCATATCACCACAAATTAAAAGCTGGCCATCACAGTTAAGACCAGCGCCAATCGAATAAACAGGTATTTCTAATTTTTTTGTAAGAAATTCTGTTACTTCAGGTGGTACAGCTTCCACCAGCAAAGCTTCACAACCAGCTTCTTCAACTTCTAATGCGTCTTTAATAAGCTCTCTTGCACTTTCTACATGTAGACCCTGAGCTTTAAATCCTCCCATTTGTCCCGAACTTTGTGGGGTTAATCCAATATGACCAAAAACTACAATTCCAGCATTTGTTATTGCACGAATTTGTTCACATACTCTTTGTCCGCCTTCAAGTTTAATAGCATCCATATTAGCTTCTTTAAGAAAACGTCCAGCATTTTTAACTGCATCTTCCTTAGATGTCTGATAGGACATGAAGGGCATGTCTCCAATACAAAAAGTATTTGGAGCACCTCTTCTTACATCTTGTGAATGAGATATGCAGTCTTCCATAGTAACTGGTATTGTTCCGCTATAGCCTTTAACAACCATACCCAAAGAGTCTCCTACCAGGATCATATCTATGCCAGCCTGTTCAGCAAAGGAAGCCATAGGAAAATCATAAGCAGTAATCCAGGTTGCTTTTTCTCCTTCATCTTTCATTTTTTTGAGTTCAAGTATAGTTTTCTTGCTCTCCATCATAATTCCCCCAACTTAATAAATTTTTATTTAATTAATTTATAGTTAACATTTTCAATTTTATTATTCACTATAAAATTAATTACTCCTGCAATAATTTTCATTTTTTTATTTTTATTATATTTATATTCGTTGCTTTTCTATATAAACCATTAATATCGCTTTTTTCAAACATGACCATAATAGTCTCTATGAACAACAGCTGAGTAAGCATAATCTAATAAAGTGCCCCAACTAAATACCGGCAGACCAATTTTTCGTTGAATAGCGCGTGCAAAAGGCTGCATTCCTGTACATTCTAACATTAAAGCCCCAATATTTTTATTTTTACTACAAAAATCAGAACAAATTTTTATCATATCTTCTTCAGCTTTGTCATAATAAATTTCAGGTGTCTTTGGTCTCTTTTCGTGATCCCAAAGATTATCAAATTCAGGACAACTATATTCATCCTGGGCCCCAGCAATTATAAAATTGCTTTTCAAATCTATACCTACATTTTCTAAATGTTTATCAGTTAAAAATCTCTTTTGAGCACATACAATTCCTACACTTTTATCAGGGCCTATTAATTGTTGGATAAAGGGAACTTGTAACAAACTTGACATAAATACAGGTACATCAACTGCTTTTGTCACATCTTTTTGAAAATATGCAAAATAACCACATTCAGCGGCAATTGCTCGACAACCCATATTTTCTAATCTTTTTGCTGCTTGAATAATCGGTTCCTTACAAGAAGATTTATCTTCTTCCCAAACTAAAGTATAATTATCAACTCCTTCTACAATTTCATATTGTATAGGATATGGAAATGCACTTGCATTTCTAACATCTCCAGGAAAGCCAGGATAAACATCATCCAGAACTATAATTCCAATTCCCATACCATAACAAGAATGAGCTTTTCTAGCTTTGATATGGTTTATATCTCTATCTCTATTCATATAATGCATAATTTTTATAACCCCCTACTTCTCATATTATTTTAAAAAATACTTTCAATATTTAAGATTTATTTACTTTTTTAAACAACTCTTTTTCAAATTTATTAAGTTCTTTATCAATATAATTATCATTCAAATCAACTCTAAACTCATTTTTTATTTCTTTAATTTTTTCTTTAATTTTTTTTCTAATTAATGAATTATCACTTCCCTCCATATCTCTTCTGAAAATATCTGAGTACCATATTTTTTTAAAATTATTATAAGTATGATCGTGGGTTAAATAATGCCCAGATGCTCCAACCTCTTTAATTACATCAATTGCCAGTTCATCTGAATTTACTTTAACCCCCTTTCTATAAACAGATAACATATCAATAATCTCATTGTAAAGAACAAGCATTTCTGGCGATAAACTATTGCAATGATCCATTATACCTATATCATGTACTAAGTCAGCTTTACTCAACATAGCAGAAAAGCAACTCATTGTTCCTTCACTAACAGCTTGTTCATCAATTACTTTTGCATCAGTAACTCCAGCAGTACCATAAAACGGCAATCCATAATAATCAGCTAATTCAGCAGATGCAGCAACTAGCATATGAAATTCCGGTGCTCCATAAGAACCTATAGTTGTTTTCATGTCAAATACCGAAGGCATTGCCCCATAAATCATTGGTGCGCCCTTGTTAATCAATTGTATAATTACCAACCCAGATAATACTTCAGCATTACACTGGGTCAAAGCACCTGCAAAAGTGACAGGAGCTGTGCCGCCAAGCATACTATATGGCATATACACACATGGAATACCGGAGTTTGCAACTAGTTTTAATTTTTCTGTGCTATCTTTGGGGTGATAAAGAGGGGGTATCGGTTCACAGTAATAAAAGGCAAAAGGCTTCTTCCTGAAATTTTCTAAACCACCAGCTACTAAACTTATTAATTCTATTTGATCTTTTAAACCTTGAATATCATTAGAAGAAAAATTAATTACCTTACTAAAATTTCTAAGCACATCTAATAAAGCTATTTGGGATTGAATCTTTTCAGGAACATTTGATTGTAAACCAACAGCTAGAATAAAAGATATATTGGGAAGAAATTCGGCAACTTTAGTCATTAATTCTGTATCTTCTCTTTTAAAATTTCTAATTTCATTAGTAACTGGATCAATAATCTCTAACATATCTGCATGGGTGCCAAAATATATTGAATTTTTACCAAGCTCAATACATTTTTCTCCAAAGCGGTTATATAAAGAAATAATGTCAGGTGAAGATTTTAAAGCCTTCTCAACCATTTCTTCAGGTATGCAAATATTGTCTTTTTTAATGTTTGCCCCATTACTAGTTAATTTATCTACAATTTCAGAGTCATCAATTTTAACTCCATAATTACATAAAATATCAATGGTAGCTCTGTGAATTTGTGTAATTTTATCTTTGTTCAAAATATTAAAATCAATCTTATTACTAAAATCAAAGTTCATAATTTAACTCCTCCTAGTATTATAAAGCAAATATTAATTAGCTATTATGTTGTATTATTTTGAATTATTAATAAATTAATACAATCTAAAGCAGAATTTTTATACTAACACAAGACAAATAGCATAATCACAAAAAATTTGTTAATTATAAATTAACTCTATTATTTATGTTCAAGATAAATAAAAAAAATCCTGCATCAAAACCTTTTATTTTAATTATTAATTCATTTTTAATACACATTTTTTGCAGGAACTCTGCCGCCATCATGTCAGCGGGCTGCTCAAAGTGGCTCCAGAGCACATTTCTCCTGAGGTGCTGGATTTAATGAGAAAGCCTGATGGTGGTATTTTTGATGAATTTCGCCGGAAATTTTACCGGATCAATGAAAAGATAAA
>SL_4KL_010_BRINEDRAFT_10001139_pt1 | contig 14561 bp, 15 predicted proteins | sample SodLak_010_BRINE_2_FD_10664 | JGI IMG/M metagenome (IMG submission 10664)
ATCGTGGCGACGGTAGCGAGCACGAACGTCCCCGCCACGAGTGCAACCTCGAGCATCGACTGGTACTGTCGGCCGTACCGGTGTGAAGATTTCGTCTCCGCGGTGGCAACGCTCTCTCTCGATCTCCAGTCACTCGTCTTCCCACAACCTGGCTTCCGGGGGTTCGTCCTGAGGCCCCTGTCTCGTGCACCTTCGAGGACCCGACGCTCGTCTCTCGAGAGGCGGTTTTCGAGGGGCGCAGGCGTGACGATCCGTATCAATCCCTTTATGCCGTTCCGTTGAGTAGCCCGCTGTATGGCGAAACAGCAGAAAGAAGTTCGCGACCTCGGCGAGGGCGGCTACGTAGTCATCGACGACGCGGCGTGCAAAATCAACTCTTACTCTACTGCCAAACCCGGGAAACACGGCAGTGCGAAGGCACGTATCGAAGCTGTCGGCGTCTTCGACGGCAAAAAGCGCTCGCTCTCACAGCCCGTCGACGCGAAGATCTGGGTTCCTATCATCAACCGGAAACAGGGGCAAGTCGTCTCGACTGACGGCGACGACATGCAGGTGATGGACCTCGAGACCTACGAAACCTTCACGATGCGCATCCCTGAGGACATCGATGCCTCCCCTGACGACAACATCGAGTACCTCGAGATGGACGGCCAGCGAAAGATCGTTTGATGTTCCCCGGGGCGACCGTCGAGCGAACGGAGGCGAACTTCGTCATCGTCGGTGCGCCCCTCGACGCATCGACGACGTTTCAGCCGGGAGCCCGATTCGGCCCACGGCGTATTCGACATTTTGCAGAGACGTACGACGATTACGACCAGCGGACAGGCCGCCGGTTCACCGAGTGTGGCGTCTGTGACCACGGCGACGTTCGCGCCTGGGACGACGTCGCCGAGTATCTGACCTACCTCGAGGGGACGCTCCGTGACGTCGTCTGGGACGATGCCATCCCGATCACGTTCGGTGGCGAGCACACCGTCACCGCGGCGGGGGTCGGGGCGACCGACCCCGACGTCTTCGTCTGCCTCGACGCCCACCTCGATCTGCGACTGGAGTACGACGGGAATCCGCTCAATCACGCCTGTGTGACACGGCGACTACTCGACCCCGACTCGTTCGAGAACCACCCGCTCGAGGTCGACGTCGAGGAAGCGATCATCATCGGCGCACGGACGGGAAGCGAAGCGGAGTGGGAACGGGCGAACGAACCCGACGTGACGGTCATCCCTCCGGAGGACGCCGCAAATGCGGTAGCCGACCTCGAGTCCATGATTGACGGCAGGAACTGCTACCTGAGTGTCGACATCGACGGTGCGGATCCGGCCTACGCACCGGGAACGGGGACCATGGAACCGTTTGGCCTCGAGCCCCGCGAGATGCGCGATATCGTTCGCACCGTCGCGCCCGCTGCCACAGGATTCGACGTCGTCGAGGTCAACGACCGTGACGATGGTCAGGCGGCTGCTCTCGCCGGAAAACTCTGTCGGGAGTTCGTGTTTTCGTCTACACACGGGGAAACCGATGGCGCAATCCAGAAATAGCGCATCCGCGTAGAGGTGACCAGTATGACGCTTTCGGAGGAGGCGCGCGAGCGACTGGCAGACGTGGTCGAGCTACAGCCGACGAAAAACAGCGAACTCCAGGACCGGTGGGACCTCGAGAGCGGCAGTGAGGTCCATCAGTTCCTCGAGAACGAACTCGGGGACTACTACTTCCGGGACGACAACAGTCTGATCCGGGCGACCGCCGACGCGGCTGAGCTGGTCGACGTCGAACCCGGTGTCGTCAGCGAGGACGGAGACGAGGGCCCACCCTCCCGCGTTCGGGTCCCCGAACTCCAGGCGCAGATCCTGGAGGTCCTCCCCGGCCCCGACGAGCGGTCCCAGAGCGTGGTCGCGACGCTGCACGCCCTCCGTGACACCTACGACGTCGATCCACCCGTCGAGGATGTCCGGTCAGGGATCCAGAGCCTCCGCCGAAAAGACGTCGTCGAGGTCGAATACCGAACGGTCCCGACGTTTCGTCTGACCGTCGACCTCGCCGACCTCGAGGTTGCGATCGCCGACTGACCTTCTACCCACGGGACCGGACGCCTTTTTACCCTCCGCTCGAGTCCTGCTCCTATGGATCGTCATTCATTGGCCCCCTTGATCGATCACACCGTTCTTGGACCGGAGACGACACCGGCGGACGTCGAACGCGTGCTCGAGGCCGCTGACGAACACGGAATGAACGCCTGTATCCCGCCGTACGCGGTCGAAGCCGCCGCCGAGACCTATCCCGACGTAACACTCGCGACGGTCGTCGGCTTTCCCCACGGCCAGCACGACCACGACGTCAAGCGCCGCGAAGGGGTGCTCGCCTGGCGAGCGGGTGCGGACGAACTCGATGTCGTCCTCAACATCGCCCTGGTACAGACGGGTGACCTCGAGGCCGTCGAAGCCGAACTCGAGGAACTCGTGGCTGCGGTACCGATCCCTGTCAAGGTGATCATCGAGACGGCGCTACTCACTGACGAACAGAAACACGCCGCGTGCGCCGCCGCTGCGGACGCTGGGGCAGCGATGGTCAAAACGTCGACAGGCTTCGCCGACGGTGGAGCGACGGTCGCCGACGTCGAACTGATGAGCGAGTACGCCCCTGTCAAAGCCAGTGGTGGAATCGGCAGCTACGAGGAGGCGATGGCGATGATCGAAGCCGGTGCTGAACGGATCGGGGCCTCGAGCGGCGTGGCGATTCTCGAGGGAGCACCCGAGCACTGACTGGACGTCTGCTTTAGGACCACTCCGACGGCCAGATATCCGAGGCCCGCATTCCCGGTTCGTAGTCCTGTGCCTCGAGAGCCCCACGCAAGTCGTCCGTTTGCACTCGCGGTGGCTCCGTTCTCGAGAGCGCCAGGACGGAAAGCGCCGTGAGCATGGCGTGTTCGCGGAGGTTTCGTGGGTCGACTTTGTCCCGCGTATCCGCGGCCGTGTGCCCCCAGCCACGGCCCCGTTCGCCACCACTGGCGGGTTCGCTGTGCAGTTGGTACGACGGAACCCCAGCTTTCAGGAACGGCCAGTGGTCGCTGAACGGGTGTGGCTCGGTTTCGTGCACGATCGGCTGGCCATATGCGTCGCCCACCGACGCTGCGACCGAACGCATCGCCGCTGAGGCGTGGCTGTAGGCTTTCAGGTTGCGGAACCGGCCGGCTCCGTCGACGTTGATCACGGCGCGTACGTGCTCGAGGTCGCGTTCTGCGGCGAGGGCGTCAGCACCGAGGAGGCCGATTTCCTCACACCCAACGCCAGCAACGCGCACCCGACACTCGAGTTCGGCTTCGATCTCGGCGAGGATCGCTGCGGCCCCAACGACCGTTGCGATCCCACAGCCGTTGTCAAGTGCACCTTCGGCGATGTCGTGGGCGTCGTAGTGCCCAAGGAGGATGAGTTCTTCCTCGGTATCGGGCCCCAGTTCGCCAACGACGTTCTGGCTGGTACCATCCTCCGTGCTGGCGTCGACCTGGAGTTTGGCACGCCCGCCGTCAGCGGCGTACTCGGTGAGCCAGTCGTGGGTTTCGGCGCTCACGCCAACGCCGGGCATGGCCGCCTCGCCGTCGAATCGGAGGGATCCAGTTGGTGGCAGCTGGCCGGGAACGTGGTTCGCGAAGATGAATCCCTGTGCGCCGGCGGCCACCGCGTGCCCGAATTTCTCCATGCGATGGACGAACCGCTGGCCGGGTGGGGTCGTCGTACTCGCAACGACGATTGCGCCGTTGACGTCCCCACCGGCCTCCTCGATCTCCTCGGGCGTCCCGTACCCGACGTCGACTAACGGCCCCTCGAGGTCACCCGGCGGCGAATATGGCAGGGCAATCGCCTCGAACGAGCGTTCGACTGGTTCGGTGACGGCAAAACGGGTGTGTCCACGCTCCCAGTACTGCATCGGGAACGACTCGAGGCCCACCGATTGGACGCCTGCATCCTCGAGTGCCTCCGCGACGATATCAGCAGCCCGGCGTTCGCCTGAGGAGCCGCCCATGCGGTGCTCGAGTTGGGTGAGGTCGGTCAGCAGATTCCAGGCTCGATCGTCGTGCCAGGCACGCCCGAGTGCTGTCTCGAGGTGGTCCGACGATGGTATCTCTGTCATACGCGTGGGTCTGCGTGCATAGGCAAAACCGTTGGGTTGGCGGTGGTTGCAGTAAGCTAGCACTCGAGGTCCCAGGTCTACTCACGCTCCCTGTCACATTGTACCATGTCACTCTGTATCTCTACCTTCTGATATAGGAATTGGCAGTCCTTGGAAAGCAGCGGAAACTGCCGCAAACTGCGCGAGAGGGCCTCATAGTCCACGTTACTGTTCCCCATGGGGACGTGATTCACGCAACACCTTTCACATCCCCGACCCTAACGATTCGTATGAACCACGGACTTGTCGTCATCGACGATACGGACAGCCACCGAACACTGCTCGAGACCGCAGCCCAGCACGCCGCCGGCGCTGACGCCGATCTGGTCTTGCTCCCGATGGCCTCGAACGAGTCCGTCGCCGCAGAGCGAGAGGCCATCAGCCAGGTGAGTGACGCCCACGCCTCGACCTTCGGGACGGATACCACCGAACAGCGTCTCGTTCACACGACTAAACGCATCGCACGCGAGGCCCTGACTGACGTGGATGCAGACGTCGAGTACACGATCGTCCCACGGATCGTCGACGGCAAGAAGGAGGCAACGGCCATCCTCGATGCCGCCGACCAGCACGACTGTGATCACATCTTCATGATCGGCACGAAACGCTCGCGCACCGGCAAAGCGATCTTCGGCAGCCTCGCTCAGTCCGTGATGCTCGCCTTCGATGGCCAGGTCACGGTCGAACTCGAGTAATCGGACAGCGAGTATCGACAACCTCTTTCACTCCCCGCTACCAGTTCCGCTATGACCGACTACTTCGAAGTCCATGCGCGCGACGGGGCCGCGCGGTTGGGTGAACTTCGCCTCGAGACGCCCCGACAGACCCCTTCTCTGGTCGACCACATCCTCGAGGATGGGGGCTCTCGATGGGCGAGCGACCGGGCGCTTCCGGAAGGGAGCGAGGACGTACTGACCGTTCTCCCCCACCGAGGGTTCCCGGGTGGAACCGCTGAGGAAGTGCAACAATCCTTCGCCGTCGACTATCCTGACGTCTCGTATCCGAGTGTTGCCGTCGTCTCGAGTGACCACGTCGAAGCGCACGGCACCGACGCCTACGCAATTTCGGACGTCCAATCGATCGTTGGTCACGGCGGGGCCTTCGTCGATGCGATCGTCCGGATTCGTGAGACGATTCCCGCAGACACGGCCCTCCTCCTCTCCGGTGTGGCCACGCCACGAAACGTTGCCCTGCTGGCGTACGCTGGCGTCGATTGTGTCGACGCCGCCCGCGCCGTCGCGAAAGGAACGCAGGGGAAATATCTGACCACCGAGAGTGAGTACTTCCTCGAGGACCTCGAGGAACTGCCCTGCTCGTGTCCGGCCTGCCAGGGGCCGCGCGAGTCGTTTACCCCTGCTGACTGCGCCGAGCACAACCGCAACGCACTCGCCGCTGAACTGGCCGTCGTCCGACAGCGGATTCGAGACGGACGCCTCCGGGATTACCTCGAAGGGCAGGCGCGACACAATCAGTGGCTGACGGCCGCAATGCGTGAACTCGACGCCCAGTGGGGCTACCTGGAGGAACGCACCCCGATTCTCCGTGAGGCGGATCTCGACGCGGCCACCGAGGACACCCTCCGCCGGGTCGAAATCCAACGGTTTGCCGACAGAGTCACCAGCCGCTATCGCAACCGATTCGACGCGCCACTCGTGCTCGTGCCCTGTTCGGCGCGCAAACCCTACAGCGAATCCCAGAGTCACACCCAGTTCCACCGCGCGATTCGCTGGCGAGCCCACCTCGTCTCGATGACCTCCCCAATCGGGGTCGTGCCACAGGAGCTCGAGACGACCTACCCGGCACAACACTACGACACCGTGGTCACGGGACGGTGGTCACAGGACGAACAGGACTTCGTTGCCCGCGTGTTGACTCGATACCTCGAGCGCAACCCATACCCACGGATCATCGCCCACGTGCCGGACGAGGGCTACCGAGCCATCGTCGAGCGGGTCGAAGCCGATCTTGACCTCGACGTGACGTACACAGTCGCGCCTGACGCCCACCCGACCGACGATGAGTCACTCGAGGCGCTGAGCGACGGACTCGCCGGCGAACCTGCCTATCAGAAACGCGAGCGTGAGCACCACACCGTGCGTGCACTCGCGGATTACCTCCTCGGTGACGGTGCTGGCGACGACCTCTTTCCGACGTTCCAGACCACCAGCCGCTACCCGCGACTCCAGGTTCGGGATACCGACGCCGAGGAGACCCAACTCGCGACGATGGTGCCTCAGTATGGCACGCTCTCGTTCACCCTCGAGGGGGCCAAGCAGTGGGTCGAGAGCGATGCCCCGACGAAACGGATCGAAATCGACGGGTTCGTCCCCCAGGGAAGCGTGCTCGCGCCCGGTGTCGTTGATGCCGACGAGGACATTCGAGTGGGTGACGAGGTCGTCGTCGAGGGGCCTCGGGCGTTCGCCGTCGGCCGGGCGGAGATGTACGGGTCCGAAATGGTCGAAAGTACGCGCGGCATTGCCTGTGAGATCAGGCACGTCGAAGAACGCTGAGGAACGGATTAGGCCTGCTCCGGTCTCGAAGGACACACCACAGCCCAACTGGACCGTTTCTGACACTACCCTCGATACATTCGTTTTCAGAAGAGGCCCAACACCCAGTCGAAAAACCGCCTGAGAGCGGTGACGATCCGGTCTAAGAGTGATAACGCGTCGTCGATCGAGTCGTTGCCAGTTCCACCACCTGCGCCATCGCCATCATTGGTCTCGTCGCCCTCAGCAGTACTGTCGTCACCACCTGTGCCGGTGTCGGTCTCGTCGCCGTCGTCGTCGTCACCTCCGCTCTCATCATCGCCCTCTCCCGCGTCGTCATCACCCGCGTCACTGCCCTCATCTGCCGACTCCACCGCAGCCGCTGCATCCACCAACCCGTGCCCTTCTGCACAGCTCTCGAGCACTGTCTCGGCCGTGTTCTCGAGGTGATCTCGGACCGCGTCGTTCGGCCCTGGCCCCGACTCGTCCCGGCGTTCCCAGACGAGGGCGGCGACGCCAGCGACGTACGGGCAGGCCATGCTGGTCCCGCTTTTGACGCTGTACTCGTTGTCGATGGTGGTCGATTCGATCCGTGATCCGGGCGCAAGCAGGTCGATTTCCTCACCGACACTGCTGTACTCCGCGAGACTGTCATCCTCGTCCATCGCCGAGACACAGACGACGTCGTCGTGGGTTGCGGGATAGGTGACGTTGTTTGCACCACAGCCTTCTGCTCCATCGTTCCCTTCGTTTCCGGCTGACCCGACGAGGAGGTGACCGGCGTCGGTCGCCGCTTCGATCGCCGTATCCATGGCTGCAGACCCCGATTCGCTCCCGAAACTCATCGAGAGCACCTCAATATCGTGAGAGAGACACCAGTCAATACCGGCGGCCATGGTGCTATGATGTCCGCGGCCATTGTCATCGAGGACCTTCACGGCGTAGAGCGAGGCTTCCGGAGCCACGCCGAGGACCCCGATATCGTGGTCCAGGGCCCCGGCAATACCGGCACAGTGTGTCCCATGGCCATGTCGGTCCTCGTAATCATCAGGGCTTCCAACAGCCGTGAAATTCTGTCCACCGGCCACTTTAAGGTCGCAGTGGCTGCTCTCGATCCCCGTATCGAGGATGGCGAGGTCGACCCCATCGCCGGACGCGTCCACGTCCTCGGCCCCGATCCGGTCGTATCCCCAGGCAGGGGATTGTAGTGGGTGGGTACTACAGGAGAGGTCGCCGGATTCGCCGGAGTCGTCATCCCCAATGCCAATAGGATCGTCGTCTAGGACTCCATCGTCGTCCCCGTTGGGTGGATCATCGTCGACCAGGTCGTTGGTCACTGACGATGAGAGGAAAGTGATTGCAGGATCGTCCTCGACGAGCGCGACGTGTTCGTCGTCTTCGAGTTCCTCGCGCGTCGATGATGGGATTGTGGCGGCAACGAAATCGAAGTGGTCATACTCGAAGTCGATCGTTCCACCGAGCGTCTCGAGGAGGTCATCAATCGGCCCGAGACGATCGCCATTTGGGTGGATGAATACCCGAGTCTCCTCGTCGGTGCGTCCAGACGTCGTTGGGAGGAGGGTGACCGTTGCAGCACCGACACCCGCCGCTGCGAGGAGTTTTCGACGGGAGAGCATATTCGTCTATGTGTGAAATACGCCAGGTCGAATAAATCTCTTGTGGAGACTCGTTCGACGCTCGAGTCAGGGTGGCGCGATGATTTGCCGGGGTCTACACTTTTTGACGGCGCTCGAGCGTCTCTCCAGCCAGCTGATCCGCGATATACTGACCGAACGTCTCGGCTGCGTCGTGGCTGTAGGCGTCACGCTGGTCGAGTACCAGTCGTCCCTTCTCGGTGATGACGTACATCCCAGAGTTGCTCGAGGGGCCGGCCTTTTCGACCAGTCCGTTCGCAGCCAGTTCGGCCAGTCGGTTGTTCATATATCGTGAGTCCTGGTCGATGAGCACTCCGAGGTTGGGGGCCGTCTGGCGCTTACCGTCGCGCATCGTATCGAGGATATCAAAGTCAGTTGGCACGACGAGCTTCATACACACACATAGGGGCCCAACATAAATATATGTTCAGACTAGTCACATGAGTGCACACAACGTGGTTCGAGCGGGGCTAAAGCCTATACGTTGCTCACCACCAGTGCGTTCCTCTGGCGACTGTGGGTTTCTCCTCCTTGGGGCGGCAGCACTCGAGAGTGCCGTGTTCGTGGCGACACTCACGGCTCACCTCGAGCCACACCCCGAATACCCGCCAATGCTGACCACTGCGATGTGCGTTCCCGGCGTGCTCATCGCCGCCAGGGGCTTGGTTGGGACTCGTGTTTTTCGGCTATGCGCTCCTCGCCTCACTCGGATGACCGTGTGGATCACCACCGAAAGCGTGCTTTGAAGTCTGCGGCCACGAAACGCTGAGCCATGAGCCACTCCCCAGCCCCAGGTGATCGCGTGCGTGTAACACGCGCTGGGCAAACGTACGATGGTGTGTTACTCCCCTCGAGTACCGACGAGCATCTGGTCGTCAAACTCGAAGGCGGCTATAACGTCGGCATCGATCGATCTGAGGCCAGCCTCGAGGTGCTGGCCGAGGACGTGTACAACGTCGAGTCGGCCCAGTCAGCGGCTGACGACGAATCCACCGTCGCGTTCGACGACGACCTTCCGACGATCGCGCTCATTTCCACAGGTGGCACGATCGCCTCCACCGTCGATTACCGAACGGGTGCGGTGACGGCACAGTTCGATGCCGAGGACGTCCTCAGAGCGGTCCCCGACCTCGCCGGGCGGGCGAACTACCGTGGACGCGTCGTCGCGAACATCCTCTCGGAGAACATGGAGCCACCGATCTGGCAGGATCTCGCACACGCCGTCTACGAGGAAATCGAGGCGGGTGCCGACGGCGTCGTCGTCATGCACGGCACGGACACGATGCAGTACTCCGCGGCCGCACTGGCGTTCATGCTCGAGACCCCGGTTCCGATCGTCTTTACCGGCAGTCAGCGGTCGGCCGACCGCCCCTCCTCGGACAACGTGATGAACGCTGTCTCCGCCGTCGAAGCCGCCAAAAGCGACTGTGCGGAAGTGCTGGTCTGTATGCACGCTGACGAGAGCGATACCACCTGTGCCCTTCACCGCGGAACGCGCGTCCGCAAGAATCACACCTCTCGACGCGACGCATTCCAGACGGTAGGCGCAGAACCACTGGGCCGGGTCGAATACGAGACCGAGACAGTCACGTTCGACGGCGACTACCGCGAACGTGACGAGGTCGACCTGGCCATTACACCCGACCTCGAGGAGGACGTTTCACTCCTCAAGTTCACGCCGGGGATGGATCCGGCATTCTTCGACGTGGTCGAGGGCTCGGCTGGGCTCGTCATTGAAGGAACCGGACTCGGCCACGTGCACACTGACCTCGTCCCGAAAATCGCCGGGTTGATCGAGGACGGAACGACCGTCGTCATGACCAGTCAATGTCTCGAGGGACGCGTCTGTGATCGCGTCTACGATACCGGGCGGGATCTGCTCGAGGCGGGCGTCATCGAGGGCGAGGATATGCTTCCGGGGACGGCAAAAGTCAAACTCATGTGGGCATTGGCGAACGCCGATACTCCAGAGAAGGCAATGGGGACGTCACTCGCGGGCGAGATTCAGGACCGGTCGGTGCCGTGGATCGCCGGCGAGCGGTGAGTCGATGACACCAGATACCGCACTCGAGGGAATCGAGATTCGCCAGGCAACGCTCGAGGACGAACCTGCAGTCACCGCGATGACGAGTCGTATCTGGGCCGACCGTGGTGGCGATTACCTCGAGCACGTCTACCCTGACTGGATCGAAGAGCCTGGAGACGACCACAAACGGACGTTTCTCGCCGACGCTGGCGAGGACGCCGCGGGTCTCGTGCAGGCGGTGATGCTCTCACCCGACGAAGCCTGGTTTCAGGGGCTTCGAGTACACGACGAGTACCGGCGCCAGGGCGTGAGTCGTCGGCTCAACGAAGCCTGTTTCCAGTGGGCCAGAGAACGCGGGGCAACCGTGGGACGGCTCATGATTTTCTCCTGGAACGCCCCGGCACTCGGGGCTTCTCGGGCGGCCGGGTTCGAGCCTGCGACGGAGTTTCGGTGGGCCCACCCCAATCCCGATCCGATGGCCGACGGCCCGGACGACGTAACGACGAACGTTCACGTCTCCCGTGCCTGGCGCTACTGGACACACAGCCACGCTCGAACCCACCTCGAGGGACTCACGCTCGACCTCGAGGAGTCGTGGGCCGTTCGTGAACTGACGAAAGCCGACCTCGAGCGGTTGGCCGACGAAACCGCGGTCTTCACCGTGGACAGGGCAGGTGTCGCTGTCGGGATGGGCTATCGGACCCGAACCTACGAACGGACGACTGACGACGGCGAGACGGAGACGTGGGCCGAGTATGGCGTCGGGGCCTGGGACGATGTCGACGCTGCTCGATCGTTATTCGCGGCGGTTGCACGGGACGCCGCCGACCTCGGCGTCGACCAAACACGTGTCCTGATTCCCGAAACTGTCACCGCCGTCAGTGATGCCTCCTACGCCGGCGCCGGCATCTCCGAGGAGCCGGATTTCATCCTCAGCATCGACCTCCCTCGAGCATGAACGACCCGTTCACCGTCGACGTGCAGGTCCGCTACCAGGACCTCGACACGCTCGAGCACGTCAACAACGCGGTCTATGTGAGCTATTTCGAACACGCGAGAACGGAATATCTCGCTGCGCGCCTCGACCTCGACGTTGCGGAGTACGAGTTCGTCGTCGCGAACCTCGAAATCAACTACGAAGCCTCGATCACCTACGGCCAATCGGTTAGGGTCGCCACCGAAACGACCGCCGTTGGCACGACCAGCTGGACGATGGCCTACGAAATCCGTGCCGATGGCGAGGTGGCTGCCACTGGGCAGTCGACCCAGGTGTGTCTCGATCCGGAGACCGGCTCCCCGGTCGAGGTCCCAGATTCGATGCGTGAGACGCTCCGCTCGAGAGACGTCTGAGTGTTGCTCGACTCCTCCGGTTCCGGGTTTACTCGCCCACTCGTCCACCAGTTACTCGAACGACGCCACCGAGATGACGGGCTTCGGCGACGGCACTCGAGTGCTCGCGCACCCGTTCGTGTGCCGTCCTGATTCGGGCGTCGAGCCGAGCGGTGAGGTCGTCGTCGTAGCGAAGTTTCGTGGTTGGCGGGGTCGAACAGACGACCACGCCACGGAAGACCAGGTTGAGTGGCCAGCCGTACCAGGCGTCACTTCTGGCGGCGTTGACGAGGACGACGTGGCCACCTGGGCCGACCATGTCACACCAGTCGTCGACGGCTCCGGCGGGGTCCTCGAGCATTCCGACGACGAACGTCGCCAGGATGGCATCGACACCACTCGAATCGACCGGCGGCTGTGTGGCGTCGGCTCGAACGACCGAGACGTTCGGTCGGTCGGCTGTCGCGGCACGTGCTCGCTCGAGGACGGGTCGGGTGAAATCCAGGCCGATGACGGTCCCCTCCGGCCCGACCTGATCCGCCAGGAAGGGCAGATTCGCGCCGGTTCCACAGCCCATCTCCACGACGGTGTCGCCTGGCTCGAGTCGGCAGGCGAGGGCGGCTTGCCGTCGCAGCCTCACGATCCCTGGTGTCCGTCTGGCCAGGACGTCGTACAGTGTGGCCCAGCGGCCGTAGAAATCCTGTGCGGTCTCGGTGGTCATCAGACCAGCGCCCTGATCGCTTTCGCCACCGATTCCGGATCCTCGCCCAGTACGTAGGTGATCGGCTCGATGCCCTCACCGCCGGTCTGGTAGAGGACGGTCGCGTCGGGGGTGTCACTGATCGCCGCGCCGATACTCTCCTGGAGGTCTCCCGACTCGTCGAACTCGGCCAGCTCGTGGCCCGCATCCTCGAGCACCCGGAGCAGCTCCGAATCGTAGGCGATGTTCGCTGCCGCGGCGACGTCGCTCCCGTGAGCACGTGCTGCGAGGAGGACGGACGCGACGTGTTCTGAGACACCGAACTCCGGTTCGCCGGGAATAGTCGCTCGTCCTTTGATATCGAAGATCCGGCCGGGGACGCCAGCGACGTCGTCGACGTCCTGGGCATCGGGGACACAGGCGACCAGATTCGAGCCCACAGCCGGGATGAGCGCCGTGAAGCCACTCGTGTTTTCGAGGATGCGCAGGCCGCGCCGAAGCGAGGAACGAACCCGCTCGCTCGAGCGAAGGCTACTCTGTGGATCGTGGATCCGAAAGCTGGCCTCGTGTTTGGCGAGTTCGGGGACGCGCTCTTCGTGTATCGACGCGAGGACGTCGCCAGGACTCTCGAGGTCGCGAATCAGGACTTCGATTTCGATCAGTGCCTGCACGGGCGTCACCTCACCCGATGCTAGTCCCTCCCCGAGTTGAGTGACGAGGTCGGTCACACGCTCGTCGGCAGCGATGCGGTCGTTCGTGGCGACGTCGGCATGTGCGTACTTCGAAACGGCACTCTGGCTGATACCGAGCACTTCGGCGACTTCACTTTGGGTCAACCCCTGCTCCCGAAGTTCGCCAGCGAGAAGCGACCGAATCGTCGGCAAAAACTCCTCGACAACGAGCTCTTCGACGAATTTCATTACTGGGAGCGTAGGCGAGGCCACCTCAATAACTCTGGGGTTCGCGAGCGCTATCGACGCTCGAGGGCCGAGTCCTTACTGTTCGGACGATTCAGGCGTTCCGCGGTCGAGTTGATCGCCACCGAACTCGTCGTCGGATTGGATACGCGAGGCCTGTGGCCCGTCCTGGTCCTGGTACTTCGAGCCCCGTTCACTTCCGTAGGGGCGCTCTGCCCGCGTCTTCAGCTCGGTGAACGTCAGCTGGGAGACCCGCATTCCGGGCGTCAACGCGACGGGGGCCGTGCCGAGATTGGAGAGCTCGAGGGTAATCTGTCCGCGATACCCTGGATCACAGAGGCCCGCAGTGGCGTGGACGACGACGGCGAGGCGGCCGAGTGACGATCGGCCTTCGACGTGGGCGATCAGATCGGCTGGGATCTCGACGCGTTCGTGGGTCGTCCCGAGGACGAAGTCGCCAGGGTGTAAAATGAAATCCTCACCATCCTCGACGACGGTTTCTGTCACGTACTCGTCGACCTCGTGTTCGGCGTTCGGGTGAATACAGGGGATGTTCGTCCGCTGGAACTCGAGGAATCGATCACCGAGGCGCAAGTCGACGCTTGCTGGCTGAATCTGCAAGTCGAGGTCGTCGAGTGGGTCGATAACGAGGTCGCCCGCCTCGAGGCGGTCGAGGATGTCTGCATCCGAGAGGATCATGTGCGGGCAGTCGCGTGCGAGGGGTGTAAAATGACCGGTTCGACTCGCCTCGGGTCAGCGCTGTTGTAGGGCGCACTCGAGGAGGTCGTTCCCCGCTATGTCAGTGACGAGAGTCCACGCTGACGGTGCGATGACTGTCTCGGTGCTCTCACTGCATCGCGTTTTCGATCGCACTCGCGACGCCATCTGCGCTCGCATCCTCGACGTGGTCGCCGTCGACGAACACCCAGGGTGTGCCTCGAACGTCCTGCTCCTCGCCGTAGGCACGATCGGCCTCGAGGCCGTCCTCGTAGGTTACCTCGTCGGCGTCTGTCCGGGTCTGTTCGCCGTCTGCATCGACTGCCGCTGCAACCTCTTCGATGACCTCCAACGAATACTGCTCCTGGAACTCATAGATCGCCCGAGAAAACTGGAAAAACGCGTCGTCGCCCTCGTGGTCCTGGACGGACCGAGCGGCGCTCGCAACGGGGTACGACCAGTCGCTGTCGGTTACACCGGGGAAATCCCGATGTTCATACCGGATGTGCTCGGGGTCAATGTAGGCCTCACGAATACTCGGATACGTGTTGGCTTTGAACTGCC
>SL_4KL_010_BRINEDRAFT_10001141_pt1 | contig 14545 bp, 24 predicted proteins | sample SodLak_010_BRINE_2_FD_10664 | JGI IMG/M metagenome (IMG submission 10664)
CCCCCGCCGCTCCGCGTGCCGTGGCGGACCGGCTCGACTCCTAGCGGAGAAGAGTCGAAAACACAGGGACTCGTGACCGAGGTCGGACCTGAAGGCCGCGTCCGGGTCAATTCCCCGCTGCGGGAACACCCGATCTCCCTGCTCGTTCCCTCCGGAATGGAGGTCGAGCGTGGAGAGCGCGTCACCATCAGGGTCTCTTCGAGAGAACCGGTCCGTGCCCGCATCACCGGGAAGCCGGAGGTCGGTTTCCAGGTCGTGGGCGCGGATCTGTCGGAAGCGCTTGCCGGCGACGGAGTGGCCGTCGCGACGTCGCGACACGGAGAAGCGCTCTCCGTGTCGCGTCTCGGCGACCTCGTTTCGGACGCGCGAGAGGCGGGCGGTTACACCGTCGCCTTTGGCTCGCCCGAACGAGGGCTTCCGGAGATGCTCGGGCTGTCGCCCGACAGCATTCGGGCGGCCGTCGCCGACGGCCGCCCGGTCGAACCCGATCCGGGGTTCGACCTCTGGCTGAACACGATCCCGGCACAGAGCAGCGAGGTCGTCCGAACGGAGGAGGCTCTGTTCGTGACTCTCGGCTCGCTCACACTCACGGAGTAAACACATGCCACAACCAAGCCGACCACGAAAAGGCTCGCTGGGCTACGGCCCACGCACCCGCGCAGACCGAGAGGTCCCGCGCATTCGCTCGTGGCCAGACGACGACGGGGCCCCCGCACTGCAGGGGTTCGCCGGCTACAAAGCCGGAATGACCCACGTCATGATGGTCAACGACGAGGCCAACTCGCCGCGTGAAGGGATGGAAGAGTCCGTCCCCGTCACGGTCGTCGAGACGCCGCCGATGTACGCGGTGGCCCTGCGCGCCTACGAACAGACGCCGTACGGAATGAAGCCGGTCGAAGAGGTCTGGGCGACCGAGTTCCACGAGGAGCTCGACCGCGCGCTCGATCTGCCGGCGGAAGACACCTTCGAGGAGGACGCCGAGGAGCTGCGAGCGCTGCTCGACGACGACGTCGTCGACGACGTTCGCGTTATTACTCACACCGCCCCCTCGGAGCTCGCGAACGTGCCCAAGAAGAAGCCCGACGTCATGGAGACCCGAGTCGGCGGCGGCTCCCTCGAGGAGCGCGTCGACTTCGGTCTCGACTTAGTCGCGGACGGCGGCGCCCACGAGTTCGGCGACGTCTTCCGCGCTGGTCAGTACACCGACGTTTCGGGCATCACGAAGGGGAAAGGAACGCAGGGCCCCGTCAAACGGTGGGGCGTCCAGAAGCGGAAGGGTAAACACGCCCGCCAGGGATGGCGGCGCCGGATCGGCAACCTCGGTCCGTGGAACCCCTCCCGCGTGCGATCCACTGTTCCCCAGCAGGGGCAGACCGGCTACCACCAGCGCACCGAGCTCAACAAGCGCCTCATCGACTTCGGCGAGGGCGACGACGCCAGCGTCGACGGCGGCTTCGTCAACTACGGCGAAATCGACGGCGAGTACGCGCTTATCAAGGGCTCGCTGCCGGGACCGGACAAGCGCCTGCTTCGATTCCGCCCGGCCATCCGGCCGAACGACCAGCCGCGCCTCGACCCCGAGGTCCGGTACGTATCCACCGCATCCAACCAGGGATAATTCATGAACGCAACAGTACACGACCTGGACGGCGAGGACGCGGGTAGCGTCGAGCTGCCGGCAGTCTTCGAGACCGCGTTCCGACCGGACCTTATCGGTCGAGCGGTCTCCGCCGCACAGGCTAACCGAAAACAGGCCTACGGGGCAGACGAGTTCGCTGGGATGCGAACCCCCGCGGAGTCATTCGGCTCCGGACGCGGGCTCGCGCACATCCCGCGATCCGAGAACGTCGCCCGCCGCGTCCCGAGCGCAGTCTCCGGGCGCCGCGCGCACCCGCCGAAGGCCGAGAAGGACCAGACGAAGAAACTGAACGACAAAGAACGGCAGCTCGCCGTCCGGTCGGCCATCGCGGCCACCGCTGACGCAGAGCTCGTCGCCGAGCGCGGTCACGCGTTCGACGAGGGCCTCGACCTCCCGCTCGTCGTGAGCGACGAGTTCGAGGATCTCGACAAGACCCAAGACGCCCTGGGCGTCCTCGAAGCCGTCGGCGTCGACGCCGACATCGAGCGCGCCGAGGAGGGTCGCTCCGTCCGCGCCGGTCAAGGGAAGATCCGTGGACGCAAGTACAGCCAGCCGAAGTCCGTACTCGTCGTCACCAGCGAGGAGCCGTCCCGCGCCGCCCGAAACCTGTCGGGCGTCGACGTCGCGACCGCTCGCGAAGTCAACGCGGAAGACCTCGCGCCGGGCACGCATCCGGGCCGACTCACGCTGTGGACCGAGAGCGCCATCGAGGAGGTGGCCGACCGATGAACTCGATCATCGAACACCCGCTCGTCACCGAGCAGGCGATGAACGAGATGGACTTCAAGAACAAGCTGCTGTTCTTGGTCGACATCGACGCGGCGAAGCCGGAGATCCGCGAGGAGATTCAGGACCGATACGACGTCGTCGTCGACGACGTCAACACGCAGATAACCTCGAAAGGCAAAAAGAAGGCGACGGTCACGCTCTCGGACGACGACGACGCGACCGAGATCGCCTCGCGCATCGGGGTGTTCTAAGATGGGACGACGAATTCAAGGACAGCGGCGTGGACGCGGCGGCCCGACGTTCCGGGCCCCGTCCCACCGCTACAAGGCGGAGCTGTCGCACAAGAAGCTCGAAGACGTGGACACGATCTCCGGCGAAATCGTCGGGATCGAACACGACCCCGCCCGCTCGGCTCCGCTCGCGGAGATCGAGTTCGAGGACGACGACCGTCGGCTCGTGCTCGCGCCGGAAGGCGTGCGCGTGGGCGAGACGATACAGGTCGGGGTCTCAGCGGAGATCAAGCCCGGGAACACGCTCCCGCTAGCTGAGATCCCCGAGGGTGTCCCGGTCTGTAACGTCGAGAGTAACCGCGGAGACGGCGGGAAGTTCGCGCGCGCATCCGGCGTGTCGGCGACGCTTCTCACCCACGACCGCGACGTCGCGGTCGTTCAGCTCCCCAGCGGGGAAGTGAAGCGGCTCGACCCGCAGTGCCGCGCCACGATCGGCGTGGTCGCCGGCGGGGGCCGAACGGAGAAGCCGTTCGTCAAAGCCGGAAACAAGTACCACAAGATGAAGTCGCGAGGGACGAAGTACCCGCGCGTCCGCGGCGTCGCGATGAACGCCGTCGACCACCCCTTCGGTGGGGGCGGTCGCCAACACCCCGGCCAGCCGAAGTCGGTCTCGCGGGACGCCCCGCCGGGACGGAAGGTCGGTGACATCGCATCCAAGCGCACCGGACGAGGTGGCAACAAATGAGTTCCAACTACCGAACCGGCCGCGAAGGCAAAGAGTTCGCCTACCGCGGTCACTCGCTCGACGAGCTGCAGGAGATGGACGTCGAAGAAGTCGCGGAACTGCTCCCCGCACGCCTGCGGCGAAGCATCGCTCGCGGACTGGGCACCGAACAGCAGAAGCTGCTCGAGAAGGCCCGAAGCCGCGACAAGGAGACGACGGCGGACGATCCGATCCGGACGCATCTGCGCGACATGCCGATCCTGCCGGAGTTCGTCGGCGTCACGTTTGCCGTGTACAACGGACACAGCTTCGAGCGCGTACAGGTCGAACCCCAGATGATCGGACATTATCTCGGTGAGTTCCACCTCACTCGAAGCACCGTCGAACACGGTCAGGCCGGCATCGGCGCGACCCGGTCCTCGAAGTTCGTGCCCCTCAAGTAACCCATGGGAATCAATTACAGCGTCGAGGCCGACCCGGAGACCACCGCCAGAGGGATGCTCCGCGACCGGCCCATCAGCGTGAAGGACAGCAAGGAGATCTCTCGGGAGATCAAAGGCGAGACCGTCGCCGACGCCGAGGAGTTCCTCCAGGCCGTCATCGACGAGGAGACTTCGGTTCCGATGCGCCAGCACAACGCCGGCGCCGGTCACCGCTCCGACATCGACGGCTGGGACGCGGGTCGGTATCCCGCGAAGGCCGCCAAGGACTTCCTCAAGCTCTTAGAGAACGTCAAGAACAACGCAATCGAACAGGGGTTCGACGGCGACGAGATGGTTATCAAACACGTCGCCCCGCACAAGGTCGGCGAACGGCCGGGTCGAAACCCGCGAGCCGCGGGTGCCACCCAGTGGAACACCACGCTCGCCGACGTCGAACTCATCATCGAGGAGCCGGAGGCTGACGAATAATGGCTGACGAACACCAATTCATCGAGGACGGCCTGCGCCGTTCACAGATCAACGAGTTCTTCGCGGACGAGCTCGGTCGAGCCGGCTACGGCGGCATGGACGTCGCCAAGACGCCGATGGGCACGCAGATCGTGTTAAAGGCCGAAAAGCCCGGGATGGTCATCGGGAAGGGCGGGAAGAACATCCGGAAGATCACCTCGGAACTCGAGGACCGCTTCGGGATGGACGACCCGCAGATCGACGTTCAGGAGGTCGACGAGCCCGATCTGAACGCCCAGATCGTCGCAGACCGCCTCGCAAACGCCTTAGAACGCGGCTGGTACTTCCGAAAAGCCGGTCACACGACGATCGACCGGATCATGGACGCGGGCGCGCTGGGCGCCGAAATCGTCCTCTCCGGGAAGGTCACCGGCGCGCGCTCACGCGTCGAGAAGTTCAACCGCGGCTACATCAAACACAACGGCGAACCGGCCCAAGAAGTGGTCGACCACGGGCAGGGCGTCGCCGTGATGAAGCTCGGGACGATCGGCGTCAACGTGAAGATCATTCCGCCGGGAGCGAAGCTCCCCGACGACTTCGATATCCGCGAGGATGCCGAGGTTCCGGAAGTCGAGCAGGCGACCGCCGCCACCGACGACGGTGTCGAGTCGCTCCTCGAAGCGGAGCCGGAAGCGGTTCCCGAGGCCGGCACGGAAGACGAGGATGTCGAGGTCCCCGACGAGGACCCCGCCGACGTCATCGACGAGGAGATCGTCGAGGAAGTTGTCGAGGAGACCCAGGAAACGGCCACGGAGGCGACGGACGTCGCCGCCGAAGAGCCGGTCGGTGACGACGATGTCGACGCCGACGAACTAGACGATCTCGACGAGGAGATCGAATCAGAGGCCGCAGACCTCGTCGCGGAGATGGAAGCGGCCGACGAAGACGAGGAGGAGGACGAATAATGGCGATCCTCTACACCGACGAGATTCGCGACATGACCGCCGCCGAGCGGCAGGTCGAACTCGACGAGCTCGAGACGGAACTGCTCAACTCGAAGGCGCAGCGGGCCGCCGGCGGCATGCCGGAGAGCCCGGGCCGCGTGAACGAGCTGAAGAAGACGATCGCGCGGATCAAGACGATCCAAGCGGAAGAAGGCGACTTCGACGACGAATAACAATGATAACCCCTGAGACGCTCGTACGGCACGAACTCATCGGCCTCCCGGTTCGGGTGGTCGATGCCGGAAGCGACGCCCACGTGGGCATCGCCGGCCGCGTGCTATCCGAGACGTTCGGCACCGTTGTGGTCCGAACGAACTCAGGGGACAAACGCGTGCCCAAGTCGGGCACGACGTTCGAGTTCGGAATCGTCGACGCTCCAACCGTCCACACAGATGAAGCCGCCGACGACGGCCAGTCGTCGGGGTCTGCGTCCCAACTCGGGTCGGATACTACGGGGGTCCGCCCCCGTCAGTCTGGCCCGTCCGGATCCACCAGCGTCGTCACCGGTGACGACGCGGATCCGGCGAGCCATCGCGGCGAGTGCAAAGACGTGGTCTACGTAACGGTGGATGGCACGCGGTTGCAGCATCGACCCGCCGAACGCACCGAACGAGGTGTCACACAATGGCGATAGGAATCGACGTACCCACGCCTCCGGAGCCAGACAACCCGGAGGATTACGACTACGAGAAGTGCCCGTTTTACGGGCAGCTCTCCGTCCGCGGCCAGACCCGTGAGGGAACGGTCGTGTCGACGGATATGGAAAAGACCGTCATCGTCGAGCGAGAGTACGACGTGTTCGTGCCGAAATACGATCGGTACATGAAGCGTCGGTCGCGCATCCCGGCACACGTGCCGGGCGTGCTCGACTCGCTCGAAGTTGGTGACGAAGTAACAATCGCGGAGACGCGACCGCTCTCGAAGACGAAATCTCACGTCGTCGTCGAGAACCTGTCGGGTGATCTGTGATGGAGGCGCTCAAAGCCGACGTCACGCAGGGGCTCTCGAAGGGCTCGCTGATCACGTGTGCCGACAACACCGGCGCGCGTGAGCTGAAAGTGATCTCGGTCGCCGGCTACTCCGGCACGAAGAATCGCCACCCGAAGGCAGGTATCGGCGACAAGGTGACCGTCTCGGTCACCAAAGGGACGCCGGAGATGCGGCGACAGGTGCTGGAGGCGGTCGTCGTCCGCCAGCGCAAGTCGATCCGCCGTCCGAACGGCACGCGAGTCCGCTTCGAGGACAACGCAGCCGTCATCATCGACGACCTCGATGAGCCGCGGGGCACGGAGATCAAAGGCCCCGTCGCCCGCGAGGTCGCCGAACGATACGGGAGCATCGCGTCCACCGCGACGATGATCGTCTGATTATGACGAAACAGCCACGCAAACAACGAAAACGGTCGGAGACCGCGCCGCTCCACGAGCGGCAGAACCAGGTCCGGGCCACCCTCACGGACGACCTCCGCGAGGAGTACGGCCAGCGGAACGTCCGCGTCAACGCCGGCGACACCGTCGAGGTGCTTCGCGGCGACGCGGTCGGGACGGAGGCGGAAGTCGTTTCCGTCGACCTCTCCGCAGAGCGGATCACCGTCGAGGACGTCACCGTCGAGAAGGCGGACGGGGAGGAGGTTCCCCGCCCGATTCCGGCGAGTAACGTCCGGGTGATCGAGCTCGACCTGGAAGACGAGCGCCGGGAGGCGCGGCTCCAGGAGGATAACGAATGACGCGACATCAGAAGCGACTGGCAGTACCGAACTCCTGGCCGGTCGAGCGAAAGACCAACACGTTCACCGTCAAGGCCGGCGCCGGCCCGCACGGTGAGGCGGGCGTTCCGCTCGTCGTCCTGCTGCGGGACGTGCTCGGCTACGTCGACTCGACGAAGGAGGCGCGCTACGCGCTGAACAACGACTCAGTTCTCGTCAACGGGGACGCCATCTCGGACGAGCAGCGTCCGATCGGGATGTTCGACATCCTGGCGTTCCCCGAGCGAGGCGAGTCCTTCCGCGTCTTCCCCGACGAGGGTGGTCGGCTCGCGCTGACCGCCGTCGACGAGGACGCCGCAGGGAGCCGGCTCGGGAAGATCACGAACAAGTCGGTCGTCCCCGGCGGAGCCGCTCAGCTGACGCTCCACGACGGGACGAACGTCCGCGTCGATACGGACACGCCGTACGACGTGAAAGACTCGATCGTCATCGACAACGAGTCGAAAGAGGTCGTCGCCCACTTCGAGTACGAAGAGGGCGCCTTGGTCACCGCCGTCGCCGGCCAGCACGCCGGCCGTATCGGCGAGGTCGAGGAGATCGACGTGACGCTCGGCTCCGGCTCGAACACCGTGACCGTCGGAGACGACGGCGACGGGTACGAGACGGTCGAAGAGTATCTCGTCGTTATCGACGAGAACTTCACCGACGACGAGGACGCCGACGACGAGGGTGATTCGGATGAGTGAATCCGAAAGCGTCGCTCACGAGATGCGTGAGCCGACCCTCGAGAAGGTCGTCGTCCACATGGGCGTCGGGCAGGGCGGTGAACCCCTCGCCGACGCAGAGGAGATCATCGAGGAGATCACGGACCAACAGTCGGTTCGGACCACCTCGAAACGCACCATCGCCGAGTTCGGGATCCGCAAGGGCGACCCGATCGGCGTCAAGGTGACGCTGCGGGGCGAGGACGCACACGCGTTCCTCCAAACCGCACTCGATCTGGTCGACATCTCCGAGAGCCAGTTCGACGACACGGGGAACCTGAGTTTCGGAGTCGAAGACCACACCGACTTCCCGAGCCAGGAGTACAGCCCGAACATCGGCATTTACGGGCTCGACGTGACGACGACGATCGTCCGCCCCGGCTACCGCGTGTCGAAGCGGGACAAGGCGACGGCGTCGATTCCGCACAAACACCGAATGACCGCCGAGGACGCGGCCGCGTTCCTCGAAACGAACTTCGACGTTGAGGTAACGGAATGAGCGAAGCGAACAACGACACGGGCGAACACGCGGCGAAACGCACCGACTCTCGGCACACGTGCCGGCGGTGCGACCGCGAGCAGGGGCTTGTCGGCAAGTACGACATCAACCTCTGCCGGCAGTGTTTCCGCGAAGTCGCCCGAGACATGGGATTTGAGAAGTACAGCTGATCATGACAGGAAACGATCCATTCACCAACGCACTCGCCGGCATGGACAACGCCGAGAGCGTTGGCCACCTGTCGTACACGGTTGAGCCCGCCTCCAACATCATCGGCTCCGTCCTCGAGGTCCTCTACGACCGCGGGTACGTCGACGGCTTCGAGTTCGTCGACGACGGGAAAGCCGGGAAGTTCGAGGTCGAACTAAAAGGCGCGATCAACGAATGTGGCGCCGTCAAGCCCCGCTACTCCGCGGGCGCAGATGAGTTCGAGAAATGGGAGAAGCGGTTCCTCCCCGCCCGTGACTACGGGACGCTCATCGTCACGACGAGCCACGGCGTCATGAGCCACTACGAGGCCCGAGAGGAGGGCATCGGCGGCCAAGTGATCGCATACGTCTACTAATAATGAACAGAGTCGAAATCGATATTCCGGACGACGTCTCCGCCGAGACCGACCACCTCGAACTCACCGTCGAGGGTCCCAACGGGAGCGTTACGCGACGCCTCTGGTACCCCGACATCGAGGTCACGGTCGAAGACGGTGTCGTCGCTATCGCCTCCGAGAACGAGGACGCGAAGACGAACGCCACGGTCGGCACCTTCGAGAGCCACGTCTCCAACATGATCCACGGCGTCACCGACGGATGGGAGTACACGATGGAAGTGTACTACGCCCACTTCCCGATGCAGGTGACCGTGGAGGGCGACGAGGTTGTCATCGAGAACTTCCTCGGCGAGCGCGCACAGCGACGCACCCCGGTCCGCGGGGACACGGACGTACAGATCGACGGCGAGACGGTCACGCTTTCGGGCTCCGATAAGGAGGCCGTCGGGCAGACCGCCGCCGACATCGAACAACTGACGAAGGTGACCGACAAGGACACGCGCGTCTTCCAAGACGGCGTGTACATCGTCGAGAAGCCCACCGGAGGTGCCTAACAGATGGCTGAAGAACTCGAAGACATCAGCGGTGTCGGTCCCTCGAAGGCGGACGCCCTTCGCGAGGCCGGCTACGAGACGGTCGAAGACGTGAAGGCAGCCTCTCAGTCGGAGCTCTCCGAGGTCGACGGCGTCGGCAACGCGCTCGCTGCGCGTATCAAAGCCGACGTCGGCGGGCTCGAGGTCGACGAAGAGGCAGACGCGGAGATCGAAGACGAGACGGACGAGGAGGAAGAAGCCGACGAGGCCGACACCGACGAAGACGTCGAAACTGAGCTTCGCGCCCGCGGTCACGCCGACAAGACGCCGGAACTGGACGACGATACCGCTCGCGCGCTCGCACAGAAGCACCGCGAGGGGAAGCCCCAGTTCAATCGGCAGGACTACCACAAGAAGAAGCGGATTCCCACCTCGTGGCGCAAGCCGCGCGGCGGGCTCTCCAAGCAGCGTCGTCGGATGAAAGCGAAGGGTCCCGTCGTTCAGGCGGGGTTCCGCTCGCCGACGGCCTCACGCGACCTGCATCCGAGCGGCTTCGAGGAGGTCCGCGTGCACAACACNGACGATCTCGAAGGCGTTGACGCCGATATGCAGGCGGTGCGAATCGCCTCAAAGGTCGGCGGACGGAAGCGCGAACTGATCGAGGACGAGGCGGAGGAGCGCGAGATCCGCGTGTTGAACCCGACCTACGTCGAAGTGGAGGTCGATGACGATGAGTGACCTAAAAGCACAGAAACGGCTCGCAGCGGACGAGCTCGACGTCGGCAAGGGCCGTGTCTGGCTCGACCCCGAGGCACAAGAAGAGGTCGAGGACGCGATTACCCGTGAGGATATCCGCGAACTCATCGACCAGGGAACGATCCGCGCGAAAGACGCGAAGACAAACTCCCGCGGTCGAGCCCGCGAGCGTGCCGAGAAGCGCTCGTACGGCCACAAAAGCGGGGCCGGAACCCGGAAAGGGAAAGCCGGAGCGCGACAGAACACCAAAGACGACTGGAAGGCGCGCATCCGCGCACAGCGGGCCCGCCTGAAGGAGCTCCGCGACGAGAAAGACGTGCTCGACGCCACAGAGTACCGCACGCTGTACAACAAAGCGAGCGGTGGCGAGTTCGAGGACGTCGCCCGGCTGGAGGCGTACATCCAGACGCAGTACGGTTACGAGGTGACGAACTAATGGCGACAGGACCACGATACAAGGTGCCGATGCGGCGCCGCCGCGAGGTCCGGACGGATTACCATCAGCGGTTGCGCCTGCTGAAATCGGGCAAACCTCGTCTGGTCGCCCGGGTGAGCAACGCTCACGTCAGGGCGCAGCTGGTGACTCCCGGACCCGACGGCGACGAGACCCACGCGGCCGCCTCCAGCGAGGAGCTCGCTGAGTACGGCTGGGACGCCCCGACGGGCAACCTCCCCAGCGCGTACCTCACGGGCTATCTCGCGGGCGCCCGCGCCGTCGACGCCGGCCTCGATGAGGCCGTCCTCGACATTGGGCTCAACACGGCGACGCCCGGCAACAAGACGTTCGCAGTACAGGAAGGAGCGATCGATGCCGGCCTCGAGATCCCCCACAACGACAGCGTGTTGGCCGACTGGTCGCGCACGCGTGGCGAGCATATCGCCGCGTACGCCGAGCAGCTCGACGAGCCGCTGTACAGCGGTGATTTCGATGCGGCCGAGTTACCCGAGCACTTCGACGACGTGCTCGCGACAATCCAGGAGGACCATGAGTAGACACAACGACGGCTGGGAGCCGCGCACGCGGCTCGGCCGGCAAGTACAGGACGGCGACATCTCGTCGATGGAACAGGCGCTTGACTCCGGCCTCCCGCTGAAGGAGGCGGAGATCGTCGACCAGCTCCTCCCGGGGCTGGAAGACGAGGTGCTGGACATCAACATGGTCCAGCGCATGACCGACTCCGGACGGCGCGTGAAGTTCCGCTGTGTGGTCGCCGTGGGTAACCGCGACGGCTACCTCGGCTACGCGCAGGCCCGCGACGATCAGGTCGGCGGCGCGATCCAAAAGGCGATCGACGTCGCGAAGCTGAATATCATCAAGGTCGACCGTGGCTCCGGCTCCTGGGAGGACCAGCCCGGCGGCACGAACTCCCTGACCCGAACGGCGAACGGAAAGGCCGGCTCCGTTACGGTCGAGATCAAGCCCGCCCCGCAGGGGTTGGGCCTCGCGGCCGCGGAGACGGTCCGCAACATCCTAGAGCTTGCCGGCGTCGAGGACGCATGGACGAACTCCGATGGAAACACGCGCACGACGGTGAACCTCGCGAAAGCGACGTTCAACGCCTTAGAGAACGCGGCGCAGTCCCGCACGCCACAACACGCGCGTGAAGTCCACTACGATGAGGTGAGCAAGTGATGCAAGTAATCGTGCAGCTTCGCGGTGACGTCAACCTCGAGTACGGCGTCGAAGACACGCTCGACATGCTGAACGTCGGGCGCGTCAACCACGCGACGTTCGTCCCCGAGACGGACTCGTACCGCGGCATGATCACCAAGGTGAACGACATCGTCGCGTTCGGGGAGCCGAGCGTCGACGCCGTTGCGTCCACCATCGCTCGACGCGGTGAGCCCCTCGAAGGCTCCGCCGACATCGACGACGAGTGGATCGACGACAACACCGACTACGCCGACCTCGAGTCGCTCGCGGACGCGCTCGTCGCGGAAGAGACGACCCTGCGCGAGCAGGGACTCTCCCCGACGCTGCGGCTCCACGCGCCTCGCGGCGGTCACGAAGGTATCAAACACCCGGTGATCGAGGGCGGTGAGCTCGGTCGCCACACGACAGAAGAGATCGACAGTCTCCTGGAGGCCATGCGATGACGAGCAAGAAACGTCGACAGCGAGGATCGCGGACGCACGGCGGCGGCACGCACAAGAACCGGCGCGGCGCCGGTCACCGCGGCGGTCGCGGTGCGGCCGGTCGCTCGAAACACGAGTTCCACAACTACGGTCCGCTCGGCAAGTACGGGTTCAAGCGCCCCGCGGACGCACAGACAGAGGTCCTCGAAGTCACGGTGCAGAAGCTCGACGAGGATGCGGCGCTGTACGCCGCTGAAGGTCTCGCCGAGGAAGACGGCGACGCGTACGTCATCGACGCGCGAGACGTCATTGACGACGGCTACGATGCCGACGTTGTGAAAGTGCTCGGTGGCGGACAAGTCCGTCGGGAGCTTCACATCACGGCTGACGCCTTCACCGCTGGAGCGGTCGAACTCATCGAAGAGGCCGGCGGCGAGGCGACGCTCTCCGAGCGCGCCGAAGAAGCCGCTGACGAACCAGAAAACACTTCGGACGACGAAGCAAACGAGGCGTAACGATGAGTTGGAAGGAGGTCGCCGAACCGGTTCTCACGCGGATGCCCGTCGTGGAACGGCCCGATGGTCACGTTCCGTTCAAGCGGAAGCTCATGTGGACGGCCGGAATCCTGATCGTCTACTTCTTTTTGACCAATATCAACCCGTTCGGGTTGGCGGCCGGTCAAGGGACAGACTTCTTCGGGCAGTTCCGGTCGATACTCGCCGGCGAGTCCGGTTCGCTGCTGCAGGTCGGTATCGGTCCGATCGTTACGGCATCGATTGTCTTGCAGCTGCTCGGCGGTGCGAACCTACTCGGGCTCGACACGAACGATCCGCGTGACCAGATCCTGTATCAGGGACTGCAGAAACTGCTGGTGATCATCGTCACTGCACTGACGGCGGCTCCGATGGTGTTCACTGGCGAGTTCCTTCCAGCCGACCCGGCCGTCTCACAGGCGCTCGGGATCGGAACCTTCGGCGTCGAGCTGCTGATCTTCTCTCAGGTGTTCATCGGCGGCGTCCTGATCCTGTTCATGGACGAAATCGTGAGCAAATGGGGTGTCGGCTCCGGTGTTGGCCTGTTTATTATTGCCGCCGTGAGCCAGCAGATCGTCGGCGGGTTCTTCAGCTTCTCCGCGCTCGGCGAGCCCGGCTTCTTCGCAAGCTGGTACGGGCTCATCTTCGGTGATGCGCCGGTGTCGTTGTCGCCGTTCACCGCGGAGGGACTCCAGAACCTGCTGTTCGAGCCGGGGAGTATCCTCGCGCTGTTCACGACGGTGTTCATCTTCGGGATCGTCGTCTATGCGGAGTCGGTTCGCGTCGAGATCCCACTGTCACACGCCCGCGTGAAGGGTGCGCGTGGGCGATTCCCGGTGAAGCTCATCTACGCGTCCGTCCTGCCGATGATCCTCGTTCGCGCGCTGCAGGCGAACATCCAGTTCCTCGGCCAGATCCTCTCCTCGCAGTGGGCGGGGATGCCTTCGTGGCTCGGCGTGTACAGCGACCAGGGGCAACCCATCTCCGGGTTCTTCTACTACCTGAACCCGATTCAAGCACGGACCGAGTGGATGTGGTTCCTCGGAGAGATCCCGGCGTCTGTCGAGCCGTGGATGATCGCAGTTCGGCTCGCCGTCGACCTGACGTTCATGGTCATCGGCGGAGCGATCTTCGCCATCTTCTGGGTCGAAACGACCGGCATGGGTCCGGAAGCGACGGCAAAACAGATCCAGAGCTCCGGGATGCAGATCCCCGGCTTCCGTCGGAACCCGCAGGTCGTCGAGAAGGTGATGGAGCGGTACATCCCACAGGTGACCGTTATCGGCGGGGCCCTCGTTGGGCTGCTTGCCGTGCTGGCAAACCTGCTCGGCACCATCGGTCAGGTCTCTGGAACCGGCCTGCTGCTTGCGGTCTCTATCACGTACAAGCTGTACGAGGAGATCGCCGAAGAACAGCTGATGGAGATGCATCCGATGATGCGCCAGATGTTTGGTCGAGAATAAGAAATCTTCTAGAAACCCTTTTTAGTGGGTTGAACGTATCGGGCAGAGATGCCCCGAGACGGATACAAACTGGTCACTGTTGAGGTCAAAGAATACACGCATGGGGAGTGGATGGACTTCGCGGACGACCACGACGAGTATCAGAATCTTTCACACCTAATTCGGCGTGCAGTCACCCGTGAAATGGCACGGGTCGAACACGGAGACGGCTTCCATCCTGGAGATGATGGCGCGCCAGTTGAGATTGATGAGGTAAATGTAGACCTCGACCCCATCAAGGAGGCTATCTACGAGCTGGAGAATCGTATCAGCACGATGGACCACTCACTCCGTGACGAGCTACGTAACCTCGAACTTGCTACAGATGTGGTCCCAAACGAAGAAGAAATGAAGGAGTTAATGTTCCGAGTGAAGAAGTACATCCCTCTCGTTGAAACCGAAGAAGAGTTCCAT
>SL_4KL_010_BRINEDRAFT_10001144_pt1 | contig 14531 bp, 15 predicted proteins | sample SodLak_010_BRINE_2_FD_10664 | JGI IMG/M metagenome (IMG submission 10664)
CCTGAATATTCTCGTGGGTTGCAAGCTCTGCGACGGTATCTGCCTCGATGTTCTTGCCTGTGCGGGAGGGAACGTTGTAGACGATCTGTGGGATATCCACCGCGTCGGCGATCGTCTCATAATGGTCGATCAGGCCGCGCTGTTCGGGTTTGTTGTAGTACGGCGAGATGAGAAGCAACGCGTCCGCGCCAGCAGCGGCGGCGCGCTGGGAGAGATCGAGCGCTTCGTCGGTGTTGTTCGAGCCGCTGCCGCCGATGACCGGCACGTCGACGGCGTCGACGACGGCCTCGATGACCTCGATGTGTTCTTCGTGGCTGACCGTCGCCGACTCGCCGGTCGATCCCATCGGAACGAGGCCGTCGACGCCTGCCGATTCGAGTCGCTGTGCGTCGGCCCGCAGTGTCTGAAAGTCGATGCTGCCATCCTCGTGAAACGGTGTGCACATCGCCGGATAGACGCCGGCGAAGGTGTCTGAGTCTGTCATAGCTGTGTTTGGATTAGCTGTTTCTCGGAGAGCAACTCCCCTGAACGCATCGGTTCATGTCGACCGCCAGGGCCCGAAACGGAGTTGCCAGTTCCGCCGCGAGCCTGCTCATCGCTTACGCTTCGGAGAAAAGCACACACCAGTCTGCGCAGAAACGAATTTTGGACTGGTGTGTCGCATACTCAAATACGGTACCAGCGAGAACTTAGCTTTTTTGTCTTCGTTGCTGATGTCGATCACCCTGATTCGACGGGGTTTTATCCAGCGATCATCCGAGTATTCTCACACGAATACTGGTGGATCACTGTATGCCAAAAATAAGCGTCGAAGTCCCGCAAGAACTGCTTGACGATCTCGACGAACACGTCGGCGACGACGGCAAGTTCGTCAACCGAAGCGAGGCCGTTCGCGCATCGATCCGAAAAACACTCGACATGCTCGACGATATCGACGCCCGACAGGGTCGACTCGACTCGGAGGAAACAAATGGCAACTGAGACTCACCCGGCCCAGCCCGGCCAGTCGATGCTGGCGCTTCCGCAGCTTTCGCTGGCAGCGCTGTTCGTGACGGCGCTGATTACGGCACAGGTCACTGCCTCGAAAGTCGTTGCGTTCGGGATTCCGTTTTCCCTGCCGCTGACGGGCGATCAGATCCTCGTTCCCGCTGCTGTCTTTGCCTATGCGATCACCTTCTTTGCTTCAGACTGTTATACAGAGCTGTACGGTAAGCGGGCGGCGCAGTATCTTGTCAACACTGCCTTCGTGATGAATTTCGTTCTCCTCGGGTTGCTTTGGCTTGCGATCGCTGCGCCAATATTCGAGGGATCGCAAGTCGCCCAGGAGCCCTTCGCACAGACCCTCGGTGCGAGTACTGGGATCGTTGCCGGCAGCCTGCTCGCCTATCTCGTCAGCCAGAACTGGGACGTGCTGGTGTTCGACCGACTGCGTGAGGCGACCGNCGGNGCGTCGCTGTGGCTGCGNAACATCGCNTCGACNGCGACCAGCCAGCTNATCGATACGGTGATTTTCATCACCGTTGCCTTCCTGCTGTTTCAGGGACTCCCGGTAGATGAGGTACTCGGGCTGATCGTTGGCCAGTATCTGTTCAAACTGCTGCTCGTCGGGCTGGATACGCCCTTTGTCTATCTGGCGGTTGGTTTCGTCCGTTCGCGTGGGCTGGTCGAACCGGCAGAGCCAGCAGCAGACTGAAGCAGTTCTGACCCCGACCCGAACACAGCGACCGGAATCGTTATCCTGCCGAGTGAACGAACAGTAGTATGCAAGAAGGGATTTCGGAACTGATCGCCAGTGCACTCATGCTGGTGGGATATGCCGCGGCAAGCGCGTTGTTTGCCGGGATTGGGCTGTTTCTGGAACTGCGAAGCTACGGACTGTTGAGCAGCGGCGAGACACTCGTTGCGGCCTGGATGGGCGCGCTCGGACTGATGATGTTTGTGTTAGCGTATCTCATCGTTACTGACAAGGCAGCGACTGCCTACGGCGAGCTCCAGACACAGAAGTGAACAATCGGTTTGTTTTGACGGAAAGGGATTGACTGATTTTGTTGTTTGTACAGATTCCTGGGAGAGGCTGGAATCGGAAACGAGAATGCGCGGGAAAATAATAAGCCGTCGGCAACTAAATTATTGTTCATGCAGTTTCCAAGGTGGGGATTCCCATGAGCGTCATACAGCGCGATCCGACAGACCGGGTACAGGTGCTCGCGGAGGACGGAACCGTCCGCGAGGACGCCAAGGTGCCCGATATCGCCGACGAACAGCTCGTGGAGATGTACCGGACGATGAAACTCGGCCGGCATTTCGATCAGCGCGCGGTCAGCCTCCAGCGGCAGGGGCGGATGGGGACCTACCCGCCGATGGCTGGACAGGAAGCCGCCCAGGTCGGGAGTGCCTTCGCGCTCGACGAGACAGACTGGGTGTTTCCCAGCTACCGCGAACACGCCGTCAGCTACACGATGGGCTGGCCGCTCGAAGAACTCCTCTTGTACTGGATGGGAAGCGAGGCCGCGTCGCCGCCGGCCGACACCAACATGTTCACTGTCGCCGTCCCGATCGCGACCCAGATTCCGCACGCGACAGGTGCGGCCTGGGCCGCACAACTGCAGGGGGAAGATCGGGCATTCCTCTGTTATTTCGGCGACGGTGCGACCTCGGAGGGGGATTTCCACGAGGGACTCAACTTCGCTGGCGTCTACGATGTGCCCGCGGTGTTTTTCTGTAATAACAACCAGTGGGCGATCTCCGTACCGCGGGAGAAACAGTCCGCGAGCGCGACCCTCGCCCAGAAGGCCCACGCCTACGGCTTCGAGGGGGTGCAGGTCGACGGGATGGATCCGCTTGCAGTGTACGCAGTGACCAAACGCGCACTGGAGAAGGCGAAAGATCCCGACGGGGCAAACGAGGAGATTGGCCGGGCGACCCGGCCGACGATGATCGAAGCAGTGCAGTACCGCTTTGGCGCACACACGACCGCCGACGATCCGAGCGTCTACCGTGACGACGAGGAGGTCGAGCGCTGGCGGCAGAAAGACCCAATTCCACGGCTGGAGACGTTTCTCCGCGATCGGGGGCTGCTCGACGAGGAGCGTATCGAGACGATCGAAGCCGACATCCAAGAGGAGGTCGCTGACGCAATCGACGCCGCAGAGAGCAGCGAGCGACCCGATCCAGCGTCGATGTTCGCCGACGTCTACGCCGAGATGCCCGACCGCCTCGACGAACAGCTCGCCTATCTTCAGCGACTCCGGAACCAGCACGGTGAGGAGGCACTACTCCAATGAGCGCAACACAGAGTCTCACGCTGGTCCAGGCGGTCAGGGACGGGCTGTACGTCGAGATGGATCGGGACGACGACGTGATCGTCATGGGTGAGGATGTCGGCGAGAACGGCGGCGTGTTTCGGGCGACACAGGGGTTGATCGAGGAGTACCCCGATCGGGTGTTCGATACGCCGCTGGCCGAGTCGGGGATCGTCGGCACGGCGATCGGGATGGCCGCATACGGGATGCGCCCGGTGCCGGAGATCCAGTTTATGGGCTTTATATACCCGGCCTTTGACCAGATCGTCAGCCACGCAGCGAGACTTCGGAGCCGCTCGAACGGCCGGTTTTCCTGTCCGATGGTGATCCGGGCACCTTACGGCGGGGGGATCCGTGCGCCGGAACACCACTCCGAGTCGACAGAGGCGTTTTTCGTTCACCAGCCGGGGCTGAAAGTCGTCGTTCCCTCGACACCGTCCGACACCAAGGGGCTGCTGACGGCGGCGATCCGCGACCCCGACCCTGTGATCTTCCTCGAACCGAAGCTGATCTACCGGGCATTTCGTGAGGATGTGCCAGAAGAGAGCTACACGGTCGAACTCGGCGAAGCTGCCATCCGCCGCAAAGGCGAGGATGTCTCGGTGTACACCTGGGGTGCGATGACGCGGCCGACGATGGAGGCAGCCGAAGAACTCGCAGAGGAGGGGATCGACTGCGAGGTGATCGATCTGCGGACGCTCTCGCCGCTCGACGAGGAGACGATCACCGAGTCCTTCGAAAAAACAGGCAGAGGGGTTGTCGTCCACGAGGCCCCAAAATCCGGCGGGCTTGCTGGCGAGATTACCGCGACGATCCAGGAGGAGCTCCTACTGTATCAGGAGGCACCGATCAATCGGGTGACCGGATTCGACGTTCCGTTCCCACTGTACGCCCTGGAGGATTACTACATGCCCGAGCCTGCGCGGATCAAAGATGGTATTAGAGAGACAGTCGAGTTTTGAGTATGGCTTTCGAGTACGAACTCCCTGACGTCGGCGAGGGTGTCGCCGAGGGCGAGATCGTCGCCTGGCACGTCACTGTTGGCGACCACGTCGACGAAGACGAGGTGCTCGCCGATGTCGAGACAGATAAGGCGATCGTCGATCTTCCCTCCCCAGTCGCCGGAACGATCACTGAACTCCACGCCGAGGAAGGCGAGGTCGTCGATGTCGGCAGCGTCGTCGTGACGATCGAACCCGACGAGGAGGACGAGACTGCGGGTGACGACAGATCGGCCGAAGCAGCCGACAATGAGACAGCAGCCGAGCAGGAGACGGCAGCCGACGAGAGCGAAGACGCCGAAGAGACAGCCGTTCCAAGCGGACGCGTATTCGCCCCGCCGAACGTCCGCAGACTCGCACGAGAACTCGGTGTCGATATCACGGCAGTCGATGGCTCCGGTCCGAGTGGCCGGATCACCGAAGATGACGTGCGAGCGGCTGCCGAGAGTGAGGAAGAATCCGAGCCCGAGCGAAAATCCGCGGTCAGCAAGCGGAGCGACTCGGAAGAAGGGACGGAGCGAAAATCTGCCGTCAGCAAACGAAGCGATTCCAAGGAGAGAAAGTCCGCTGTCAGCAAGCGGAGTGACTCCGAAACGAAATCGGCGGTCAGCAAGCGGAGTCAGGAGACAGAAAGCGATACACAGACAGCCGAACCCGCGGCCCGTGAGCGAACAGCCGCCGTCCCGGCGACCAGAAAACTCGCCCGCGAGAAGGGCGTCGATATCGACGAGGTCCCGACGGAGAAGAGCCGCGACGGGGACCCCTTCGTCGAACCCGAGGATATCGAAACCTATCTGCAGGCACAGGAGGCTGGAGAGACAGCCGTCGAGGCGGATGCCGATACCGCGACCGATGCAACCACGGGAGAAACAGCGCGACAACCCGTCAGTCGAGAGCCTTACCGCGGGATCAGGCGGACGATCGGCGAGCAGATGCAGCGGTCGGCGTCGACGATTCCACACGCGACCCACCACGACACAGCGGTCGTGCCGGAGCTCGTCGAGACCAGAGCCGAACTCAAAGAGCGAGCGGCCGAGCGTGGCGTCGATCTGACCTACCTCCCCTTCCTCTTGAAAGCGGTCGTCGCCGGGCTGAAAGCACACCCCGTGATGAACACGGAGCTTGCAGAAGACGACGAGGAGATCATCTACAAAGAGTATTACAACATCGGCATTGCGGTAGCGACCGACGCCGGGCTGATGGTTCCTGTCGTCGAGGATGTCGACAACAAAGGACTAGTCGAACTGGCCAGGGAGATCGCCGATCTCGTCGACCGCGCCCGGAGCCGGGAGATCGACCGCGAGGAGATGCAGGGTGGCACGTTCACCGTGACGAACTTCGGCGCAATCGGTGGCGAGTACGCCACGCCGATCATCAACAAACCCGAGACGGGGATTCTCGGAATCGGTGAGCTCACAGAACGGCCGGTCGTCGAGGACGGGGAGGTTGTCGCTCGCCACACGCTACCGGTTTCGCTGTCGATCGACCACCGCGTCATCGACGGTGCAGAGGCGGCGCAGTTCACGAATACGGTGATCGAGTACCTCGAAAACCCATCGATACTGCTTTTAGAATAACGAACACAAACACAAACAATGGTTGTTGGAGACGTTACGACTGGCACTGACGTACTGGTGATCGGCGGCGGACCGGGTGGCTACGTGGCCACCATCCGCGCCGGACAGCTTGATCTCGATGTCACACTCGTGGAGATGGACGCCTACGGCGGCACCTGTCTCAACCACGGCTGTATCCCATCGAAGGCGCTGATCTCGGCGACGGATATCGCTCACGATGCAGGCGACGCCGAGGAGATGGGCATCTACGCCGACCCTGCTGTCGACATGCAGGGAATGATCGGCTGGAAGGACAAACTCGTTACGCGACTCACAAAGGGCGTTGAGTCGCTGTGTAACGGGGCCGGCGCGACGCTGATCGAGGGCAGAGCCGAGTTCGCCGGCGAGAACACGGCACGGATCGTTCAGGACGGCGAAGGTCAGGGATCGGAGTCGATCGAGTTCGAGCACGCGATCATCGCGACCGGCAGTGCGCCGATCGAGATTCCGAACTTCGAGTTCGACGGCGAGCGGATTCTCTCTTCGCGAGATGCACTCGCACTGGATCACGTCCCCGAGAGCATGCTCGTCGTCGGCGGCGGCTACATCGGGATGGAGCTTGCGACGGTCTACCAGAAACTTGGCTGTGATATCACGATCCTCGAACAGCTCCCCGACGCGCTGCCGGCCTACGAGGAAGACGTGACCGAGGTTGTCCGCGAGCGGGCTGAATCACTCGGTATCACCTTCGAGTTCGGACAGACCGCGAAAAACTGGGAGGAGACCGAGGACGGGCTGGTCGTCCGGACCGAGAACGACGACGGCGATTTCGAGGAGTTCGAGGGCGAGATGTGTCTGGTTGCGGTCGGCCGCCGTGCCGTCACGGAGACGCTCAACCTCGATGCGGCCGGGATCGAGCGAAACGGTGGCGCGATCAAGACCGACGACCGTGCACGGACCAACCACGATCATATCTTCGCCGTTGGCGACGTGGCCGGCGAGCCGATGCTCGCACACAAGGCGTTCAAGGAGGGTGAAGTCGCTGCAGAGGTGATCGCCGGCGAGCCGGCAGCACTGGATTATCAGGCGATCCCTGCGGCCGTCTTCACTGACCCGGAAATCGGCAGCGTCGGGATGACTCCCGAGGAGGCCGAGGAGGCAGGCTTCGATCCCGTCGTCGGACAGATGCCGCTGCGTGCCTCTGGCCGGGCGTTGACGCTGAACGAACGCGAGGGGTTCGTCCGCGTCGTTGCCGACAGCGAGACGGGCTTCGTCCTTGGCGGCCAGATCGTCGGCCCGGAGGCCTCGGAGCTGGTCGCCGAACTCGCGCTCGCAATCGAACTCGGCGCGACACTGGAGGATGTCGGGGCGACGATCCACGTCCACCCGACACTCGGCGAGGCCGTCCACGAGGCCGTCAAGGGAGCCCGTGGCCAGAGTATTCACTACTGATCATCTGGTGACGGGGACGGGTCCTGGACTCGCTTTGTTTCCGGTGTTGTCACTGACTGCTTGGGGTTTTGCGCTGTGGCCGGCTGTTCTGTTTCCGGTAGCTTGGTCGTGGGCTGGTCGTCGTCTGTCGTCGGTGGCTCTTCGGCCTCGTCCACGTCGGAGCGTTCGGCGAGCAGTTTGAGCACTTCGACGAGTAAGGCGACGACAAGCGGGCCGAGGATGATCCCGATCGCACCGATTGTGAGAATCCCGCCGACGAAACCGACGAAATACAGCGTCGGCGAGAGCTTTCCAGTGTAGCCTGCGAGCTTCGTCCTGATGAGCGCATCCGGAGTGAACGCGATAAAGGCCAGACCGAGTCCCAGGATGGCGACCGCACGCAGCGGCATCCCGATGAGGACATCGTTTGCTGCGATGGCGACGACGAGCAGGCTCGGCCCGAGGATCGGGATGAACTGCAAAATGCCGGCGATCGTCGCGAGCGTCAGTGGTGCCTCGTATCCGAGCAGCCAGAACAGAACCAGCGCGATCCCAAAGGTTGCAACTGCTGTCAGCAGCTGGAGGACATACAGCGCAAACAGCGTCATCCGTGTGCGATCGTGGAGACGAGTTACGATGTCGTGATACTGCGGCGGGACGAGATCGAAGACGGCGGCTCGGACCTTCCGTGGCTGGTAGAGAATCCCGTACAGAAGCAGCGTGAACAGCCCAAGCTGGAGCAGCAACTCGGGGGCGGCAACCGCCATACCGACCGCAAGCTCTCTGATCCACTCGACGACAGCGTCAATGATCGGATCGGTTTCGATCTCGATTCTGGTCCCGAGCACCGTTACGTGGAACAGTTCCGGAACAGATCGGATGGTCTCGACGAGCTGTCCGCGCCGCTGGTAGAGAATGAACAAAAGCGGTGCAAAGACCAACACGACGGTAAAAAACGCTGTCAGTGTCGCAATCGCGCTCGCGATACGATCGGAGGCACCGCGACGTCTCAGCCAGCGTTTGATCGGGAACAGGACGTACGCAACCGTGATCGTGAACACGATCGTCTGGAGGACAGCACGCAACACGACCGCAGACAGAAGCAATACGATAGCAAGAACGCAGCCGAGAATGATCTGCCTGTTCCGGTCCATAGACACACCACAGGAGCAGACCTGAAAACAGTTCGGGAGAAAACGAACTGATCTGTCGACAAAAAATAATCACCTCGATCAAACCACCACAGATCACGACAGTTCGTCCGATCCTTTCAAGTACGACGGTGTGACACAGACGGTATGGTCTCGGAGTTACTCGTCGACATCGGTCTGGGTGTGTATCTCGGCTTGCTTGCCGGGATCTTTCCGGCCGTCGTCGCCTTTGGGCTCGGATTCAGTTTTCGGTATCTGACGGGCGTGAGCATTCCCGGGCTTGGTGTCGTCGTGCTTGCGGGCGCGCTCGCGGGGATCTCTGGCGGGCTGCTCGGCTTGCTCGACGAAGAGGTCGCCCAGAGCAGTGCGGGTATCGCTGCCTTTCTCGTCGTATTAATGTTGTCGCTGTGGGCCCACAGTCAGGGTGACAAACTCGGTGCGGCAGTCCCGCGAAACATCACGCTGACTGGCCTGCGTCAGGTCGGCCTCTCGAACGATCTCTTAGAGCGTGTCGACAGCTACGGACAGATCCGGATCAAACCGATCGGGACGATCGAGAACATCGAGGGGTATCCGCCGCTGACTGACGAGACACGCGAGGCGATGCGAGCGGGCGCCTGGAAGTTCCCTGCCGATCTCTCGATTGCCGAACTCGAAGCGAAACTGGCGGAGAAACTAACAGAGGAGTACAATCTCTCGGAGGTGTCCGTCTCGATCAACGCCGACGGCCTGGCGGCGATCAGCGCTGCACCCGAAACGGCGGGGCTCTCCCGGCGTGTCCCCTCGGGCAAGCGTGCGGCCTCCGTCGGAACGTTGCTTCCAACTGGGCTGGCCGTCGGTGACCGCGTTCGGCTCGACCTCCCGGACAGCCCGGTGACTGGCGAGGTCGTCAGCGCACGAACGGAGAAAAAAGACGCCGATAAGCCATCGACACCAGCCGTGACGACCGATGGCGAGCCGAAACCGGACGGCGGGACCGAGGCAGACGCAGACGAGAAGCCGGTCCACGCACCGACGACAGATGGTGGTGACGGCTCGGTGACGGTCGCACTGACACCTGATGAAGCACGGCGGGTGATCCGCGAGGAGTTTGCGAAGGTGACCGTCCAGTCCCGCGGGAAGAGCCGCGAGTACGAGGCACTCGACGTGCTTCAGCGCGACGGGAACCAGCTCCGGTTCGTCTCAGTCGAGGAGAACGGCCCCTTCGACGGGGTTACGCTGCGCGAGTCGGCGATCAGAGACCAGTTCAACGTGGCTGTGCTGGCGATCCGCCGGAAGACCGAGCGGATCGTCGCCCCGCGGGGCTCGACCCAGTTGCTTGGTGGTGACGAACTCATCGTGACTGGGAAGGCAGACGCAATCAGATCGTTCAGGGAGGCAGAGGCATGATCGTGCTGTCGACGCACGGCCTCGATATCCCACTTTTCAGCCTGTTTGTCCAGCTTGTCGGCCTCGCACTCCTCGCTGGATTTGTCGCCGGGCTGGCAGCGTTTCTGTTTCGCTGGCGGACCGGGATCGAACTCCCCGAAGGTCCGGCGCTGCTGCTCGGACTCGGCGCTGTTGCTGTGTATCTGAACACACGGATCGCACTGATCCAGTTTCTCGGCGCAGACGGCGAGGTGCTGACGACGACGGCCGTTGCGGGCAATCTGGTGATTCTGGTCGTGAGCGGGCTGACTGCGAGCGGTGGCTGGTACGTCGGCGATACACTCGGTCAACGAGAGGAGTTCAGTGGCCGACTCCAGCCATCGTTGAGCCCGCTCGTCCGGGCGACGGGCCGATTTATCACTGTCGAACTGCCCGAGGAGATCGGTGATATCGACGGCTACGATCCGGTCCCGCCTGCGACCAAGGAGGCACTCGCCGGCGAGACATACAACTTCTCGCGGGGGCTGACCGTCGAGAAACTCGGGGAGGCGCTGGAGACACGGCTCAAAACTGACCACGACATCGCTCACGTTGACGCCGATCTGACTGCCGACGGCACTGTGGAGTATCTGGCCGTTGGGCGACGCGCTGCTGGGATTGGCCCGACGCTGCCGCCGGGTACGGGTGCAACAGCGATCCGTGCCGATCCTGCGTTCAGCGCCAGCCCCGGCGACACAGTGCAGGTCTGGGATAGTGAGGTCAGTGAGCGGGTCGGAACGGTCGAGCTGCGCGCAACGGCGGGCAAGACGGTCACAGTAAGTGCCCGTACGGATATCATCGACAAGCTCGACCCAGAGAAAAGCTACCGGCTGATGACACTCGCTGCCGACGAGCGGATCGACCGCAGTTTCACTGCGATGCTCCGGCGTGCGGACGAGACGATGGGTATTACCGAAATAAAGGAAGATGCAACGCTTGCCGGGATGACCGTCGGCGAACTCGGACTCTCTGTGATCGCGATCAAGGATAGCAGCGGCACGACCGAGACGATCCCGATGCGTGACCGGCAGTTTACGTCCGGTGACCGAGTGTTCGTCATCGGTCACCCGACACAGCTCCGCCGCGTCGAGGCCGCGGCAACCGGTAACGCTGCCTACGAGCCACCGAAAGCGACCACAGTGGACTCAAAGCACGGTAGAAAACGAAGTCGGCTCCGCTTTTGGAAGCCAAACTAGTCGCACATTTCGACGAAGTTCTGGAGGATCGTCAGCCCAGTCTCGCCGGATTTCTCGGGGTGGAACTGCGTCCCGAAGACGTTTCCGGCCTCGTTTGCGATGATACTCGCAAAGTCGGTGCCGTACTCTGTCGTCGCGACGACGGCATCGGGATCTTCGGGTTTGGCGTAGTAGGAGTGGACGAAGTAGGCGTACTCGCCGTCGACCGATCGTGCTGGATCGGGTTCAGCGCCGGAGTCGTCGAGCGCCGGACCGCCGGTCAGTGGATGATCGCGCTCGACCGAAAGTGTGTTCCAGCCCATCTGTGGCACCTTCACGCTCTCGGGGAAGCGAACGTTCGTCCCCGGGATGAGATCCAGTCCCTCGGCGCTTCCTTCGCCGGCGTGTTTCGCCTCCTCACTCGTTGTCAGAAGCATCTGCATACCGAGACAGATCCCGAAAAGCGGTTTCCCGGCTTCTGCCTGTTCGACGAGCAGGTCACGAAAGGGTCCGGCGTTTTCCATTCCCTCGCTGAACGCCCCGACGCCCGGGAGGACAATCCCGTCAGCCGCTTCGATCACTGATAGCTCGTCCGTAACCTCGACTGCTGCGCCGACACGCTCTAAGCCGCGAGTGACACTCCGCAGATTTCCCAGCCCGTAATCGACGACCGCGATCTCCGCGGCCGTCTGTCCGTTTCCACTCATACCGCGCCGTAGGACCCCCCGTAGTAAGTGCGTTCGCTTTCGACCAGTATTTTCGAAAACTCAGACAGCGAGTTCGTAGAGATCGTCGCCGACGTGGTGGATCGACTCGACGACACGGCCTTCCGTGCCGACCATCTCGTCGCCGGATTCGATTGCGCGGCCGATTGCGAGGAATTTGCCGTGGGTTTCCTCGTTGATGACGACCAGATCACCGTCCTCGATCGTCTCGTCGGCCTCGACGATCCCGGGACGCATCACGTCGGCACCGTCGGAGACGAACTGGATCGCACCGGCGTCGACGGTGACGATCCGTTTGGTTGGCGGGTACTCGTTTGCGCCGCGGACAGTCAGAAACGGCTCCTCACCGTCCTCGCCGTCGATATAGAGGACGAGCGGCTCGCCGTCGACCAGCACGACGTTCCAGTCGCCACCGGTGAGCTCGACTTTTTCGAACGAATCAGCATCGACCGTGACACCCAGCTTCGCCGAGATGCCATCCTGAATCTCGTCGATCGCATCCGAGCGGAGGTGATGCCGCGAGTTGACGTCCATACCTGTTTTGTCGGTTGCCCCACAGCATAAACGACTCGCTCTTTCTGGCACAGAAACGAGCCCGAACTGTTATGCGTCGAGCAGCCCAAATATCGGTATGGTCCTTGGAACGCTGATGGGCAACGTGGCACTTTTTATGTTGATAGCTGGTGCTGGACTCATCATCGCGGAGGCATTCGCACCCGGGGCGCACTTTTTCGTCGCAGGGACCGGCGTTTTTGCGGCAGGGCTCGTCGGAGTTGTCCTGGAGCCGGTGCTTCCCGAACCAATTTTGCTCACGCTCATGGCTGTGGTCGTTCTGGTTACGTCGGTTGGAACGCTGTATGCCTACCGTGAACTGGATCTCTACGGCGGCAAAGGGAAAGGCCAGACCAGTGACTCCGCCTCACTCCGCGGGAAATCTGGTCGCGTCGTCGAACGCGTCACCACTCAGTCTGGTGAGATCAAACTCGACGAAGGTGGTTTCAATCCCTACTACAAGGCACGCAGCTTCGACGGTGAGATTGCAGAGGGCGAAGAAGTGATCGTCATTGACCCTGGCGGTGGCAACGTTCTGACGGTCGAAGCGATGTCTGAAGTACAAGACGAGATCGATCGCGAACTCGAACGAGACGCCCAAGAAAAGACGACAAACTAACGCAGCCAGGAAAAGAACCCACCGTCGTCGCTCTCTGACTCATCGGCGAGTTCCTGATCGATCTCTTCCTGTGTGATGTCGAAAAACTGGTCGTCGACTGGCTCGACATCCAGCACGTCGAGTGTCGTTTTCTGTCCCTGACTGTCAAAGGCCTGCCAGTCGTTCCAGCCGTAGGGTGCGCCGACGATGATGTGGACCTCGCCACGCCCGAAGGTCTGGAGGTCGGCATCGCTGGGTCTGAGGACGCCGTTGGGGTGTGAGTGGACCGAGCCGACCGACTGGACGTTGTTCGGCTGCATGATCGACTGCACCGAGGCGCTCGTCGGTCCCGACTCCGTGCCGGGGATGACGAGCACGTCCGTAATGACCTGTCCGTCCCGGTCGAGGCCGAGTGTGCTCGCGTCGTCGGCCCGCAGAAAGCCCATATACTCGTTGGGGTGTGTCTCCTCGGAGGCATTCAGGATGAAATCCAGTGTCTCCCCCGCAATCCCGAGCAGTTCGTTCGACCGGAACAGTCCCATCTTGTCTGTATCTGATGGCCATCGACTCCTAAGTATTGCGCATTCGAGGGGTGGTGTTTGCAGCCGCTCATTGCAACCCGATCTGAACTAACTTGGCTGAACCAAGTTGATTGAGCCAAGTCGTTTTTCCACTCCTCAGTGAGGGGGTTTCTCGCTGTGAGAGCGGAGCGAATATTTTATTCAACCAACCCACAATAATCCGGCAGAACCTTCTCACATGGCTACCGATCTGGTTGCATTCGTCTTTCTGGCGATCGGAAGCTATCTTTTCTACAGGGGCGGGCAGAAGGGCTACGTGTTGGGACATCTTCTCACGACTCCGCCAGTGCCGATCCGAGAACTGCACAAACGAAACGGAACGGCTGCGGTCGAAGGCCAAGTCGTCGTCGATTCGGAGACAGTCACTGCTCCGTTCACCGGCGAGGAGTGTCTGGCGTACACCTACGTGTTCAGCGAGAACGGCAACAACACGTACGACTTCATGCAGCAAACTGATATCGAGTTGGGTTCGCCACCACCAGAGAATCCACGGGTCGAGACTGGCCGCCAGAGTACGAGCTTTCTTCTAAAGGACCGCGGTGGAACCGTCAGCGTCAATCCGACGGATGCCACAGTTTGGGTCGACGAGCAGACGATGCAGTACGCGCCAGCCGACGAGCTTCCCGACCACATCGAACAGTTTGTCGAATCTACCGACCAGCTGCGGAAACCGGACCCAGAACTCGGGCATATGCACCACTACACGGAAAAAACAGTCCAGAGCGGCGACGAAATCTTCCTCTTCGGGCAGCTCGAACGACTCGACGACGGCCGCTGGGGAGAGAACAGCTCGAATCATCACATCAGTGACGGCCCCGACACACCGTTCTTTCTCATCTCTGATGCGAGCCGACAGGAGACGGTTCGACGGCTGTTCAAACAGGCTGCGTGGCGATTGCTCGCTGCTGGTATGCTTATTTTTGTTGGGCTAGAGCTACTGCTGCTGATATAAACGTAGACCGTCCACTCCTTCCTGCCGGTTCGTTCACTGCCTCGCTGTCGCTCGGCAGTTCACTGCACGGGCCGGGAGGGAGTTGAACCCGGTGCGAGAC
>SL_4KL_010_BRINEDRAFT_10001146_pt1 | contig 14520 bp, 16 predicted proteins | sample SodLak_010_BRINE_2_FD_10664 | JGI IMG/M metagenome (IMG submission 10664)
AAGATGCGCCACGTTGGGCCGATAGCTCAGTCAGGTTGAGCGCTCGGCTGATAACCGGGAGGTCCGCGGTTCAAATCCGTGTCGGCCCATCACTGCAAACGGCGCAGACCTCCCCAGCCAATTCTTACCGATTGCTACATTCCTGAGACGCACGTCCGACTCCTATCCCGTCCCACTCGTTTTGTGGAACTGGTAATGTCCGTGTATCGCTATTTTTCGGTGGGACTCTGGGCTCAGTGAGAGAGATTTGTCTCGGCACTCATTGAGTTCAATACAATTCGACTGCGACGGGCAGGAGTTGCACGCTGCGTTACGGCCGTGGAACGGCCGCGTGATTCTACTACACTACCGTCGCGCAACTATACAACCCCGCCGTCACGGTATTGTTATCCGGCAGCTACTGCGAGACAGTCTCAGGCGTGTCTGCTCAGGCCGCCATCTCTCGACAGCTGTCGACGCTTTCGCGCAGGACTTCTGCACAGGTCTGACAGTGATCCATGTCGTGGCTGGCACACTCGTCGGCGCACTCTTCGGCGACATCCGCACAAAGGCCGGCTAACTGGGCGTGCGATTCGGCCTGTCGGGCCATAAACCGCGCATGCAACGCTGTAATATCGGCGGCGTCCCGACAGAGTCGGATACAGCGGGCCATCTCTTCGCCCTCGCCGGCGCAGGCATCCGCACACCATTCGCAGGCTTGGGCGGCTTCGAAACAGTTGTCGATACAGTGTCGCATTTCCTCGTCGAGGTGCTCAAGTTCTTGAAGGGCCATCGCAACCGACCGAACCACGTCAGCCGTCACAGCCATTGTGGCACCATGCCGACACGATCGCGTCCTGATTGAAGCCATCCAGCGTACTGCTGGTTACCGATCAGTTGGTGCGGGCTTTCGGTCCGACGCCGGCGGATACCGACGGTACCGAACATACCAGACGACGGCTGCAAGACCCGCCGAAACAACCGCCGGCCAGCGATCACTTGACAAATAAAAACCTGGAATGGCGAACTGGTAGTCGGTCAGCGGCCAGAGCATCGGCGACATATGCCCCGACGGTGTCAACAACAGTGCATCAAGAAGAAGGTGTGAGGCGGCCCCGAGTGCAAGCAGCCCGAAGACGCGTTTGCGGTACTCGGCCGGAACCAAGACCGTCCCGACGAGCACCGAAACGAACGAGCCGCCGACCGTGTGCAAGGCAAACCAGTCGAATGGAACGCCGAGCCACCCTTCGATTACGTCTGACGACAGGACGAGACTCACCTTCGTCATGTCCGGAATAAGTGAGCCCATCATACAGACGGTCACGTAGGGTGCGGTGAGCCAGTCATACCGGTACGAAAGCATCACCGCGATGCTGTAGGCCACCAGCGCGTGCGTCAACAGGTCTGCCATCCGTCGTTGCTTGCTGGTGTCGTGTGAGGCTCTTTGTCGTTGCGGTCGGTGATGGCCACCGCGACGCGCTGATATAAAGCTATTAGGTGGCGATATCACGTAGTGTTCAGTATGGAACTCACCGACGCGCAGTTCGAACAGTACCAGACCGAGGGCTATCTCGTCGTTGAAGATGCCCTCTCGACTGAGACCGTCGACGGCGTCCTTGGTCGACTCCGCGAGTACACCCACGGCGATCGCGAGCCCGAAACCTTCAGTTCGCAACTCGAACCACGGGTTGAACGCGGTGAACTCGACGTCGACGACCCCGGCGATGCCGTCCGGAAATTCGAGGGACTCGGGATGGTCCAAGAAGACGAGGTCTTCGCCGACGTCGCACAGAACGAGACGATCACGGCCGTCGCCGAACAGCTGTTGGGGCCGAATCTCAAACTCCTCCGCAGTGCGGCGATGTTCAAACCGCCATCAGTCGGCAGCAAAAAGGGGCTCCACCAGGACGCCGCCTACTATCCGATTCAGCCGATGGACCACGTGACCGTCTGGATCGCCCTCGACGACGCAACCCCGGAAAACGGCTGTATGACGGTGATTCCGGGCGCACACAAAGACGGCTTTCTGGGCCATGAGACAAACGAGTACGACACGGATATCGTCATCAACGACACCGAGTACAGCGAGAGCGACCTCGTCGAACTCCCGATGGCGGCCGGTGACGTGCTGTTTACGCACTGTCTGGTACCACACTATACCGCCCCAAACTCGACCGATCACTGGCGACGGGCGCTCATCATGTCCTACATGAACTCCCGATCGCGATTTACGAAATCGGCCGACGAACTGCCTGACTGGGTTGATTCGGTCCACATCCAGGGCGAAGCGTTCCCCGGCTGCGTCTGAGAGCTAGCCGGCACGGAGGGGGGTCACTCGGCTCCAGCGCCGCTCGCCAGAGCCAAATAGCTCGCGTCGTAACTATCACCCGTGTCACGCTCGCCAGACGACCGCGACGACGGGACAGCCGATGGCACTGATGAATCGATCGACGCCGACGAAAGGGCACCCGGCGACGACGGTGCGGACAGAGCAACAGCCTCCAGTCCCGATGAGCCGGTCGAAAACACACCAACGGTCTACTGTTCGCGGTGTGATCGAACGTGGGAACTCGAGTACGAACTTGAATCGCTGTATGCTGGCAACCAGGCCTTCGAGCAGTTCGCGCTCGATCACAAACGACATACTGGACATTTTCCAGACGATGTGACGCCGTGGACGGTTCGGTGCCAACAGTGTCCAGCCGGCGATCGGTATCTCGACGAACCGCCGGCGAGACGGTGGGCCGAAACCCACGTCCGACATACTCGCCACGAGGTGCATCTCGGTCACAACGATACTGCTGTTGCCATCAGTGTCAATGCTGACGGCACACTCACCGACAAGGCAGTATCGGAGCCGNCAGCNGAGCAATAGGGCCGNTACTCAGTNAGCCAGTCGTCGGCCCAGGCTTCGATTTCGTCGAAAACCGGACAGAGTGATTTGCCCTTGTCAGTCAGGCTGTAGTAGGTTGCAACCGGTGCATCCTCTTCGAGTCGCCGGCTGACAAAGCCGTTTTCTTGGAGATCATCGAGCACGCGCGAAAGCGTCCGCGAGTTGGCGTCCGTCGAGCGCTTGAGTTCGTTGAACCGCTTTTCACCCGATTGGAGGTCGTGTAAAATCACGAGTCGCCATGGTGAGCCGACCTGTTCGATCGATTCGACGACCGGACAGGGGCCTGCATCCTCTGCTGTGGATGGGGTAGCCATTGTCTAGTGTGACAGCCTCAGTCTCTAAAACCGTTCCGCCCAGTGTGTCCCGGCCGGCTCAGTGTTCCACCCACGGCCGACTGTGAGAGTCACTCGCGTATGCGTCGGTAACACAGTCGTTAGCTGGTTGCTCTCGGGTCCGGGAAACGATATATGAGTTGCAGCCATACAGCTGGTTGTAGAATGTTACCTACAATATCGATCGAACTACTTACGCTGTCGAATCCAGTCCAAACGGCGTTTGACGGCGCACTCACCGCCGAGTTATTTTTGCTCGGCCGACTGCTCTTCGGCGGCATCCTCGCGTTTAATGGACTGAACCATCTTCTTGATTCCGAGGCAATGGTTGGCTATGCGGGCGCAAAAGGCGTTCCTGCACCGGGGCTGATGGTTCCGTTTACCGGCGGGCTCTTGCTCTTCGGTGGGCTGGGAATCATGGCTGGGGTCGTCCCAACCCTTGCAGCCGGCGCGCTCGTCGCCTTCTTGCTTATTACGACACCGCTTATGCACGATTTCTGGGCGGTTCCCGAAGAACAGAAACAGGGCGAACTAATCAACTTCATGAAGAACATCGCCTTGGCCGGTGCCGCACTCGCGCTCTTTGCGATCAGTGCGACCGCGTGGCCCTACAGCCTGTTGTAACCGTCGACCGGTCGCGTTCCGCGCTGCTTAGGACAGTTCAAGAACCTCAACGAGATTCGCTTCCGGATCTCGCACGAAACAGATTCGGGTTCCGGTTTCGGTTGTCTGTGGCTCACTCAGTGTTTCGACTTCTTCGGGGAGCGACGCATAAAACGCGTCGAGATCGTCGACACGAATACCGAGATGGGTTGCTCCCGGCTGGTTGAGCGTCGGCTTCGGGCGACTCGCTTGGGCAGGCTCGTAGGCAACGAGTTCGAGTCGGATCGAGCCGAGATCGAGATGGACAAATCGGGCGCTTGCGTCTTCGATACCGACACCGGTCTCGAACGCCTCGCCCGAGACGGAAAATTCGGCACTCACGGACGCATCGAAAACGGTCTGATAAAAGTCGACGACACGGTTGAGGTCGCTGACGGTGATCCCGACGTGGTGGGCTCTTTGGGCTGTCATAGCCACACTTTGTGCCGGCGGTATCAAAACGCTTCGACCGTTTTTGACGCTTACTCGTCGGCCGAGAGCGCGTGGGTTCCCGCTGCCCGAGCCAGGTATGCGGCTCGTCGGGTTCGTGGTGTCACGGTGTCGCGGTCGGCAAACGTCGATAGCGCGCCGACGATCTCCCGCCAGTCGTCGGTTTCAAGCGCCTCGCTCACTGGGGACACCGGCTGATCGTCGGCTTCGTTCGCCGCCTCAGGCCCCCAGCTGTCGTCGATCTCGAAGACATATTCGGTTGGATCGATCCCACAGGCTCGGCTCATCGACTCGATGAGTTGCCACCGCCGTTCGGCGGCCGGTGAGTCGTCCTCGGGATGGGTGTTGCTGGCAAGCGCCTCAACGGCGATCAGCCAGTCCTGTGTCTGCCAGGTTGGTGGAGGGACTTCGGTCATGATCAGGCCAAAAAGACGTGTCGCGGGCGGTCGGCCAGTACGTCACGACCCCACTGGACGGTGTTGCGGAAAGCATCCGACCGGAAAAAGCCCATGGCGTCGTCTTTCGAGCGCCACTGACTGGCGATGAACATGTCATTTTCGTCTTCGCGGTTGACCATCAGATCCGTCTCCATGTGGCCCTCGGTTTCCGCAAGGACGCCACCGACGGTACCGAATTTCTCGACAAAGTCCTCGCGGGAGTCGGGTTTGACCGTATAGAACATCCCCATCGTTCCGAAGCCCGACTCCTCGCCGGCACGTTCGACAATTCCGGGAAGCTCCGAGAGGAAGCCAGCCGCCGTTTCGGCGGCACTCGCGGTTTCCCAGATTGAGACGACAGCCGTCCGATTGCCACCTTTTGCGCCGTAGACGGCTGTTTTGACGTGGCTGCCGTAATGATCGAAGTTCTTGCGGAGCCCATCGACTTCTTCGAAGAGGTCGTCGCCGTCGGCTTCCGAGTAGAGAACGGTCGCATAGACGTCCTCACCGTGTGGTTTGCCGGCGTAAATGTTGAGATCGGCGAGTTCGCCGCGAATCGCATCGTCGCTGTTCTCGTCGGCACCAGTGTTGGTGTTGTCGCCATGTGCGTGGCTCTCTCCATGTGGATGATCTCCGTGGTGCCCGTGTTCCTGTCCGTGTGGATGGTCGCCTGTCTGATTGTGTCCGTGTGGACTTGCTTCGGTCTCGCCGTGGGCGTGTCCGGCTGTGCCGTGTCCGTCCGTGTCGTGTTCGCCCGTCGGGACCGTCTCGCCTTCGAGATACGCAAGCAGGTCTTGGGGCGGGAAGCGCCGGCCAATGTAGAAGTCGTCGAATTCGCCGTATTTCGAGGTCGCCTCATCGAACCGCATTTCGTAGACGATGTCTTTGATATCCGTTGGGTCGGCTGCAAACAGCGTGACACCCCACTCGTGGTTGTCAAAGCCGACCGACGAGGAGATGATCTGTTTGATTTTGCCAGCGTACTGCTTGCCGGTCGAACCATGCCCGGCCATCAGGTCGGCGCGCTCGTCGAACGAGAGGGTATACCAGTTGTCGGTCTCCCCGCGGCGCTTGCTCATTGGATAAAACGAGACATATTCGTCGTCTGGGAGTTCGGGCTTGAGTTTTCCCTCGATATACCGACGGAGTCCGGTGTCGACCTGCTCGATATCTCCCTCGAAATACTCGTCGGAGACGTACCCAGAGACTTCAGTGACCGAGACGTAGGAGGTCGGCTGGTCGGTGAATCCCGCCAATGCGGTCTGTTCGAACTGCCGTTCGGCCCGTGATAGCGAATCGAGCGTGGGGCGCAAATGGAGGATCAGCAGGTCGGCTTTGTGCCCCAGAATCGAAAAGATCGCTGAGGCTCCCTCACCATCGGCGGTATCGCTGACCGATTCGTGGGCGGCGAGGTACTCGTGGCCCTCTCTGATCGCTCGTTGTTTGTCGTGTTCGGGGGCGCTGCGCCATGCGTCCCAGTCAATCGTCCGAAAATCATGCAACACATACCAGCCTTCGTCGGTCTGTGGGACTTCAGCCATACAGGGGCTTGGTGCCCCGGTGGTATGGGGTTTACGTGTCACCGCCTTCGACTGTTAGTTCAATAGCTGCGGGCCGAAGATCATGAGCAGCAAACTCACGAGCATAAGGAGCCCGACACTCGTCGTAACCGCCCGGGTCAGCGTTGCTTTCTCTGGAACTGGCAGTCGCGAAATCACCGCTTCTGCGGAGGTTCGCAGGATGTGTCCCCCATCGAGTGGGAAGGCTGGAATACAGTTGAACAGCGCGAGGTTGAAATTGATCCAGCCGGTCCAAAAGAGGATGTTGGCCAATAAGAACACACTCGTCTCGCCGAAGACGGCCAGCGGACCGGTAACCTCGTAGAAGGCGACATTGGCATCGACAAAGCCAGCAAAATTGAAGTCCAATCCCTCATCGATGATTGAGGCAAACGGCAGAATCAACAGGAACAACAGGACGACCGCCAAGCCATCACCGACATCGCCGCTGAGAATCGACAGGAAGTTTTCGGCCGGATACGGCATGACGCCGAAGCTGTTGACGCCGATGCCGCTCATATCGGCGATATCGTAGATCCCAACGAGGACGCGGTCTTCGTCCTCAGGATGTTCGCCGAGCTCGACTTCGTAGGTTGTCTCGTCGCCGTCGACGTAGCCGACGATTTCAATGGTGTCTCCGGGATCGAACCCCGAAAGCGTCTGCTCGATATCCTCGAAGACAACGGCTCGTTCGCCGGCAACCTCGGTGATGACGATTCGCTCGTCTTCGGGGGCGTCATCGGCCGCCAGCGGGCCGCCGGGAGTCACTGTTACGAGCACACCGAACGGCCCACTGGCGGTGGTCTGCTCGCCGGTTTCTCCGTCTTCGATCGTGAGCTCAACGAATGACTCGTCAGCCACCGCCGATCGAATATCACCCTCGGTTCTGACAGGCGTGCCGTCGACCTCAGTGATTGTTTGGATTGTCCCCTCCTGGGAGACAATGCCGTTGTCATCACCGGATTGACCGGCCGCAAACGGTGAGTCGGGAACGAGCGAGGTAATCAGTGCGGTCCGGTCAAGGGTTCGCTCGCTGTCATCTGCGAGTGTGACTGTCACCTGTTCGTTTGTGTTGGTATCGAGCGCGGCGAGCAGGTCGTCCTCGGAGTCGATCTGTTCGCCATCAAGTGCGACGATCCGATCGCCCTGTTCGACTCCTGCCGTGTCGGCTGCGCCTCCGGGGAAGACCCCGCCGACAGCAGCACCCGGAGCGACGGCGATTGCGCCCGCAACCGGCCCGAACAGCAGGGCAAACACGAGGGCGGTAATAATGAGGTTGTTGAGAACGCCAGCGGCGTACATCCGGGTCCGTGGGCCGCGTTTGGCGGCTTCGGCGCTTTCCTTATCGGGTTCGACGAACGCCCCGATCGGGAGGAATGCGAAGAGTGCAACTCCCATTGATTCGATATCGATGTTTTCGACCCGGCAGAGCAGGCCGTGGCCTCCCTCGTGGACAACGAGGCCAACAAGCAGGCCGATGATGATCTCGGGGGCGACCTCGAGCGGGAGGAACTCGTTGACGCCTGGAATCACTAAGACGTTCTGTGGGCTCTGGAGGACGTTTTCGGTCGGCGGTGACTGAATGAGTGTGACACTTTGGACGATCAGCAAGAGGAACGTCCCGACCATGATGACGAGTGCAACACCAATGCCGACGTTGCCAACGGCCCGCCAGAACCGCTTCGGCCCGGCGAGCCAGTCGAGAAACGCCCGGCCACGTTTCGTATGAACTGTCAGTAGTGGTCCAGAAACCGAGACATATCCCGGCAGCAGGCCGCGCCGGTCCAATGCCATGGCCCCTGCGGTGTACGCGAGAATGCCCGCAAGAATCCAAAACAGCGTACTCATTGTCCGCTGTTAGTTCTCAGCACGTGAAAGCCGTTCGGGTCGTCGGCTCTCGCGCCCGTCACACATGAACACACATATACCCCGCCACCTAAGGGCCATCCATGAGCGCACTTGTCGACTTCGTCGTCCGACTGCTGACCGACCTCATCGTGATGCCCCAAATATTCATTGAAGACGTCTTCCTTTCGGACCCGCTGTCGGCGATTATCATCATTTTCGGCAGTCTGTTTATTGGCGTCGCCAGCGCCGTCCTCGGCTACGCTGTCCTCGGCGCACTCGGCGTGCCACTGCCGCGACTCGGCCGCGGTGCTGACAACCGGGTTGAGTAACGTGGTCGACGGGGGCCTGCCCACGGCTGACGCTAGCGATACCGGTGCTGAGAAGTCTCCCGGTGAGAACACGGAGGCGATGACAGTCGCCCTCATCACCGTCGGCGACGAGCTACTCTCTGGAGATACGGTCAATACGAACGCCAACTGGCTGGCAGCACAGCTCTCCGAGCGGGGCGTCCGCATTGCTCGCGTCCTCTCGGTGCCCGACGAGCGCGAGACGATTGCGAGCGCTGTCGGCACCTATCACAGCATGTTCGATGCGGTGCTCGTCACCGGGGGCATCGGTGGAACACCGGACGACGTGACGATGGAGGCCGTTGCCGACGCCTTCGACCGACCGATGACTGTCACCGAACTGGCGCGGCACTCGGTTGAGAGCCGACTGGCCGAACTCACAGCCCGGCTGCCCGACCGTGAGCTTGCCGTCGACGTTACGGCTGAGGCGGCACTCCCCGAGGGAAGCCGGCCGCTCTTGAACGAGACAGGGCTCGCCCCAGGCTGTGTGCTCGACGGTGTCTACGTGTTCCCGGGAATCCCCGGCGAACTGAAAGCGATGTTTGAGTCGGTCGCAACCGAGTTTGCCGGCGACCGGCGCTCGGCGTTTCTCTATACAGTCGAACCCGAGGCCAACATCGTTCCTTCGCTCGAAGCGGCAATGGATCGGTTTTCGGTCACGGTGGGCTGTTACCCCGACCGAGAGGCCGATCACAACCGGCTAAAACTCACGGCGACCGACGATGAGGAACTCGCGGCGGCCAGCGAGTGGCTGTTGGCGACAATCAACGCGAGTGAGACGCCCGTCTCTCGAAATTGGACCGCCGAGGAACCGCAGTGAGTGGGCTGGCCGAAGTGGCCGTCAGCCGACAGCGTTAGTCGTCTGTCTTTACGTCTGCTGACAGCCCTTGGGCGAGTTCGATATCCGGACTGTTGTTGAGTGTCCAGGCGGTTCGTTCGGTGACGGCTTCGATCACTTCTCGGGCCGAGGGATAGCCGTTGCCCGACTTCTTGACGCCGCCGAACGGGAGTTGGACTTCTGCGCCGATACACGGCAGATTGCCGTAGGCCAAGCCGAGTTCGGCGTGGTCGCGGTAGTAGTTGATCTGGCGGTAATCCTCCGAGATAATCGACCCTGCAAGGCCGTAGGGCGTTGCGTTCTGGAGTTCGACCCCGCGTTCGATATCACCGTCGTACTCGATGAGTGCAACATGTGGACCGAAGACTTCCTCGCGGATGCAGTCGAGTGAGTCGTCGTACTCGACTTCGTAGACGAACGGCCCGACCCAGTGGCCGTCTTCGTGGCCCTCGGGGATCTCCTCGGGAGCGAGTTCGCCCCGGTCGACCAGCACGTTCGCACCCTCCTCGCGGGCCCGTTCGTTGCCGGCGAGCACCTTCTGTTTGTGTTCGGCCTCGATCAGCGGGCCCATGAACGTTTTTTCGTCGAGCGGGTCGCCAACAGCAACCCGCTCGGCTGCGGCGACGTAGCGTTCTTTGAACTCCTCGTAGACGTCGGTGTGGACGATGAGTCGCTCTGCCGACACACAGCGCTGGCCTGTGGTTTTGAATCCCGACAGCACGGCCGCTGGAACGGCGAGATCGAGGTCGGCCTCCTCGGTGATGACGACCGCGTTTTTGCCACCCATCTCGCAGGCCGCGAGTTTGCCCGGCGTTCCACCGACCTGATCGGCGATATGGTGGCCGACCTCGGCGCTGCCGGTAAAGAGGACTGTCGCCACGTCGTCGTGGTCGACGATGGCCGCCCCGGCATCGCCGTACCCCTGAATCATATTGAAAACGCCATCGGGGATCCCGGCGTCGGTCATGAGCTCGGCAATGGCATGTGCACAGCGGGGTGTCTGTTCGGCGGGCTTCCAGACGACCGTGTTGCCCTCGACGAGTGCGACTGCCATGTGCCAAAACGGGATCGCGATTGGGAAATTCCACGGCGTAATGCAGCCAACGACGCCGCGGGGTTTGCGACGCATATAGGCGTCTTTCGAGCCGATTTCTGAGGGCACGACGTCTCCGTGGGGATGCCGAGCGTTGCCAGCAGCCCACTCAACCATGTGGGCGGCTTCGACGATATCCGCACGTCCTTCGTTGATTTCTTTGCCGCACTCGCGGGTTACGAGCTCGCCGAGTTCGTCAGTTCGCTCTGTGAGTGCCCGATAGACGTCCCAAAGATATTCTGCACGGTTCGGATACGATAGCTCGCGCCAAGAGTCGAACGCCGATTCGGCGGCCGCGACCGCGCGATCGACCTCGTCTTGGCTGCCCCGTGGAAATTCACCAATCGGTTCGCCGGTTGCGGGGTTCGTGCTCAAAAACGTCTCCTCGCCGGCAATCCACTCGCCATCAATGTAGTGACTAAACTGCTCCATACCTGTGCTTGCATGGGGCCGACCCAATAGGGCCACCCTCCCATGGGAGGCTCCAACGAGCAACTGTTAGCTCCGGTAGCACGTTGGGAACTGCCGGTTTCCGAACCGGTTTTACCCAACCGTGTTACCACCAACCGTGTACCGCCGGTTCAACACTGAGGTGACGCCACTTGCCGCACTCGGCTTTGCCATCTTCGCCGCCAGCACGAGCGCAATTTTGGTTCGCTGGAGTGCGGCACCAAGCGCAGTTGCTGCCTTCTACCGTGTGTTGTTCACGACACTCTTGGTTGCCCCGATTGCAGTGGTTGGTTACCGCGAGGAGTTTGCGCGACTGTCTGCTCGTGACATCGGGGTTGCAGCCATCGCTGGCATCGCGCTCGCGATTCATTTTGCGGCATGGTTCGAGAGTCTCAACCACACAAGCGTTGCCGCCAGCGTCACCATTGTCCAGAGCCAGCCACTGTTTGTCGCCCTCGGGGCTGGGCTGCTGCTCGGTGAACGTCTCAATCGGGTCACAATTATTGGCCTGACGGTCGCTATTGTTGGCGGTATCGCGATGTCGTTCGGCGGCGCGGGCGAGGCTCCCGTCTCGGATGCCACCGCCTTTGGCAATCTGTTGGCGCTGTTGGGTGCGGTGACAGTCGCGGGCTATGTGCTTGCGGGCCGCTCGATCCGCCAGCGCGTCTCGTTGTTTCCCTACGTTACGGTCGTCTATACGGCCTGCATGCTCAGCCTGTTCGTTCTCGTCGGCGTCCAAGGACATGCGTATATTGGGTATCCACCACGCGAGTGGCTGCTTTTTTTCGCGATGGCGGTCGGTCCGGGCGTACTCGGTCACACCGTTATCAACTGGGCGCTGAAGTATCTCGAGTCGGTTGTCGTCAGCGTCGCCTGGCTCGGTGAACCCGTTGGCTCGACGCTCCTTGCGCTCGTTTTGTTATCGGAGATTCCCGACACAGTCACGGTCGCCGGTGGGCTAATTGTGCTCACGGGCATTTACGTGACAACTGTCCGCCGAGGCCAACCGAGTCGTCCTGGCTGAGTCGACACCGCATTTATTGCCGTCCCAACGTAGTTAGCCGCCGAGGTAGAGTTTTGAGACTTCGGGGTTGTCTAAGAGGCCGTCTGCGTCATCCTCGAAGGCGACCGTCCCCTGATCGAGTACGTAGCCTCGGTCGGAAATGTTGAGCCCCTTGGTTGCGTTCTGTTCGACCATTAGAATCGAAGTGCCGCCTTCGTTGACCGTCTGTACGTCTGCAAAGACGCTATCTGCGGTGTTCGGCGCCAACCCAGCAGAGGGTTCGTCAATCAATAACACGTCGGGCTCCATGACGAGTGCGCGCGCAAAGGCGAGAATCTGTCGCTGCCCGCCCGAAAGCATTCGTGCCTTCGCTGACCGCTTTTCTTCGAGCAAGGGAAACTGCTCGTAGAGTGTCTCGATTATTTCGCCGAGGCGGCTGTCCTCGCGGGCGACCCCGCCCATTCGGAGGTTTTCCTCGATGCTGAGCGAGCCAAACACGTTGTTGGTCTGTGGGACGTAGCCAATTCCTTCGCGAACAATGTCTTCGGGAGCCATTCCCCCGATTTCTTTACCGTGATATTCAACCGACCCTGCCCACGGTGACAGCATGCCAAAGGCCGTTTTGAGGACGGTCGATTTGCCCGCCCCGTTGGGTCCGATCAGACAGACAATTTCACCGGGTTCGACCGACAGCGACAGGTTGTTCAGAACCTGTGCGTCGCCATAGCCACTGTCAACCCCGCGCAAAGAAAGGACCGACTCGCTCATTCGGTACCTCCGAGATACGCTTCGATGACGCGGTCATCGCTTTGCACCATCGTTGGCGGTCCTTCCATGAGAACACTCCCACGGTCTAATACGATAACCCGGTCGGCAAGCCCCATGACGAACTCCATGTCGTGTTCGATCAACAGTATCGTCATTCCCTCCTCGTTGAGCCGGCGTATCTGGGCGGCTAGGCTCTTTCGAAGCGTTGGGTTGACCCCGGCGGCCGGCTCATCAAGGAGCAGAATGTCGGGCTCAGCAAGCATTGCCCGTGCCAGCTCGACAAGCTTCAATTGACCACCGGAAATGTCGGTTGCTGGCTGGGTGGCCAACTCGCTGATCTCGAACTCTTCGAGTAGTCGGTCGACTGCCGCAAGATTCCGTTTTTCCGCCTCGTTGACTGCCGAAGGGCTTGTAAACAGCGTAAGGAACGACTCGCCGGGCTGGTTCCGTGGGCCGACCAACATGGCCTCACGGACAGTCATTCCCTCGAGTTTTCGGGGCGTCTGGAACGTTCTGATCAGCCCGTTGTCGGCGACATCGTATGGCTCGCTTCCGGTCACATCGGTCTCATTGACCAACACCTGGCCGCTATCGGGCTCATAGAATCCTGAAATCAGGTTAAACAGCGTCGATTTGCCCGCTCCGTTCGGGCCGATGAGCCCGGTGATGGTGCCGCGTTGAACGGTAAAGCTTGCATCGTCGGTGGCGACGAGTGCACCGAAGGTTTTCCGTAGCTCCTCGACTCGAAGGACGAAGTCAGTCTCACCGGTGTCGACACGACTGGTGTGTTGTTGTGATTCTTGACTACTCATGTGAGTCACCGTGAGGTCCGTTTTCGTCGGCCGGCTGGGACGACGAGTCAGCAAGGGCGTTCGGCCAGATTAGTTCACGTTGCGGTGGCAACACGCCCTGTGGGCGGAATCGCATCACGAGAACGATCAGCAGGCCGATCAACAGCAATCGGAGCGGTGCGCCATCTATCGGGAACCACGCGAAGTCGTTGAGGAACCGCGAGCCCTCTCGGATGGCGACGACAACGAAGCCGCCGAGCAGTGCCCCGCGGTTCGAGCCGCTTCCGCCGAGGATCACCGCAACCCAGACGTAAAACGTCGTAATCGGGTCGAGATCACCTGGATTGACAAACAGGTTGAGGTGTGCATAAAACACACCCGCAACGGCCATGATGACGCTCCCGAGGACGAACGCCTGCATTTTATACGAGAACGTGTTTTTCCCGAGACCGCGAGCAAGATCCTCGTCGGAGCGAATTGTTCGCAAGACCCGCCCCCACGGCGAGCGGTGCGCGCGCTGAAGGACAAAAAACACGGCCCCGAGCAGTGCAAGCAACAGCGAGACGTTGAGGAGTTGTCGCCAGAAATTCGACCCAAGCGTCAGTATTGCAATGCCTGTGTTGATGCTTACGTCGGGCATCTGTTGGGGGAGCGTTCCGAGAATTGGCCAGTTCTCGAAGAAACTCGGGATGCCACGGATACCGGCGCTCCCATTTGTCCACTGGCTTTCGTTCTGCAGGAACATCCGAATGACCTCAGCGAGCCCGAGTGTTGCAATCGCGAGATAATCGGCTCGGAGCCGAAGTGTGGGAATGCCGATGGCAACGGCGACCACAGCCGCGAGGACGACCGCGACGAGCAGGCCAAAAATCGGATCAAACCCGCCGGCAATCGGCGAGTTGCTGCCGGTCATGAGTGCTGCGCCGTACGCGCCGAGCCCGAAAAACGCCGCAACGCTGAAATTGATCAGCCCGCTGAAGCCCCATTGGGAATTGAGCCCGAGTGACAACAGCGCGTACATTCCTGCAAGTCCGAATAAAAACAGAAAGTACGACGCACCGAGGACGCCACTGAGCAGCGCGACAACCAA
>SL_4KL_010_BRINEDRAFT_10001147_pt1 | contig 14511 bp, 19 predicted proteins | sample SodLak_010_BRINE_2_FD_10664 | JGI IMG/M metagenome (IMG submission 10664)
TCGAACCCCGAACCCACAGGTTGCGAGGGTGGATAATCGACTTTCCATAGCAGGTGCCCCGCCGCCTGCTCGACTATCCGGAGCCTGAGTACTTGCCGGTTTATCACCGAGCATGGCATGCTTTGATCTGCACTGTAGGGTTAACAACCCCTGGGTTATGGCATGCCAAAACAGCATGCCTGCCAGAAAGCAGGCCATAATGCCAATAACGGCAAAGTTTGTTTTGCTGCTGATAAAGAAGAACAAAGACAGTCTGATTAGGCAAGGCATGTAAGAAAAGAAGCCTCCACAGAAAAAATCCTGGAAATTCTGGCAAAAAGAAAAGAAGCAAAAGGAAAAGAAACAAATGTTTCTTTCTGAGGGAGTTTTGGTAAAAAAACATGTACTTACACAAACAGCATGCACTACTTCAGCTTTTTCCAGATAACTGACAGAATAAGAATATATCCTTATTCAGGGATGGGATCCGCGCCTCAGGGACGGTCCATGGCGTTCCCTCAACCACCCTGGCTGCTCAGTACACGAGGAGCTGCGCTGGAAAGGTTCAATCACTTTCTTTCTGATTAAGGCTTGCTTGAAATGCGGTTACAATCCTACACCGATGTTCGTTGCAGTAGCTGCAATGGTATGTGCATGCAAGGGAGTAAATAATTACAGTTACAAGTTGTTGAACCCAAGTGTTACCCCAGCAATGATACTTCAAGTATACTTAACAGTTCTAAACAGTCACCTGCTGCCGGACAGCAGAGTCTACACATCTCTTCCCCTCAACAATCTTCTCAACCTTTTGCTGCTTGTATTTTCTTCATTTTTCAATTGAATGCCGGGCATTAAATGCTCTTATTCCAGCCATTCTAGCAGCCATTCTAGCAGTGCTGGAGGCATTCTATAACGGAGTCAACCCAAAGATCTTAGGCAATTTGTACCTTGACCTCCGAAGAAGCCCCCAAGCATGCTATGAGGAATGTGAGCACTGCTGGCAGGTTTTGTCTGCGCGCAGTCTTGCAGTGGAATCCTCCCTCGGGCGCGGTGGGAATGGATAGAAAAGGAAAAGAAAAAACAGCAGCGTAGGCAGTGGAAATGGACACTATGACAATTGCTCTTGTGCTGCTGCGCAAATAGAGGTGCATGTTCTATTCCACAGTCAAGACCTTTCTTCTTGTGTTTGTGCCACTTAAGGTTAGGTCCAGGTTGCAGGCCTTGTAGGTCTCAGCTCAGCTGCCCTTGTTCAGCGGATATAGCTATGTAACCTAACCTATTCCACAGTCAAGACCTGTTCAACAACGTCAATAAAGCTTGTGTGCCAATAAAGCAGTGCTCTCTCAGACAGAAAATTACAGACAATTTGCTTCTTACTTCTTCCATTCTGCCACTCTTTTTTTGTGGAGGCCAATAGTTTTTGTGCGTCTGGCCTTGTCAGACTGTCTTCGATTTCCATTCTCTAAGGCACAACACACTTCAACTTGTAGTTTGCTATTTCATCTCATATATTATGGATTACTTCTTCAAGAACATCGCCAGCCAATTTGGATGACCAACCACAAACCAATCAGCCTATTGTCCGGCGGTAAGCTTGTAAACTAGAATGCACATGCACACAGAGCATTGTTCAAATCAAGAGCATGTTACCCTTACATACTTGAGCCCAGATATGCAAACCTATGCAACAAGTCCTGCGACTAGACGACACCCACTTAGTTGGCCTTGGTGGGCTGATATTCCATCAACAACTTAGAGACCAGGAGTAGCTGTAATATTGCATGCACGCTGTGCCAAAAATCTCATAAAATTTATCTCCTCTAGCTCTTGCACCTTCTTGTGTGTAGATCATGGATGCATGCGCAGGCCTGGAAGGCTTCAGCTAAGCTGCCATTGTTCGGCAGGTACAGCAATGCAAACCTTACCTAACTTGACCTTGTTCGGCAGATACAGTTTTGCAACCCTAATCATTCTGTACTTTCCTCCTCAGGACTCCCCCTGGAGCCATGTGTGATAAAGGAGAGGCATCATATAGCACATCTCCAACGTGGAGAAACAGACCATGGTCCGAAAAAACGTGTCAAAACCTATGGCAATAGAGCGTGGGCACATCTAAGACATCACCTCAAACATGCAGGGCAAATCACATCCAAGCAAACTCATGAGCTCCTCTACATCCATGACACAAACAAGAAGTGTGAAGTGTTGCACTGACCACTGGCTAACTCTACCTCGGTGTACCTTCTGGGAGGCACAAGGCGCAGGGGACCTTGGTGCCAAGAGGCCCTCAACCCCATGCCTTCCAGCTCTTGCACCAAAGCAACACAGCAGAAGGCTGGGCTTGCAGCAGGAGTCAGCACAGTTAGGTCCGTGAGCTCCTTGACGCCCTCCAAGTCGGGGGGGCCTGCCGAGCACCTCCGGGGATCATTTTTTCCTGTAAAGCGCTCAACCCACTCAGCAGGTACCTCCAGCCGGTCCCCCTCAACCCATGACTTGTGTGGGTCCATGCGCATTTCTGTGAGCCTCTCCAGGACCCTGACGGTGGGAGGGTCTTTAGCATGAGCCTCAGTCCAATCAGACTCCTCGTCGTGCTTGATGGGATCTGGGAGGTCAAAGAACATGCAACCCGGTGCTAATCCCAGGTCGACCTCTGTCGGGACCACGAGCGCAAAGTACATGCCGCCATGCCACGTAGCCCAGCTGGGAGCTTTCTCGCAGAGGGCAAGGGCTATATTGAGCGCAGTCACGCGTGCCCTCAACATGGTGCACAGCCTGTGCAAGCCGGATGCAGATGCCGCTTGATTTGGGTGAGGCAGGCAATGTCCAGGCAGCAGTGAATACGTTAAGCCGCACATAAGCTCCCCCAGATGCTCGTGGAGGAAGGTAGGTGGCATGGCAAAGTAGTCTAGCGTCTCCTGTATGTCGCTCAGCTCCACGTTCCTGAAGGCAGTTGGGCTGGCTTCGACTGCACGTCTCAATGCGCTGCCAAGTTTGGCTCCCCTGCATAGCAAATAGTAAACAGCCAAGCTCTGGAAGTTAAAGCAAAACAGTTAAAAAAAACAAAGCTGGCCAACAACTTCAACAATGGGCCCATTCAATGATTGTCCCGGGGCAAGGCGGGTAACAAAAATATCACTTGATTGTTCATGAAAGCTTTATAAGTTATAAATTATAACCCAACCTTGTTATCGGCTGATACTTGGGCTCAGGGATGCACAAAAAAATCTACAAACTCTGACTCAAAACAAAGGATGCCTGGGGATTATTTGCTGGCCAAAGCCATGGTCTTGCGCGGCCCGGAGCGCACTGGGCTTCCTATTCATCCCCTACACCAGCAGCCTGCCACTGAGCCACACACCTGTACAGCTCAAACACCATGAGCGTCAGGTGCGGGTGATGGGCCTCGTTGCGGACAGGGATGATGTCGCAGTCCGCGCCATCTCCCAGATCCTCTATAGCTCCGTGCAGCAGGGAGCCTGGAAAGCGGTCCAAGTCTTGACGGCTAAGCCTGCACCCATCAATGCAAACATTGCTCTTTTTCCTTGGCATGCTTGCTCTGAGAGTTCACAGTCTTGTTCCCAAGAAATTGTCAGAACGGACTTACTTTTCCATCCTCCCCCCTGCCATGAACGTGTATTGCACCCCTGGGCCACATCCCTCCCTTGTCCTCTTGCTGGGGCGTGCATCAGGAGCGTGTGCCAGCTGCTGCCGGGGCGTGTCCGAGGAGTTTGCATTCATGTTCCAAAGCACCCTATGTTCTTTCCGTTTCAGTCTTAAATCCTTGATTAGAAAGAGAGACGCATCGATGGCAATGGCGGTTCTTAATTCTGTTTGGCGAGGCAACGCTCAAAATAACGAGAATCTTGGTGTCAAACACAAGTGAGAACTGCATAAGCATACCGAACTCTATCGTCCACAACTGCATTCGGATGGCACCCTCTCTGGCACATCAGCCAGCAACGTGGAGATGCCACCCATGTTGGTATTTCTAATTTGCTCTTGTCACTGCACGTACTCGTATACCTGTTCACGTGCTTTGTTTTTCCCTTACAATATGCATGCACTTTATGCCAGTGCTGATCACTGGTACAAACAAAACTCATTGTGCTTGCCTCTTGAGCCAATTTGTTGGCGGCATCGACAAATCTGTTCTAGCTTGTGAGGAGCACCTCCTCAACAGCTTCTGTTGCCGGTCTCTTGTACAAGAGCACATGTACATGAGCACATGCTTGCACCCGCATGCGCGCGCACACAAACACACACACACACATTCTTTCTCTCTATCTCCCTTGCTTGCAGAAGGTTTTGAGGAAGGGGAGTTTTATGAAGTCATTTGACCTTGGCCCAAGGTGCTTGTGTTTGTCTTGTGCATGTCTATAGACCTGTCCTATACCTATGACCTATAGCTATGACCTGTTTTGAACTGCCTGCGAGCATACACGACCTTTTGAACAAGCTGAATGTAATGTGTGAGGTTGTGGGTACATGTGCTCCTGGACTTCCAAGTGTTTCTCCTTACCCTATAACTAAGGGTTAGCTAAAGTGGTTCTGAAAGCGCTTTCAGCACCGCTTTCAACATATGAGAGCGGCGCTTCAGGACACTTTGGGACGCTTTCAATAACATAGACAAAAGCGCCGCTTTTGGATGCATCTGAGCATGCATGCTCATGGAATTCATAAGTCCCAAGCCAATATCTGCAAGGCTGAATAAGAACCTGCATGTTTATCATGAGTCATGACGCCATAGTCGACTGAGTAAGCCCACCGGTACCAATTGCTAAATCAAGGGTTGCAACATTAATGGTAGAGGAGAGTTGATCCGCCAAAAATTTGTAGCACAAGCTTCTTCTAGCTGATCTCATTGTAAGGCTTCTGTCGCACCTAAAGACATCCCTGCAGGTTCTGTCACACCTAAAGACATCCCTGCAGCTGCCCACATGCAAGCTAAAATTCCCTTGCTAGCTTGACCTGTCAGGGAGTGCACTCCCTCATCTTTGCACCAGAAATGTTCAGCTTTGGAACTCTGGGTAGAGATCGCCCTCCCCCTTTCCCTCAATCTAAGGTTGAATTGGGAGGGGGTATATTCTGTGAGAAAACCACCAGTGTAGTATTACCAAGGTACGGCTTATTTATTAGTGTGACTCTATTAGCATCTTGGCTGGCAAGAATATATCACCATTTCTAATGTAAGTGCAACGGATGTTCCTTTTCGTCACCTGTTTAGCTGTTGCCCACCGGTGTGTCCACTATCTAGGATGGCTGAGCACCTGTGCATTGTTGTGCAAAGCATTTTATGATAATGATCAAATTGTTTGCCAGAAATTGTCTGTACATTATCTCTGCTGGCAAATAATGACAGCGTCATCCATCATCAAAGAGCTTGCTGAAGAAAAGTGTGTGCACCTTTCTTACAGGGGCGTGTGGGGTTCAAACAGCAACCGCATGTAGACTGGTATAAGCCTAGTAGCGCTTGGGGAAAGACCAGCTCTAGAGAACAATTGTAATTCTTTGGCTGGGTCCAGGGCTTGAGACGCTCAAAAATCATGCATACATATTGATTCCACTCCCCTGTCCCAAGCCATTATCCGCAACAAGCTTTCCACGCACTGTCAATCTACCTCAATGCCCTCAGGTGTGAGCCTCCTCTTGACCTCCGTATAGCTGAGCACCCCTTTGCTGCCATCCCCAAAGACCGCCTCAAAGCTTTCAACCCCGCTCAAGGACCCAAGTAGGCTAGCTTGGCCAGCCTGTCTGAGTCCCCCCATTTCCCCTCCACTGCTATCACCGCCTGCTGAGTGCTGCTGCCTCCATAGTGCGCCGGCGCGCATCGGCATCCTTGAAGGTTGAGGCGGCTCCAGCCTCAGGCGAGGGGTTTGCCAGCTCCGCTGCCCTTTGTCTCCTCTTTTCTTCTGCAACATCATGCAGTGTCACGCCATCATAGACAGCGCGGGCAGATCCAATGTCCCTTAGCAAACCGCAATCAGGGGAGGATCCAAGCAGGCCAGGTGCCAGCCAGTGCTGCATGCACCGCAAAGCAGCACTGTCTCCTTGGTCAAAAAAGTGGCAAGCTTCACAGCTCAATGAGTTTTCAGGGCAGCAGAGCAACACATCAATGGTTGGATCAATGTTGGGCAGGTGATAAGGTGCGCAGTTGACGACATTGTCCAAAAATGTAGCCCCACATTTTCCTTGCAGAATTATGATGCCATTATCATGGACATCTTTAACCATGTACACTGGTCCCTTAGCAGCCATTTGTAGCACACTTTCAAGGCTGCGCCGCTTCAGGTATACAAAGTCTCCAGCCTGGAATTCCCTGAGCATGGGCACGTAACTACCACCCCGTATGGCTGCGTAGCGGAGCTTGTCCCTGTGTTGTGCAATTAGCAAGTCACCCCTTGCTATGATGCTAGCCTCACTTGCAATCCTACTCCGTTCTAGCACATGGTTGCATGCCAATCAAGGGCCATCCAAGTTCAGTGCCAATTCAGGGTCATCCAAGCCCAGTGGTGTGGCATGGCGCTCCATTTGAGCGGGTGGCACGACAGGTGCACATGCATGCAGCAGATGGTACGGTGAGAATCTAGTGGATTCTTGCACTGATAAAGTTTTTGGACAAATGCAATCCAAGTTAAGGTCATATCCCATTGTTCTGGCTCCTGCGATCACTCACACGTTTCCTTCAGTGCACGCTTTGTTGTCTATACCGCCCTTTCTGCTAGGCCGTCAGCCCGAGGGTGGTTGGGCAAGGAAGTGCAGTGTTCAACGAAGTGCTGCCTGAGCAACTCTGCAAATTCTCCAGCAAACTTGGTGCCAACGTCTGTCACCACTTCTGCACAGCTACCTGCATAAGACATACTCAGTTGATATTCTGGCGGTAGTGGCAGCAGCAGATTTATAAAGTATGGCCATGGGCTCCACAGTGATATGCTCACTCAAGTCTCCTGACAGCCTATACCCACTTGTGTTAAAAACTAGGAACGATTCCAGCTAATGAGATTGCCTGCGCTTCCCTTCAATCCTGGATCAGTCAAGAGACTCCCCTACCCCAGGCCTCTTGGAATCTCCATATCATAGCAGTCTGGAATACAGCCGCACGGCTTCACCTAAATAAATACAATCCTACATGGCTGTAGAATCTTGCTTGTGACATCCCTGAAGCAGATTGGCACCTCAACAACATTGCTTGCCATCCTATATGTAATGTTCAGCACGCTGAGACAGCGCCTGGTCTCAAGAAATTTAAGAAACTCAGACAAAATGCAAACTGCCAGGTGCTCCCACAGACCTGGTTTGGGTAGAGTGGCCCCCCTTTCCCATCACTCCAAACCGGGACTCACACTCAAAATTTCTGACTGGAAATCCTGGACATACACGGATGGCACCTGCCATAAAAGAGGGCAAGATAGTTATTGGGGCAGGGGTTTACCACCCCAGCTTGGGCTACTCTAACCTGGTTGAACCAAATGGTGCTGGTATAACCAACATCATAGGGAGAGCAGAACTGGCAGCTATAGCTGCTGCTATCACTCACGATCATATTCATATTGCCACAGACAGCCTTACCTCACTCCATCAATAAAGGAAACAATTGCTATACCAGAGAAGCACCGTCACCATGTCCAAGGAGACCTCCTCAACATTCTTTCTAATACTATCCAAAACTCTCAAACCCACATCTTCCTTCATAAAGTAAAATTTCATGCCGGAAATGCACGTGCAGATGCCCTTGCAAAATACCAAGCCTGCCATGGAAGCAGCCTCTCAGCTGAAACAACCATCCGCCCTGCAGGCCCTGGTGGCAATCCCTCTTTTGAAATTAACTGGCAAGCTGTTGAAGAAGTTACTCAGCAAGGATCTGACACTGACGCTCGCCAACACGGCCCCAGATTGACTAATCTTCAAAATCTCCAAGCAGCACCTAAATCCCACATGCACTCAAAGCATAAATTGGGTTATGCCGACTCAAAAACAGGGCACTACTCTTATTAACAGAGTCTGCTTCCACACGACCACAAAGGCATCATGATAAGCAATAATTAATAGTAAAGCTTTTTGGAGCATGTCCAAAGTTTCTCTTCAAATAAAGCGCAATCTTTTCCACTACTGCACAGGCACCCTTCTTTATCAGGAACAAGCTGTCCGCTTTTAAATGTCCACCAGCCTTCAGTGTCCACTCTGTCAGCAAGCGGATAGTGCTCTCCGTATTCTCTCAGGGTGTCGACATACCATCATCTCGGGCATGATCACTGAACGCCATAATGTTGCCTGCAGGCTCATCGTGAAAGCCATCAGCAAAGGCTCTCTGGCAGGTTGTTTGGTCCATTTGGATGCTGGCAGCACTTACCGTTTGGTCCAACAAAACAAATTCCTGAGCATGCTAATAACAGGACTATACCCAGCTGGCTTTTTGATGCTCGTTTATCTGCTAGAGATAAACTCACCTCTAGTCGCCCTGATGCAATTTTCCCTTACCTACTAAAAACACAAATTGCCTATCACTCCTCATTTGCACCAGGTGCCTCGCTCGAGACAACACAGCAGAGATGTGCACAGAGTTCACGAGCTCAATGTCAACAAGAGGGAGATGCACCTTGTTGAGGTTAAATACTGTTAAAATACATGGCCTGGACACCAATTAGAGGCCTCTAGAAAACAAGACGAGGTTCTTTGTAAGCGCTTGAAGGCCAAGAAAGTTATCCTTCACACCATTCTTCTTGGTGTAGGAGGCTCTAACTATACCTCACACACTTTGAACCATCTTAAAGAGCTCGGCCTTGACACACAAAAAGCCCATAAGACTGCCCTCAAGTTACATGCTCATTCTGTGCTCTATGCACACAAACTGACAGCAAGTAGACGCGCTCTTTAAAAGTTTAGTTCCTCTCAAGGTCTTGGTCTGGAGCAGGGGGCAGCTTGTCACCCTTCAGATCCTCACTAGCTCTTCCTTCTCCCTGGTGGAGGAGACTCACAGCTCTTCGGTCCAATGTGTCTCCTTCTCCTTATTTGATGTAGGGAGAGGTTTCACTGCCTACGCAGTTTTTCTTTTTCTTTGCTTAGAGCTAGATCAAGTATCAAGTATCAAAGATCAAAGCCCTATCTGTGAAGCAGGCCTTCCACTGGCAACGGCTGCAGCTCCTTCGCCTGCACGTTGTAGGCAGTGTATACTGTCATATTCTCCACAGCTCTGCACAACGTGAGCTATGTCTTTGCACATGCCTACCCACAAATAGTAAGGTGCAATGAGTGAGGTGGTCCAGCGCACGTTTGAATGGCCATGGTGTTCATGCATATGTTTCATCCTCTACCTTGTCAGAGCCAGTTGGTACAGATGCTTCACAAGGGTTACTCTTGAGGCTTAGGCACGACGCAAGCCATGCCGTTGGGCATTTTCCTTTGCAATTCCCTGTTAATAAAAGAGTACACCCTACTCCTCATTGTCCTATCCCTTTAATGCCTGGGTGTGTTAGCTGCAATTTTGCTAGTGAGTATGACGGTGAATCTAGCCAAGCATCCTAGGGACCCTTGGTCCAGTACAGCTCTTTGGCTTCCTCTATCTGTCCCATGAGCACTAATTTTATGAGAACCGGCAGCGGCAGTCTAGGATATGCAACACATCGCACTGACAAAGGATTGATTGTCACCCACCCCACATTCAAGCTGGGGCGATATGTTCTTTTTGGAAAAAACGATTCCAGGTCTTGCGTGTGCTCAGCAGGGGTATCAGCATAGTGGGAGATGAGCAGCTAGCTCATCAGATGGCATGATCTCATAAAGCGCTTGTTTTTTCAGTTCATGCACAGCTTGTTCAGCAAGTGCATCTGAGTGCATTTCCCAAGTGTGTAAGTTCAGGGCAGAGATTGTATTCAGCCTTGCTTCAGTCACATCATAGGGTAAAGGGAAGCGCGACAATGCATCAGCATTTTGATGGTCAGCCCCTGGCCCATGCTCTGTGGTAAAATCATATTTTGCTGAAATGTTATTGCCCAGCAGTGCTGGGCAATCACATGCTTGGCAAGCATATGCTGATCGACAAGGTCTTGCTTAATCATAAGCCAAATTCGAGACTGATGTTCAGTGACAAGTTTGAACTGAAGCCCATGCAAGTGAGGGTGGAATGTCTTTGTCCGTACAGCCGCCAAAATTTCACCTTGAATTGATGTGTAATTTCTCTCATTCTTCGAAGAACAGCTTGTGCAGGCCACCGCATATCTATTGCTGTCATCATCAATGTGACCTAGAACAGCACCTAAACCCAATATGCTCCTTTCAGTATGCAAGATAATGGGCTTATAAGGGTGAGAAATATTGCAATGCTCTCCCTTCTGTGGCGATCTCTGCCTTGAGCCCATAAAATGCGTCTTGCCCTTTTTGCCCCCATGTCCAGGCCACATCATTCTTAAGCAGCTTATTGAGGGGTTAAGCAATGGTGCCGAATGGAGGCACATAGCACCTCAAATTAATTAATAACCCCAACACGCTGATCAATTTGCTCACACCAGAGGGTTCAGGCAACCCTGTTATGGCTAAAATTTAAGCTTCATTTGGGAGCAGGCCATGCACACTGACGTTGTGGCCAAGAAATTCCACAGTGGTAGCACCAATTACAGTCTTGTCTGGGTGTGCTCTCAAATTGTAACCCTCAAACATTTTTAGGGCTGCCTCCACGTGGGCACGATGTTTTGTCCATAGTCTTATGATGTATAAGAATGATACAACGCTTCATACATGATTCAGCAAACTAGCCTGGGTAGTCTCAGCATCCATCATCCTTTGGAAGTGGGCTGTTTTTTTGCGTGCGCCAAAGGGCACGCGCGTGTACATCCATAATTTGTTCAGCCACCAGAAAGTGGTTTGAGTTTTGTCCTCCTCAGCAATGGATATCTGATAGAACCCTGGGCAGAGATCTACTTAAGTGAAGAACTTTGACACGGCCAAATCCCCAAATATGGTTTCAGGCAGACGCATACCATAGTGGTCTTGCAGAGTGGAGGAACATAATTATCCATACAAGCATGCCTCAGGGCTGTCTGTAAGTCCCTCAAACAAAAAGAACTGCACGGGCGGTTGAACACCGCATCAATAAAGGAAAGGGAGGCACATTCATCCGAAGTACCGCATGCCAAACCCCCACCAGAGGCAGGGAAACAAGAAGTACATCTGGAAAATCCCACCCAAACTTCCACACAGCAAGAGCAGAGGCAGAAAAGAAGAAATACCCACCCATGAAAGCAGGTCCCAAGCATGCAGCCCAGGCCCACGCATATTGGGTGTTGGGAGGGGCTAGTTTGATCAGCCCTGCCGCTTTAAGCTCTTCACATTTCTCGTTCAGGATTTCCATTTTCAACTGAGAGGCCATGAGTGGCTGATCATGCCTCAGATTGATAGTGAATGGCCCAGCTGAACCTGAATAGTTGCTCAGTTTAGAGACATTGTAGGCAAACGCAGTGCTTTTATGCCTTCCGATCACTTCCTTGAGTTTTGCAACTGTTCAGGGTTTGTTCTGGCCTTGCCGCAAGTCCGATTTGGTTGCAGGAGTCTCTCAGCATGACAAGAGTGTCCAGATCAGTGTATTGAGGCCTTGTGGGACAATACTGATGGGATTGTTGCATGCTACTAGTAGGGCTAGATGGCTGGGAAGTTGGTTGCGCGGTTCCAGGTGGACCCGCTGCTACTAGTAGTTGTCCCTCACACTTTATTGTTTGCACATGGGTGGCAGGATTGCTGTGCCTCAGGCACCAGCATGTTTCTAGCAGAGTCATGAGGACACATCACACACGGTTCGGTATGTCCATAGGAGTCGGGCCGCTGGTGGGATGATCAAAGACTTGAAGCCAAGCCAAATCTTGCCTGTGACAAGATATCCCTAATCATCTTTTGCATGCTATCTTCCAACTCTCCGGTCACAACCTCAATGTTGAGCTGCTCCAGCAGCAACACCACAGAGTCCCTCAAGCTAAGCAAGCTACTTACTTAGCAGGCTGCAACTGGCACTGTCCGCAAGATGAAGAGCAGGTCCTCTTAGACTGCCCGAGTGCAGACTTGGCAGAATTGCGCATCAAGTATCATCACTTCTTCCGTGCCTGCTTTAGTGGCTCAAGCAGGCTTGAAGATTTCATTTGCCAAGCAGACACCATAGAAGTGGCTTTGTTTGTGCATGAGTGCCTGAATTGCTGTGCTAGAGGCTTGGGTACCGAAGTCCGATTGAGTGCCTCCTCGTGGTGGTCCCTGGAAACGGTGTTGTTTACCCAATGGAGGGTCGCACCGGCTAGAGCTCATCGGCACAAAGGTGTTTCTCAACACCAGGATCGTGGAGCATCAGCAGCTTCGAGCTGGCTTGTGGCGCAGAGCGCGCGCGAGCGAGGAGGACGGGCCCGGGCTGCGTGCACAGTGGCCTGTGCTGTTCTTATGGAGAAGGACAGACTGTGGAGCTCAGTGGGGGATGGGGGTGGAGGAGCTGGGCCTTGATGACACCGTGCTGATGGCCACCATGAGCCTTGCGCGCCACACCTGCTGGGTGGGTGTGGGATCTTGCGCTGGCAAACAGGGGCTACTATGGTCGCGCGGAGGAACACGCTTGGTGTTGGCTGCCCTCCCTGGCTCGCCTGTGCCCCTAGGGGCATGTCTCCTGCACTAAGTCGGTGCTGTTGCGCTGCAGTAAGTCAGGACTTGACCTGAGTCTGTGGGTTGGTAAACCTGTCCTCTCTGCTTTGGACGTGTGGGTGGGCGTGTCTGGTTTTTTCCCCTGCACTTGTTGTGTGGAAGCCTGTTGTGGGGTTTTCCAGGCATGCTTCTCTTCCTTCTCTGACCTGGTGGGGGTAGACATATGGTACTTCGGACCAAAGTGTCTCCTTTCTTTAATTGATAGGGTAGGGGGTGCTAAATTCACGCACAGGGGTTACCTTGTAAGCGTAGTTTTTCCTTTTCCTTTTTCCAGCATGATGCTGTTGTCACGCCGAGAGACTGCTGCATCCAAATTAGACTCGCGGCATGGCCATAACAATGCAGCATAAATCTGGCACTGCATAAATCCTCCGGCTCACAATGCAGCATAAATCTGGCACTGCATAAATCCTCCGGCTCACAATGCAGCATAAATCTGGCACTGCATAAATCTGGCGTGACACTGTACTCAAATTTCAGCCACAACCTTGCTTGCCTTTTGTTGGTTTTGGTTACAGGCCTGTTTGGCTTCAGCTAAGCTGCCCTCGTTCGGCAATTCAGCTTTGTAACCTAACCTTGTAACCTACACCAGCAGGGATAACCCAGTTTGTGATACCCCCTGGGCTTGGTAGAAGCCGTTGAGGTGAAGTCTGGTGCTTTTCTTGGTTCTGGTCGGCTTCAACTGCCCTCAATCAGCAGGTACTGCTTAACAAACTATACTTTACCTCACACATGTCGCGAAGATCACAGTCACCAATGAGCATCGCTTACATCCATGATACAAACAGGAAGTGTGAGGTGTTGCACCGACCATTATCAACCTCTTCATCATTATGGTCAATGAACTTGCCAGACTTGAGGCACAAGGGGCCTCGATGCCAAGAGGCGCTCAGCCCCAAACCTTCCAGCTCCTCCACCAAAGCGACAGAGCAGAAGGCCGGGCACGCAGCAGGCGTCAGAACCATCTCGTCTGAGTACTCCTCAGGAGGGCGCACCGAGCTCCTCCGGGGGTCATCTTCTTGGAAGCGCTCACACCAAAAAGCATCTACCTCTAGGCGGTCCTTCTCCACCCACGACTTGTGCGGGTCCATGCGCATTTCTGTCAACTTCTCCAAGACCTTTAGGGTGGGAAGCATTGTGGCATCTGTCCAAACAAACTCTGGGTCTGGCAGGGAAAAGCTCAAGCACCCAGGCGCTTTGTCGTCGTCAAACCCTGACGGTACCACGAGCGCGAAGTACATGCCGCCATGCCACAGGGCCCAGCGGGGCGCCGATCCAAGGCAATGAGCTATATTGAGTGCTGTACAACGTGCGCTCGCCGCCATGTTCAGCCTGAGCAAGGCAGGAAGGGCTGCCTCAAAATTGGGGTGATCTGTTACTGTGGACGGTGTAGAAGGTAAGTAGCGCGCAAGCTCCACCAGATGCTCATGAAGAAAGCCAGGCGGCAGGGCAAAGAAGTCCAAGGCCTCCTGTATGTCACTCAGTTGCAGACTGAGGAAGGCGCTTGGACTCGCTTCAGCTGCGTTCTGCAGTGCCCTGCCAAGATTGACACCCCTGCAAGACAATGGTGAACGGAAAGCTCAAAAGCAGTAAGCAGCTTTAAAAGAAAGCTGGCTAGCACTGTTAGAAACAGCTTTAACAGGGGCCTAAAAGACAATAAAGCAACTAGTCATCATGTGTGCTCTTCAAATACTGCTTGTGCCAGCAGCTCAACTCAGGCTTAGGGTTCACAACAGACTTTGAAAATGCATTGATTGCATCAGACAACATAAATTGTTTGGGATAACTCAGGAGGGTCAAAAAAAAATTCTGAAGGACGCCACGTGTAAATTCTGGGCCGGGGCCCTCTGACACCCCCCCCCCCCCCCC
>SL_4KL_010_BRINEDRAFT_10001149_pt1 | contig 14505 bp, 9 predicted proteins | sample SodLak_010_BRINE_2_FD_10664 | JGI IMG/M metagenome (IMG submission 10664)
CTGGAAAAGGCCATTGAAGGTCTGCTGAGAGAAGTTGATGCCTATTCTTCCTTTATGTCGCAGGAAGAATATCAGGAGATGCAGGAAGAATTTGAAGGTGAATTTGGCGGAATTGGAATACAAATAACCACCCGGGATGACAGATTAACCATAGTTGCCCCGATCAGCAACACTCCTGGAGCTGCAGCCGGCCTGCAGGCTCAAGATATTATTGTAAAAATTGATGGTGAGGAAACCAGGGATATGTCACAACAGCGGGCTGTAGACAAGATGCGGGGCGAACCCGGGACAGAGGTTACTCTGACAATTGAAAGAGCAGATAAAGAACTCTTTGAAGTTAAAATTATCAGGGATATCATAGAAGTTCCGATAGCCGAAACTGAGATATATGATGATGGTAGAGTTGGTTATCTCTCCATCACCCAGTTTTTACAGCAGACGGGAGAAAAAACCGAGCAGGCTTTGCTGGAACTGGAGGAGGAGGGAGTAGAGGTTCTAATACTTGATCTTCGCAATAACCCCGGTGGAATTTTGGATGAAGCAGCCAGGGTGGGAAGCCTTTTTGCCCCTGAGGGCACAGTTGTTTCAATTAAGCAGAGAAACGGCCCGCTGCAGAATTTTGATGTCTATGAAGATCTTCATACTACCGATCTTCCGGTCCTGGTTCTAACCAATGCTGGCAGCGCCAGCGGTTCGGAAATAGTTGCCGGTTTCATCAGAGATACTGAGCGGGGAAAACTGCTGGGAACTAAAACCTTCGGTAAAGGCAGTGTTCAGAGCATCTTCCCCCTGGCTCAGGGAGCGGCCCTGAGACTGACCACAGCCAACTTCTATACTGCCGGTGAAAATTTGATTGATAAAGAGGGCATCACCCCTGATTATGAACTTCCGCTGGACCCGGAGACTGAGTTTGATATGGATAACCAGCTGGAAAAAGCCAGAGAGGCTGTTCTTTACTATCTGGATCAGGGAGACTGGCCCGAGGCAGATTATCTGCTGCCCGATGCCGAAGAGCTGGAAAGGCTGGAAGAACTGGATCCCTTCTATGAGATTGATGAGGAAATGATTGAGGATCAGGAAGAGATTGAAGATGAGGAATAATCCAAAAAATAGATTTTGATCCAGCCATAGTGACAATAAAGAAAATAAGGAATCAAAACCAGCAGGTGAGCTCTTCTCTAAAGGAAAGGCTTTCCTGCTGATTTTTTTGTCGCTAAGATAACATGCTTATTTTTGAGATTTTTACTTGCAATTTTGCTGAGACATGTTATAATATTTTTAGAAAGCATAGTAGATTACTAAGGTTAATTTAGGGGTTGATAAATATGTGGCAGACAATTAAGGCTGATGTTAAAGCTATTTTTGACCGAGATCCGGCGGCAAATAATATTATGGAAGCTCTGCTTGCCTATTCTGGCCTGCACGCTATTATTATTCATCGGTTTTCTCACCGACTGTACAGGATTGGTTTGCGAACCCTGGCCAGGTTGATATCTCAACTGGCCCGGTTTCTAACCGGAATAGAAATTCATCCTGGAGCTAAAATTGGCAGTGGATTTTTTATTGATCATGGAATGGGAGTAGTAATTGGAGAAACAGCGGAAATTGGAGAGAATGTCACCCTTTATCAGGGGGTAACACTGGGAGGAACCGGACATGAAAAGGGCAAGCGCCATCCCACCCTGGGTGATAATGTGGTGGTAGGAACCGGGGCTAAAATCCTGGGTTCCTTCAAGATTGGAGATAATGTTAAGATTGGTGCCGGGGCCGTTGTGCTGGATGCTGTTCCGGCCAATTCTACCGTGGTGGGTATTCCTGGCAGAGTTGTGAAAAGAAATGGACTGCGGATCCATCCCGAGCGTGATCTTCAGCATGATGATCTGCCCGATCCTGTCTGGGAGAAAATGAATCAGCTGGAAGCAGAGTTAGAGGCACTCCGGACTCGATTAAATCAGGAAGAACTGGAACCCACAGAGGAAGAATATCCTCTGAAATATATTATATAATTTTTTCCCTGTAAACAGCAAACAAAAAGCAAAGAAAAAGAAATCAAAAGGAAATTGTTAAGTCTATACTTGACAAAAATAATTGGTTATATTATAATTAAAACACAATAAATTGAAGCAATAAGTTTTGTAGCAGATGTAGTGAGTTATCTATATTTCCCCCCAACCCCAAACCTGATAACTCCTGCCTGACCTTCCCTTATTGAGGGAGGGTCTTTTTTTTGCAGGTATAATCTTCTTAGGCCTTTAATTTGATAATTATTATTGATATAATAGTCAGGCAGTTTGCTCTGTCCTCTCAAATGCATATTTCCAGTCTTAACTGTTGATTAATCCGGTTGACAAACAAAGGTATTGTTATATAATAAAACTGCTAAAAAGTTTATATCCCCTGTAAAAATTAAATTCTGTTCAAATCCTTTGCATCTCTTTCTTTCTCCGCTGAAAAGATAAAGGTGGTGATCGCAATCCATGTCTCCAGAATTTAGATTATCAGCCCCCTATGAGCCCCGGGGTGATCAGCCTCAGGCTATTGAAAATCTGGTCGAGGGTATAAACAAAGATTACCGCCATCAAACCCTGCTGGGAGCCACCGGAACCGGTAAAACCTATACCATGGCCTCGGTGGTGGAAAGGGTTCAGAAGCCAACTCTGGTAATGGCTCACAATAAAACCCTGGCTGCTCAGCTGACCAGCGAATTTATGGAATATTTTCCCGAGAATGCAGTCGGCTATTTTGTCAGTTACTATGACTATTATCAGCCCGAGGCCTATGTGCCCCAGACGGATACCTATATAGAAAAAGATGCCTCCATAAATGAAGAAATTGATAAATTGAGGCTGGCAGCCACCAGCTCATTGTTGGAGCGGGAGGATGTTCTCATCGTGGCCAGTGTTTCCTGCATCTACGGCCTGGGTTCACCGGAGGATTATCTGGATCTATCCTGTCAGCTTCAAGTCGGGGAGACCAGATCCCGGGAGGAGATTGTCCGGGAGCTGAGCCTGATGCAGTACAGCCGTAATGATATTGACCTCTCCCGGGGACATTTTCGGGTCCGGGGTGATGTGCTGGAAATTTTCCCGGCCTACCGGGATATAGCCCTGCGGGTTGAACTCTTTGGCGATGAAATTGAAAGAATAACAGAGATCAATTCCCTGACCGGGGAAATCCTGGATGAGCATCAGGAATTTACTGTTTTCCCGGCCAGCCACTTTGTCACTCCCCAGGATAAAATTGAACGGGCTATCAGGGATATCAGGCAGGAGCTTCAGGAAAGGCTGGCCGAGCTGAGAAAACAGGATAAGCTGGTGGAAGCCCAGCGCCTGGAACAGCGAACCAGATATGATCTGGAGATGTTGGAACAGATGGGATACTGCAGCGGGATTGAAAATTATTCCCGCCATCTCGATGGCCGTCCTCCCGGTTCCCGTCCCAATACCCTGCTGGATTACTTTCCCGATGATTTTCTGGTTATTTTAGATGAATCTCACATGACCATCCCTCAGATCGGAGGAATGTACAAAGGAGATCGTTCCCGCAAGGAAAAACTGGTGGAATATGGTTTCCGGCTGCCCTCGGCACTGGACAACCGCCCCCTGAATTTTCAGGAATTTGAACAACTGGCACCTCAGGCCGTCTATGTTTCTGCCACCCCAGGGCCCTATGAAGATAACCACAGCAGCCAGATTGTGGAGCAGATTATCAGGCCCACCGGCCTGGTTGATCCTGAGGTTGAGGTCCGGCCTACCGGGGGGCAGATAGATGATCTGCTGGAAGAGATCCGGATAACCGTGGAGGAGCATCAGGAAAGGGTGCTGATTACCACCCTGACCAAAAATATGGCTGAGGATCTGACAGATTACCTGGCTGCAGCCGGAATCCAGGTCAGATATCTTCATTCTGATATTGATACCATCGAAAGATCTGAAATTATCAGGGATCTGAGATTGAAGGAATTTGATGTTCTGGTAGGAATCAATCTGCTGCGGGAGGGTCTGGATCTTCCCGAGGTTTCCTTGATAGCCATCCTTGATGCCGATAAGGAAGGCTATCTTCGTTCCGACCGCGCTCTGATTCAGACCATCGGCCGGGCTGCCCGTAATGTCCGGGGCAGGGTGATTATGTATGCCGATAAAGTAACTGATTCCATGGCCCGGGCCCTTGATGAGACTGAAAGACGAAGAGAGAAGCAGCAGAAATTTAACCGGGAACAGGGAATAACTCCCCGGACAATTGAAAAACCAATTCGGGAAGTAGTCCGTCCGGTAGAAATGGTTGTCAAAGAGGAACACCAGGAATATAATATAAACAGCAGCTCATCTCAAGCAGAAACTGGGGTTATTGAACCCGGAGAGCTTTCCAATCGGGAGCTGACCGAAAAAATCATTGAGCTGGAAGAAGAGATGGAAGAAGCTGCTGATAATCTGGAATTTGAAATAGCAGCTCAGATCCGGGATGAGATTCAGGAACTGGAGCAGGAGCTGTCTCAGAGGTGAAATTAATGTCCCAGGATAAAATTATTGTTAAAGGTGCTGCAGAGCACAACCTTCAGAATATTGATGTGGAAATACCCCGGGGAGAGCTGGTGGTAATTACCGGCCTCAGCGGTTCCGGTAAAACCTCGCTGGCCTTTGATACCCTCTATGCTGAGGGTCAGCGCCGCTATGTGGAATCCCTGTCGGCCTATGCCCGGCAGTTTTTAGGCCAGATGGAAAAACCCCGGGTTGATTATATTGAGGGGCTTTCACCGGCGATTTCGATTGACCAGAAATCAACCAGCAGGAACCCCCGTTCAACTGTAGGAACCGTCACGGAAATTCATGATTATCTCCGACTGCTCTATGCCCGGATCGGTACACCTCACTGTCCGGAATGTGGTCAGGAGATTTCCTCCCAAACGGTAGATGAAATTGTCGACCAGGTTCTGGAGCTGGCCGAGGGCAGTAAAATTCAGGTGCTGGCTCCGGTTGTTTCTGGCAGGAAGGGCGAGCACCGTAAAGTACTGACCCGGGCCCGACGGGATGGCTATGTAAGGGCCAGGGTTGATGGCGAGGTTTTACTGTTGGATGAGGAAATAGAGCTGGAAAAAAATTATAAACATGATATTGAGATTGTGGTTGACCGGCTGATTATCAAAGAAGGTATCAGGCGCAGGTTGACAGATTCCATCGAAACATCCCTCAGTGAGGCTGACGGTCTGGTGATGATCGATGTGCTGGGGGCTGAGGAGATTAAATTCAGCGAAAAATTTGCCTGTCCTGACTGCGGAATCAGCCTGGAAGAGTTATCTCCCAGGATGTTTTCCTTTAACAGTCCCTATGGAGCCTGTGATAACTGTGAGGGTCTGGGTATCAAAAAGGAATTTGATCCCGACCTGCTGCTGGATAAAAAGAAATCGATCTCCGACGGAGGAATTCTGCCCTGGAGCAGCTCTTCCAGCCGCTACTATCCCCAGCTTTTATCAGCCCTGGCCGAGGAATATGGTTTTTCTCTCGATACCCCAATCGGTGAACTTTCGGAAGAGATCCAGGAGGTGCTGCTCTATGGGTCCGGGAGAAAGCTGAGCTTTCCTTATACCAACAGATATGGCAAAACCAGACAGCATAATACCAGCTTCAAGGGAATTACCGGATACCTCAAGGAGAGAATCAATAATTCGAGTTCTCCCGGTTCTCACCGCCGGCTGGATAAATATATGAGTGAAAGGCCCTGCCAGGCCTGCGGCGGTCAGCGTTTGAAGCCTGTGGTTCTAGCCGTGACCATCGGTGACAAATCAATTGCGGAGTTCAGCGCCCTTTCCATTGGAGAGTCCCTTGATTTTCTGGCCGAAGTCAGAGAAAGCCTGGATTCTCGCTCTCTGAAAATTGGCGAAGAGATTATCAAGGAGATCAAAAACCGGCTGACCTTTCTCTGTGATGTGGGGCTGGATTATCTGACTCTGGAGCGTTCTGCTGCCACCCTTTCAGGAGGAGAAGCCCAGCGGATCAGGCTGGCCACCCAGATAGGCTCGGGTCTGGTGGGCGTTATGTATATTCTCGATGAACCCAGCATTGGTCTGCATCAGCGGGATAATAACCGGCTGCTGAACACCCTCGAGCATATCAGGGATCTGGGCAATACGGTTATTGTTGTGGAGCATGATGAGGAAACTATTCGTTCGGCTGATCATATCATCGATATGGGTCCCGGCGCCGGTAAGCAGGGCGGTAAAATTGTGGCCAGCGGCAGCCTCAATGATATTCTTTCTGCTACGGAATCTCTGACCGGGAAGTTTTTGCGCCGGGAGGAAAAGATCCCGATTCCCGAAGAGAGAGTTTCCCCCGGAGACAGGGACCTGACTATCAGGGGAGCCCGCCAGCACAACCTGAAAGATATCGATGTCAGCATCCCCCTGGGCACCTTTACCTGCATAACCGGGGTCTCCGGCTCGGGCAAGAGCACCCTGATTAACTATGTCCTCAAGCGCAGATTGATGAAGGAAATCTACAGCTCCACCGAACGCCCGGGAGACCACGATGAAATCGAAGGGATGGATCAGCTGGATAAGGTGATCAATATTGATCAGTCCCCTATCGGCAGGACCCCCCGTTCCAATCCGGCAACCTATACCAAGGTTTTTAATTATATCAGGAAAATTTTTGCCGACCTGCCCGAGGCCCGGGAGCGGGGCTATAAAAAAGGACGTTTCAGCTTCAATGTCAAGGGCGGCCGCTGTGAGGCCTGCAAGGGACAGGGGGTCAATGAGATCGAGATGCACTTTCTTCCCGATGTTCATGTTACCTGCGAGGTTTGCGGGGGCAAACGCTATAACAGAGAGACCCTGGAGATTAAGTATAAGGGGGAAAATATTGCCGATGTTCTTGATATGACGGTGGATGAAGCTCTTGAGTTTTTCAGCAAAGTCCCCGCTCTGGAGCGGCGCCTGCAGACCCTCCAGGATGTGGGGCTGGGCTATATCCGCCTGGGTCAGCCGGCCACCACCCTCTCCGGAGGCGAGGCCCAGCGGGTTAAAATTTCCACCGAGCTGGGCAAAAGGAGCACCGGCAGCACCCTTTATATTCTCGATGAGCCCACCACCGGGCTCCATTTTGCCGATATCCGCAAACTCCTCGGAGTCCTGCATCGTCTGCGGGAGGGAGGCAATACAGTGATAGTCATCGAGCACAATCTGGATGTGATTAAATCCGCCGATTATCTGATAGATCTGGGTCCCGAGGGAGGCGAGCGGGGTGGAGAGGTGATAGCCACCGGTACTCCCGAAGAAGTTGCCGGGATTGAGGGCTCCTATACCGGTTATTTTCTTCGAGATATCCTGCAGGAAAAACAGGGAGATACTGAAGCCATCGGCTAGATCAGGCAACAGGAGGCAGATATGTGATGACTGATGAGGAAATCAGAAAATTTTCCCTGGAATCTGAGATTCGGGAGCAGCTGGAGGAGGTCCCTGATTCTCCCGGGGTTTATCAGATGAAGGACACCCGGGGAGAGATAATTTATGTTGGCAAGGCCAAATCTCTCCGCCTGCGAATCCGTTCCTACTTCAGTTCGGGTAGCCACACCTATAAAACCAGGATAATGATTGATGAGATCGAGGAATTTGATTTTATCGTTACCGATACTGAGGTTGAAGCCTATATTCTGGAAGCCAGTTTGATCAAAAAATACGGTCCTAAATATAATATCCGGCTGAAGGATGATAAAAGCTATCCATATATTAAAATCACTGATGAGGATGATTTTCCCCGCATCTTTAAAACCAGGCTGGTGAAAAATGATGGTAGCAGCTATTATGGTCCCTATGCCGATGTTGATGCTGTCTATAAGACCATAGAACTGGTCAAGGAAATTTTTCAGCTGCGCTCCTGTAAAAAGGAGATCAAAGCCGGCTCACCCGAGGAGAGACCCTGTCTCAATTATCATATAGACAGATGTTCCGGCCCCTGCATCGGGGCTATTTCAAGGAAGGATTACCGGGCCAGGGTGGAGCAGATTTCCCGCTTCCTTCAAGGCAAGCAGGACAGCCTGCTGCAGGAGGTGGAGGACAAAATGGAAAGGGCAGCCCGGGACCTACACTATGAAAAGGCTGCCTTTTACCGGGATGGGCTCAAAGCCCTGCAGGAGTTGGCCCGCCAGCAGAAGGTCATTTCCGGGGATTCTACTGACCGGGATGTACTGGCTGTGGCCGACTCTGAAGAAGGTGAAACTGCCTGTGCCCAGATTCTGATAATCCGGAACGGCAACCTGATCGGTCAGGATTATCTGCTGCTGGAGGGTGCCGGCCAGGCTGGGCGGGAGGAGCTGACTGCCTCCTTTCTTCAGCAGTACTATGCCCGGCAGCAGGATCTCCCTGCCGAGATTCTGGTGGATTTTCTCCCCCGGGACAAAACTCTGCTGGAGGAGACGCTCTCCAGTTCCCGGGACAGCAGGGTCAGGATTATCAGACCGGACCGGGGGCAGAAGCGGCGTCTGCTGGAGATGGCTGCCCGTAATGCCGAACAGAATTTAAAGAAATCTTTGATCAAACAGAAATACCGGGAAAAAAGAGCCCGCCAGGAACTTAAAGAACTCCAGGAATATCTGGAACTGGAAAACCAGCCCCGCCGGATAGAGGGCTTCGATATCTCCAATATTCAGGGCAGCGATGCTGTGGCTTCCCTGGTGGTCTTTGAAAACGGCCAGGCCGATAAGAGCGGCTACCGCAGGTTCAAAATGAGGAGTGAGGGAAGTCCCGATGATTATGCTATGATTCAGGAGGTAATCGGGCGCCGTTACAGCCGCCTGCTGGCCGAGAATAAAGAATTTCCTGATTTGATACTGGTTGATGGAGGCCGGGGGCAGCTCAATGCTGCCGTTAGTGAACTGGACCGGCTGGGTCTGGCCCAGCTTGATATTATTGGACTGGCCAAGAAAAAAGAAGAGGTTTTTCTCCTCGATCGCGGTGAGCCGGTGATTATTCCCTCCGATTCTCCGGCTCTCCATCTGCTGCAGCGGGTCAGAGATGAAGCCCACCGCTTTGCCGTTAACTATCACCGCCGGCTTCGGAGCCGGCGCCTGACCCACAGCATGCTGGACCAGATTCCCGGTATCGGCCCCGACCGCCGCCAGGCTCTGCTGGAGCATTTTGGCTCCCTGGCCCGAATCAGATCGGCCAGCCGTCAGGAGCTGCAGCAGGTTTCCGGGATCAGCACCCGGCTCTCTCAGGTGATCAAGGACTATCTGGAGGAGCACACCCGACCTATTTAGACTTATACTTGAAGCTTCTCACCAGGCTGCTTTGCAGAGCAGGGAGAGTACACCCGCCCCATTTAGACTATTACCCTGCCTGGAAAAAAGATAAATTTTATTAAAATTCAATTATTTGACTAAAATCTCCAGATCCATTATAATTCTAAATGTCAATTAATTTACTATACTTTAATCACTATATGTTTAAATAGCTATTGCAGCTTAAATTTTAACAGACTATCTGGAGGTGAAATATGTGGCCTATGTAATCAGTGAGGAATGTATTTCCTGCGGCGCCTGTGAACCTGAATGTCCGGTGGAAGCTATCAGTGAAGGGGAAGATAAGTTTCACATCGACCCGGATGTCTGTATAGATTGTGGAGCCTGTGAGCCGGTCTGTCCGGTGGAAGCTATCAGTCCCGAATAGAATATTTCTTTAAAACCGGAGCTTTTTTAGCTCCGGTTTTTTTATCAGGGCTGAAAGACCTGCCGTAAATTTTTAACTTAAATTTATTAAATTCAGCAGGATTTAAGTAAGGCGCCGAGAATAACTAATACAGAGATTACAGAGCTGAAAACAGCAGAGATTATTATGAAAATAAGCCAAGCGGCAGGAGGGTGATATTAATGCAGGAACTGAAGAAAGTTGATCCTGAAATTGCTGAATTGATTGATAAAGAGGAGTTAAGGCAAAAAAACAATATTGAACTTATTGCCTCGGAAAATTTTATCAGCCAGGCTGTTATGGAGTCCGCAGGCTCCTGTTTGACCAATAAATATGCCGAGGGCTATCCCGGGAAAAGATATTATGGAGGCTGTGAGGTTGTTGATCAGGTAGAGGAACTGGCCATTGAACGGGCCAAAAAGATTTTCCAGGCAGATCATGCCAATGTTCAGGCTCATTCCGGCTCTCAGGCCAATCAGGCAGTCTATTTTGCCACTCTTTCCCCCGGCGACACTTTGCTGGCTATGGATCTGACCCACGGCGGCCATCTGACCCACGGCAGTCCGGTTAATATGTCGGGAGAGTATTATAATGCTGTCCATTACGGGGTTGATAAAAAGAATGAGGTTATTGACTTTCAGCAGGTGGAGATGCTGGCCGAGGAATATCAGCCGAAATTAATAATAGCCGGGGCCAGTGCTTATCCCCGCATTATTAACTTTAAAAAGTTTCGTAAAATCGCCGACAGTGTGGACGCCTATTTAATGGTCGACATGGCCCATATTGCCGGACTGGTGGCTGCCGGTCTCCATCCCAATCCGGTGGAAGAGGCTGACTTTGTTACCTCCACCACTCATAAGACCTTAAGAGGCACCCGGGGAGGATTGATCCTCTCCAGGGAAGAACATGCCAAGAAGATTGACAAAGCAATTTTTCCTGGTATCCAGGGAGGCCCCCTGATGCATATTATTGCAGCTAAGGCGGTAACCTTTAAAGAGGCTCTTGCCGAAGGTTATGATGAATATCAGGAACAGGTTGTTCGCAATGCCCGTGCTCTGGGAGAAAAACTTCAGGATTATGGAATGAGGCTTGTTTCAGGCGGCACCGATACCCATCTGCTGCTGGTGGACCTGAACAATCTGGACATAACAGGAAAAGACGCCGAAACTGCTCTGGATAAGGTTTCCATCACCGTTAACAAAAATACCATTCCCTATGAAACCAGAAGCCCCTTCGTTACCAGCGGAATTAGACTGGGCACTCCGGCTGTGACAACCAGGGGGATGCAGGAAGAGGAAATGGAAATAATTGGAGAGCTTATCTATGAAACCTTAAAGAATTATCAGGATGAAGCTAAACTTAAGGAAATTCGGGAGAAAGTTCTGGAGCTGACGGAGAACTTTTCCTGATATCTGCTGATCAGAGGTTATCTGCAGCTGCCCATTAGCTGTACTCAGCCTTCAGAGCAAATTCTCAACTTTTCTTGCCAGGGCCCTGAAGGGCCCTTTTTTATCTTTTTTGAAGGAAATTGTCCAGAAAAACTGAATTGTTATAACAGGAGGCGAATTAAGAAATGAACTATAAACTTGTAGCACTTGATCTTGACAGGACGCTGCTGAACAGCAATAAAGAAATTGACACTGTCACCAGGGATACAATTTCCCGGGTTCAGGAACTGGGGTGTGAAGTGGTCATAGTGACAGGAAGAATTTTTCCTTCGGCAGTTGATTATGCCAGGCAGCTAAAACTAACCAGTGCTATTGTTACTCATAACGGTGCACTTTCCCGGAAAATAAATGGTAAAATAATTTCCCAGCATCCTATTCCGGGGGAGTTATCTCAGGAAGTTGTTGAACTGGCTGAAAACCATGGACTGCATCTCCAGGTTTATCTGGAGGATGATTTTTTCTTTCGCTATAGAAACAAACTGGCTGAAGAATATGAAAACTCAATTGGTGTCAGGGGTCAGGAGCTGGGCCGGAGATTAACCTGCCTGACTGGAGAAACTGTGCATAAACTTCTGGTTATTGAAGATGATTCTGACCGCTGGAGTTATTATAAGGGCTATTTACAGAAGTTTTACGGTCACCGTCTCAATATTACCTCTTCCACCGATTCCTTTATAGAAATTATGGCTGCAGGAGTAAATAAGGGTCAGGCTCTGGCTGATATCTGCCAGGAGTGGGGTTACCAGCAGTCAGAGGTGGTGGCTATTGGAGATAATTACAATGATTCTGAAATGCTGGAATGGGCCAAACTTGGCATTGCCATGGCCAATGCTCCCGAGGAAGTTCGCTCGCTGGCAGATAGGATTACTTCTGATAATGATAATCAGGGAGTGGCCCGGGCTTTAGATTATTTATTTTTAGCTGATGAGGAAACCGGAGAAAATAAGGAAGCCAGCACTTCAGAAGTCTCCCGGGAGAAGGATGAGCAGGCTGAAACTGAAAATTCATAGGGGGCTGTTACTTTGTTTGCCTGGAAATTGATCAAACAGGTATTTGGCTGTTTTTATGATAATCTCTTTTTTCTGATATTTTTTAACATTCTCTGGTTTATCCTGGTTTTTCCCCTGCTCTTTCTTTCCTTTCAGGGTATGGTGATGGGTTTTTTACTGCTGCTGCTATCTTTAATTCCGGTCGGCCCTCTGTTTCTCTCAGGTCTCAAGGTGCTGGATCGTCTGGCTGCAGGAGAAAAGGCCAGATTTCGAGATCTTTTTTTGAATCTAAAGGAAAGCTTTTTACCCGGTCTGACCGGTTTTATTTACAGCCTGGCAGTTTATTTAATCCTGATAGTGGATATCTATTTTTTTTANAGAAGGATTGAACAGAGCTATCTAATGATCCCACTGGTTGTTATCATTTTTTATCTGATAATTTTCTTCAGCATGTCACAGCTTTACTTCTGGGGAATAAATGTCAGGGAAGCTGAAAAATCTCTCTGGCAGAGAATTAAAAAATCCCTGCTGCTGGTTCTGGATAATATGCTGGCAAGTTTCCTGTGGCTTATGTTTGTGATCAGCTTTACCGCTCTGCTGCTGGTTATTTTACCCGGCATTCCAATCCTGTTTTTTGGGCTGATCGGTTTGACCATCATGATCGGTAATAGAATGATTATGCAGCAGTATACAGAAGAAAAGGCTGGAAAAGAAGGAGATGATAAGCAGGATGGCTGAATTTTACGCAGGTGTAGATCTGGGTGGAACTAAAATTTTAACTGGAATAGGCGATACCGATGGCAGGATAGTTGCCAGAAGCAGGGCCAGAACCGAGGTTGAAAAGGGAGAAAAAAGGATCGTCAAAAATATTGTCCAGACAATTCACCGGGCTCTGGGGAAAGCAGAACTCGAAATGGATAAATTGACCTGTCTGGGGATTGGCAGCCCCGGCCCGCTGAATATTTCAGCAGGTATAGTTTATGAAACCTCCAATCTGCCTTTTAAAAGATTTCCCATTGTTGAAATGCTGGAAGATGAGCTTGAGCTGCCCGTTCTGCTGGAAAATGATGCTAATGCTGCCGCTCTGGGCGAGAAGATGTTTGGTGCCGGACAGAAAGCAGAGGAGATGATTTACATAACAATCAGCACCGGGATTGGCGGGGGAATAATCAGCCAGGGTCGGATCTTTCACGGCTGCTGTGATGGGGCTGGAGAAATTGGACATATGATTGTCAATCCCGGGGGACCGACCTGTGGTTTTAGGCAGCACCGGGGCTGTCTGGAGGCCATGGCTTCCGGGACAGCTATAATCAGAGAGGCCAGAAATAAGCTGGTGCAGCAGGAAATAGATGGTTTTCTGGGATTTAACGGTTCTCCGGAGGAGCTTACCGGCTTTCAGCTGGCCCGGGCTGCCCGGCAGGGAGATGAAGCTGCCCGGAAGATATACGAGGAGATGGGTTTTTATCTAGGGATAGGGGTGGCCAATCTGATAGATCTCCTCAATCCGGAACTTATCGTTTTCGGGGGTGGTGTGATGAAAGCCCGGGATTTATTCTGGGAGATAATGCAGCACTCGGCAGCTGATCATGCCATTCCGTCAGTAAAGAAGGACTGCCGTCTGATTGAAGCAGAACTGGGTGAAGATGTTGGTCTGGCTGGAGCAATAGCGGTAGCAATCAGCAGGGGTTGTTGATAATGGAGAATAAAAACATTGAGCCTGCTTTAAGCATAGCAGAAATTGCCCGGGATTTAAAACTGGAGTTTCTGGCAGGTTCGGATTTCCGGGAAAATTTAATAAAAGTTAGCGATCTGAAAAGACCGGGACTGGAACTCACCGGCTTTTGGAAGCATTTTGTTCCGGAAAGAATTCATCTGCTGGGAAAAACGGAAATTTCCTATCTGGAGGAATTATCTCGGGAGACCAGGAAGAAGAGGCTAAAAAAATTTTACTCCTTCAATCCGGCAGCCGTTATCATAACCAGGGCAATAGATCCTCCACCGGATTTGATTGAATTTGCCAAACAGGCCGGTATTCCGGTCTTGAGGACTGAAAAGCCTACCACAAAATTTATTAGTCTGCTCTCCAGTTACCTCGAGGAAAATCTGGCTCCTCGAAAAATAATTCATGGGGTGCTGGTTGATATCTATGGAATGGGAGTATTGCTCAGAGGGAAAAGTGGTATCGGCAAAAGCGAAACAGCTATAGCTCTGGTTAAAAGAGGCCACAGGATGGTGGCAGATGATGTAATTGAAGTTAAGTCTCCTGGCGGCCAGAAATTGATCGGTTCTGCTCCGGAAGCAACCAGATATTTTCTGGAAATGAGAGGAATTGGCATTATCAATGTTAAAACTCTCTTTGGAGCCGGAGCAGTTCGTAACAGCATCAGCCTGG
>SL_4KL_010_BRINEDRAFT_10001151_pt1 | contig 14500 bp, 14 predicted proteins | sample SodLak_010_BRINE_2_FD_10664 | JGI IMG/M metagenome (IMG submission 10664)
GGTGAAGGCGTGAAGGTTGTCAGCGATCTTCGAATCGTATTGGGAGATACGTTTTGTGTATAAGCCACTGCAACAGCTGCCAATATATTTTCAGTCATAAACTTTGCGCGGCCGCCAAAGCTGAGCGGAATATTTTCAATATGCTCGATGGTATGTGTATCGGGCCCGTCCCAAACGGTAACCGTATTGTTGTTCAACACTACACACAACCCGCCTTCATTGCGATGTTTTCTTAACCGAGTGCTGTCGTCCTTCATGGAGAAAAGTACCTGCTTGCATTTCACATTTTTCCGCATGGCGTAAACTCTGTCATCATCGGCATTAAGTACGGCATACCCTGTGTGATGTATGCTTTCCGGTACCACCGATTTTAGATTTGCCATCTGATCGAGAGTATGGATCCCTTTTATTCCGAGATGGTCGGAAGTTACATTCGTGACCACACCAACATCACACCTGTCAAATCCCAGCCCGGCTCGCAAAATCCCACCTCTTGCACACTCAAATACAGCGGTGTCTACGGTAGGATCTTTCAAAATTAATTGAGCACTTTTTGGTCCCCCGCAGTCGCCTTTCATTAGAAGTTCATCATTTACATAAACTCCATCTGTTGTGGTATATCCAACCCGGCGCTTTGCCTCTTTCATGATATGGGCAATCAATCTGGTTGTGGTTGTTTTCCCATTTGTACCTGTTACGGCAATAATGGGTATCCGGCTGCTTTTGCCTTCGGGGAACAGCATATCAATCACGGGTGAAGCTACATTTCGTGGAACTCCTTTTGAGGGAGCAAGATGCATTCGAAATCCCGGAGCCGCATTCACCTCCAACACAACCCCACCTGTTTCACTGAGTGGTTTGGTTAAGGTTTCTGCCATAAAATCTATGCCACAGATATCAAGCCCTGTTATTTTATTAACTCTCTCGGCTGTTTTTACTACACTCGGATGTACGAGACCCGTGACATCTTCTGCTGTTCCTCCCTTACTCAGGTTTGCCGCATAATCTAAATAAAGTTTTTCACCACTCTTCAGTATGGTGTTTAGGGTATAGTTTTTTTGGGATAAAATGAATGTAGTCGCCGGTCCGGGCTGTATTTTTGTAAGAACACTCTCGTGACCATCACCACGCTTCGGGTCGCTGTTAACCTTATTAATCAGTTGCTGAATAGATGACATGCCGTCTCCCACCACATGTGGAGGTGTACGTTTGGCGGCAGCGGCTAACTTCCCGCCAACCATAAGGAGGCGATAGTCAAAGCCGGGGATACATTTTTCAACGATAATACGATTGGAAATCGTTGTTGCAAACTTGAACGCATTTTCGGCCTGCTCCATTGTTGTGATATCTGTTGTTACACCTCGCCCCTGATTGCCGTTTGCCGGTTTAATAACAAGGGGAAAACCGAGTGAATCGATCGAATGTTTCAGTTCACTTAATGTTTCGATGGCAGCTCCTTCGGCTATCGGTACCGACATGCTCATTAAAAGGTCACGGCAGATCTCTTTGTCACAAACTGTTTCGACGCCGGTTATGCTTGTTGATGATGTGATTGTGGCGGCAATTCTTTTTTGATTGCAGCCGTACCCGAGTTGCCAGGACGAGTTGTCTTCAAGTTTGATGGTCGGTATATCACGCGAAGCAGCCTCCTTGAGAATGGATGCTGTGCTGGGGCCGGGGCTGTTTTCAAAATTCTTCATTCTAATCTCTTCAACATGCTTGTCAATATCCGTTTCGATTTCATCAATCAGATTTTGTGCTATTAAAACAGCTTTTTCTGCAGTAAGTCGCCCTGATTCCTCATCTGCACAATCGAACACCACGAAATATTCGCCCTCTGCACCTGCTCCCCGGGTTTGACCGTAACCGGCATCTATGCCGGCCAAATTTTGTAACTCAATTGCGATATGCTCGATGACGTGACCGATCCATGTCCCTTCCTTTATTCGGACAAAAAACCCTCCGGGTTCATCTTCCGAACATTGGTGTTCGTAAAGGCCGGGCATAAGCGCTGTAATACGCTCGTAAAATCCTTCAATTTTATTTGTAGGCTGATGCTCAAACCCTTCAATATCCAGATGCATAACGACAAGCCGGGGTCTTTGTACAGACCAAATATTGGGACCCGATAAAACATTAATATTCAGGATGTTCATGAGTGTTATTCTTGAGTTTTAGCTGCATAATTTGAACTGTTATTAATTTATCAACAAGCCCACCATGAAAGGTTACAGGAATCAAACTGACTTTTACATATACCTTACTATATCCCATGCCAAAAACAGCCTTCAATTTAAAACGGCACACAGTTGGCTATTTCTCAGCTTGAACTGCTAATTCAGCGGGTGAATTACTAATAAAAAGTTAGTTACCTTCGTTTTACAGAGTTGCGATCGAATCATACATATCCCATTTAAATGAATACACCAAAAGGAACGCTTATTGCCATTGGAGGTAATGAGCAAAAAAAGTTTAGAAAAACAGATGAGAGTTTTCACCCCAATTTTGGTGAGGGGTTTATTCTTCAGGATATCATAAATAACTCCGAAAAATCTAAACCACGGATTGAGGTAATCACCAGCGCCTCCGAAATACCGGAGATTGTTGGGGTGAAGTATCAAGAGACATTTTCGAGGCTGGGAGTGGATAATGTAGGCATATTAGATATCCGTGATCGCAGCCAAGCTGATCACTCTTCCACCTTGAGTCGGATCAGCAGATCGGATATCGTACTTTTTTCGGGAGGAGATCAAAGCAAAATCAGTCGGATCATAAAAGATACGTTGAGCCATGAATTGCTGTACAAACGCTATATGAACGAGAATTTTACCATAGCGGGTACCAGTGCCGGTGCTGTAGTGATGTCTGATGAGATGATTTCGGGGGGACGAAACGGCACGATTATAAGGAAAAACGATCTTAAAATGGGAGAGGGTCTTAGTTTGATTTCTGAGATTATTTTCGACAGCCATTTTATCAAAAGAAATAGGTTTGGCAGGCTTGCAGAAGCTGTGGCCATGCATCCCGATAAATTGGGAGTGGGGTTGGGCGAGGATACAGGTGTTATCATCAGGGAAGGAAATATTTTAGATATTATTGGATCGGGAATCGTTATAATTTTTGACGGCACTGACCTTATTTATAACCAATACGATAAATTGAAAAACAGAATTCCGATCTCCCTCGCCAACTTAACGGTACATATTCTCACTACGAAAGACAGCTATAATATTCGGAAAAAAGTTGCCGAAATTCACTACGATGAAAGACATCATGAACCTGAAGTCAAAGAATCTGCGTAAGTGATTCGTAGTTAATTTGATACCTCGTCTTGGAGCTTGTCTGCCGAAATTCAACTACGCAAGTATAGACACTTAACGTAGCACTGCCGTAGTTTAGCTTCGTTGAGTATACTTTTAGCACAGGCAGGCTCTGCACCAAGATGTCCTCCAAAGCTACTCCATTCTCGTCTTGGTGCTCTGCACCAAGACGCACCGTTTCTACCTATTCCTGGCGAAGCAGTGAAACCAGATAAGTCAAAAAATTCGGGCAATTGTTTGGGCTTCATTTTTCATTCCACGGTACATCCCTTTGGTATTAAAAGGCATGCAGATATTTCCTGAAGAGTCAACAGCGATTAATCCGCCTTCACCGCCCATCCTTTTCAGCTTTTTATAAATCACATCATNTGCGGCCTGTTTAAGACTCTTACCGCCATACTCCATTCGGCACGAAACGTCGTAGGCAACCACTCCGCGAATAAAATACTCNCCATGNCCCGTACAGGATATAGCGCAGGTTTTGTTGTTTGCATAGGTTCCGGCTCCAATTAAAGGGCTGTCGCCCACACGGCCCCAAGCCTTATTTGTCATCCCACCGGTTGATGTTGCCGCCGCCACATTCCCTTCATTATCCACGGCAACAGCTCCAACGGTACCAAATTTTGCTCCTTCTCCGGAATGATCCAGCTTCATTCCAGCGGCCCCTTTAATTTCCTGCCACTGATCGTATCGGAGCTGAGTATAGAAGTAGGAATCCGTCTCAAGTTTGAAATTCTTATGGCGGGCATATTCTATTGCTTCCTCACCGGCGATCATAACAAAAGGTGTGTTTTGAAGTACATCATAGGCAACTAAAACGGGGTTTTTCACTCCCTGAAGTCCTGCCACGGCCCCGGCTTCAAGAGTCTCCCCATTCATAATGGCCGCATCCATCTCATGATTACCATTTGCCGTAAATACCGATCCTTTGCCTGCATTAAACAGGTCACAATCTTCCATGATACTCACTGCTTTAGATACACATTCGGTTGCCGAAGAACCGCCTGACAGCATCTCATATACTTCGTCTAAAGTGCTATTCAGTGCATTCAGATACCTTTTTTTTAATTCAGAATTATTGGTGTCAAAAGTGATTGTTCCTGAACCACCATGAATAGCTATTGCAGGTATTTTCATGACGTTTTAATTAGGCGGTTTTGTTTTAGTCAGTTTCTAAATGCGTGTGAATGTTACTAAGTAAAGCTGAAGAATCTTTGAAGCAAACAGAAAAAATTGCAGGTTTTACCGCTATCGGTTGAATGAAATTAACTTAAACAGCATAGAGATTCCCAAAACCTGTTAAATCGATAACTTTAATTCGACTCTTTATAACAAACATCACCTTTATTTATCACTCATTGAGTATAAACATATTCACTTCTAACCCGGTTTGTACCTTCCAATATACCTGGAAAGGTTTAAATAATAACCGATTCATTAAACAGAGAGTTGAGATATGAGAGTACTTCTATACGTAATTGCTTTGATTATGATAATTGGATGGGTGATCGGGTTCGTAATGTATGCAATCGGAGGACTCATTCACCTACTTCTTGTGGTTGCCACTGCTTCTATTCTTTACAATCTGCTTGTTACCAAAACGAGTAGCGGGTAAACAATGAATCATGTAGAAATTATAATTACCAAGGAGCAGGTGTAAAGCCCTAACGGCTTTAGATCTGCTATTATATAATTTGTAATTACGCTCCCGGTGGAGTGTTTTTCGTGTATTTCCATAAGAGAATTAAATGGCAGAGTCGATATCAAGGTAGAGGAGAGATGGGAATATTAATGTTGAAATTGGATAGAAATGGCGAATAGAGAGAAGAGGGGAGATTTAAAAACATCCGTTATTGCTCAGTATACACTTATCGTTATAGGGATTCTGATTACAATCGCATTTTTATACTTCATCAGAGACGCACTGTTAATCGCCTTTGCGGGAGTTATTTTTGCAGTTATTCTAAATGGTTTTGCAGCTGTTATCAGACGATACATCCCAATTTCACGCGGCTGGTCAATTGCCGCTGTTGGAGTAATCATTCTAATTATAATCACATCTTTTGGTTTTATATTTGGATCTCAAATTGTAGAAGAATTTGATCAACTCACCGAAAAACTGCCTCAACAAATAACACAACTAAGAGAAACTATCAGTGAGTGGCCACTGGGTGATGAATTGATAAATGATGAAAATGGTGAGGCCGGGGAACAGAAAGATATCGAAGATGAAGGTGAGTCAGACGAGGGTATGCCGTCTGGTGCGGGGGGCATGGCGTTCCAGGTTGGAGTGACAATAGTGGATGTTATTGCCACTTTTGGCTTGATTATAATTATTGGTATTTACTTCGTTATTGATCCGGAGACCTATAAAAAAGCAATAGCCCTACTGTTTACGAAGAAAAGAGCGAATAGGGTTAATGAAGCTCTGGAAACATCCGGAAATGCTCTGTGGAGCTGGTTAAAAGGGCAGTTTATCATCATGCTTTTTGTAGGTGTATCTGTAACTATTGGCTTGATGATTATTGGGGTGCCACTGGCCCTGGTTTTGGGCATTATTGCAGGCTTATCAGAATTCGTTCCTATTATTGGGCCATGGATCGGAGCCGTTCCCGGTATCTTGCTGGCTTTCTCAGTAGATGGGCAGACAGCACTTTATACAGCTATTTTCTACGTAGTTATTCAGCAAGTTGAGAGTAATATTTTATCTCCGCTTATCCAGCAACAGATGGTTCATATTCCACCGGCTGTTGTGATTTTATCTGTTGTGGCATTTGGTCTGGTATTTGGAATTGCCGGGGTTATTCTTGCCACCCCACTTGCCGTAATTATGATGGTTTTGGTTGGGATGTTCTACGTACAGGATGTGTTGGGCAAAGAAGTGAAAATTCCGGGGCAGGATTAAGGGAGTTTGGTAAAACTTGCGTAGATCGAGCTATGATTTAATAACCTCTAAACTCTTGCCAATGAAGATTGATATACGTTGATTTCTAGCCAATACACTATTGCTAACTCCGACAGCATTCTCCTCTCCAAATTTGCATGATTTTATTATATAGAGAGACCTGACAGGTTTTAAAATCCTGTCAGGTCTACGTATAGTAACCTCTCTCTTTAAACTAGTAGACTATCTGTGAATTTCGCGGGCGTCATGTTTACGCCAGTTTTTTTCAATGTATTCAGCATCGTCTTCATTTTTAGGTTCAACACCCAACACGATATGACCATCTTTAATACCGGATTCATAAATTTTTGCACGCTCTTTGGGGATTCCCCAACCTACCAATGCACCAATAATTCCTCCGGCTACACCACCGGCACCAGCTCCTGCTAACCCTGCTGCAATAGGGCCGGCCACCACAAGTCCAAGGCCCGGAATAACAATACTTGTTCCGATAGCGGCAATGGCACCCGTAATAGCTCCTATGGTGCCTCCAATGGCCGATCCGGCGCCTGAACCCTCTGCAGCTTTATTACCCAGTTCGGTCTCTTCTTTGTTCTCTGAAAAGTATTTATCATGTGTTTCTTTAGACATTACGAGGTTGATTTCATCATGCTTATAGCCTCTTTCATGCATTGTATCGTAAGCCTTTTCTGTGCTTTTCCGGTCACGAAACATTCCTGTCAGCATCTCCTTTTCAGCGGTTTTACGATCTCTTGTTGGATTATTTTCATGTTTCATAATAGTCCTGTTTTAATACTTTAAGTTTGTTGTGTATTTGGAACTTTTTCTTAACTGCACGTTCCAAGTAGCAGCCAAATTGTTATAAAAGCGATAATAACACCGGAACAGCCGCCACCTAACTTCATGGCTCCGTATCCGGCAAGTACACCTTTAAAAAGGATACTTATTTGCTTTCAGTTGATTTAACAGTTTCTACATTTTCTCTGATGCGGCCTCTACGTTCACACTTTGTACCGCCACCTCAGTCAGTTTTTTATCTGCTTCTTTCTCTTCATTAAGTGTTTTCAAAAGGAGTCTCTCAGCTTCTCTTAAATTGAGTGTTTCAGCATATTCACGCAATGTTCCGTACGTGGCAATTTCATAGTGTTCAATTTTCTGGGTAGCTGCAATAATCGCGGCATCACATTTGGGGCCTTTATCGCAATCTTCCATTATTTCACCCGCCTCTGCAATCAATCCATCCATAACATTACTTTTAAATATGGCCGGTTTTTTGTCGATTGTTTTGAAAACTTTTGCCAGACGGGTTATGTGTTCATTGGTCTGATGGAGATGATCCGTTAATGCTAAAATCAGATCATCTGATGTGGCTAATGTGATCATTTTTGGTATGATGGTTGTTAACTCCTTTTCTGTCCAAAGAATGACTTTTAACTTCTCTTCAAACAGTTCCATCAACTGTGAAGTTTGTACCCGGTTATTGGTAATTTTTACTTTGGATTTCACATGGTCATTCGATGTATTTTCTGATGTTGTTTGCATAAATCTATGTGGGTTTTAATGAGCGGTGGTATTGATCCATTGTTGTGCTCATCAGGTTTGTTGGCTTTATTTTGCTGCTCCTTACAAACCTTCGATCGAGCATCTCTTCCTTATGCGGATTGCCTTTGATCGGCATCTCTTTTATTGGTGGTCCTGTTTGTTCATTTTGGTCATCAGGATGAGGTTGACCCTTGTTCGGTTTATCACCTTTTTTCTTTTCTTCGGTGTATTGAGATGGTTTGTCCGACTTCCTTTTCTGCTTCTCTATCATTTCTTAACTCATTTATATTTTAAAAATACTTTCTTACATAAAGCTGTCTTATTGAGACGTGATTATCATTACAGATGGCCCGAATTTGTTTACATGATTTACATTTATCCGAGTAAGATCTGCCGGCTGATCTCTTTTTTATATATCTACTAATCTGTGGAGCTTGCTCCCCCTAAATCTCGGTGTAGTGGGATCAGCAGGTAGCCCATTTAATTCACGTTTTGCCATCAAACAGGGGGTATCTGATAAATGTGTAAGTCACCGGAAGAAAATGTGTAATGATGATCTTCAATACGAGCAGAGCCCTTTTCCCCGACGCTTACAGAAACCCTGAAAAACGCCGGGAATGCACCGAAGTATGGGTATCTGCGACTGTCAGGTCTGTGAGTTCAACCTGACAGCACCTACCGGATCTGTCAGCGTTGAGATGGGAGTCTGTTTGATCTGTCAAATTTATAACACCTCCCTGCCTCCTTATAACATACATCCGCATTTTTTATCCCACATTGCGAGTGAACGAATTATTTGATGCCTTATCCTACAAGTAGTAGGAAGGAAACAGATCAACAAAACCCCAAACATTTATGAAATACTCAATAGGAATTCTAACAACTGTCATATTTTGTGGAGCATTAATTTTGTCTGGTTGTGATAGACCATCTGATAGAATGCAGGACTCCGAAACAACGGTAACAGAAACAGATAGGACAGAAAGAACTGACCGGGATTTAGAGGATACTGTGAATGAAGTGGAAGCAGAATTCCAGGAATTCAGGGCAGAAAAATCGGACCAATTCAGAGAATTTGACCGTAAAAAGAGTGATATAAGACAGCAAATAAACAATGAGCAAGATGAAGATGTAAGAGAAGATCTTGAAAACAGGCTTGAGGAAATTGAAGAAAAGCAAAGTGAACTCAAGCGAGAGTTAGACAATTACAGAGTTACAGAAAGAGATAGCTGGGATGAATTTAGAAATAATTTCAGTGACAGAATGGATGAGCTTGGTGATTCTATAGATGACTTCTTTTCAGAATCTGGTATCACTGAATCATACACAAATTAACCTAAATCTAAATCAAGAGTCGTCATGGGAAATCTACTTTATATCGTTGCCGTAATTTTAGTAATCGCCTGGCTGGTTGGATTTATAGGCTACAGTACCGGCGGTATTATCCATATCCTTTTAGTTATAGCCGTAATTGCAGTTCTATTACAGGTAATACAAGGAAGAGGGTCAGGGACAGTAACGTAGCAAAATTAAAATCAATGAGATGAACTCAGGCCGGTTAAGTTAAGATTAAATCATTTATTGGCCTGATTCATACATCAAAAAAATCAGTAAAAAATTAAATGCAATGAAGCATTTATTCACACATCAAAAAAAGAAGGATTGAAGAATGAGAATATCATCAATTATAGTAAGTAGTGTATTAGTTGGTGCCGCAGGAGTTCTGGCAGGTACTTTGTTTGCACCCGATAAAGGGGCTAAAACAAGAAGTAAAATTGCAAAGAAAGGGGGGGAGTATAAAGATTATCTACTCGATAATTATGATGATCTTGCCGACTCCGTTTCCCATCCATTTGAATCCCTGGAAGATGAAACAAAGCGTTTGGGCAAAAAGGCCAATGCCAAAGCGAAAGAGGTAAAGGCAAAAGTTGATCAAAAATTAAACTGACAATCAATAATCAATCTCCCCTTTTTTGGGGAGGTTATCTTCCTCATAAAATTGCCGTGGGGTAAATGAAAAGCCTTTTGATACTAAACGAAATTTGGAGTTGCTTGAATCAGTTCAGCATAAAAAAAAGAGGCAGCTGATGAGTATCTGCTTCCAAATAAAACCAATTTACATTAACCCAAACCTAAGCCAATGTTTATGAAAACACTTTATACAATACTTGCTTCTGTAGTGCTGGTATGTGCAATTCAAACAACATCGTTTGCACAGTCAACTGATATTACGGAGACCTTTAAAAAACATTTCAATGAAACCGTTCAGGTAGTTCATGAAACGGAGGACGCAGATGAAAAGAGAGCGATTTTAAATCAGTCATTCAATAAAATGATCACCGCAATAGATCGTATAGAATCACGGGCATCCCTTAGCGAAGACGAGATCGCCAGCCTAAATACCTATAAGGCCGGGTTGACTGATAAACTGAGCGAATTGAATGGATTAGATGGGTTTGATGAAATTATGGACGAGGATCTGAACGACTTCTCTAATTTTTCCCAGGATTTTATTGAACAGGCTAATCGTACCATAACTATTGGTGTCGGTACAGCCCTTTTGATTCTAATAATACTGCTACTTATATAATTCAGCCCACTTTTTGAGTTGAATTATCAAGAGGTAAGAGATGCGTCCCCTTCTTCCATCTGTCGGATTAGTTCGATGAATAGAGGAACGGGACTATCTTTATTTATATACCTGTGTTTTTAAAAGTTTTCCCTCCTCAAGAATGAGGGGATTTTAACTTCGAATTGGGCAATAATAGAACTCAATTCACTTAGTAAGTGCCAAATATATTTACTCGAGGGCTTTGCAGAACTTCATATTTGTTTTCGACTTTATTCGTCGTACCTCCTCATTGCGCCTGTCTGCCGAAGCCTGCGGAACAGGCAGGCTCAAACTGACGTCATATTGAGCGCAGCGGAGCGAAGTCGAAATATATTCGGTATTTCAAAGCCCTCTTACTCAAGAATTATTTAATAACATGAAACATCCATGGCTGATATTACAGACTCAAGAGTGCGCAATTAAATCCATGGATACTACATGTGACATTTAAAACCCAAAATATATAGTCACATGAAATACCTGATCTTTTGTTTGATAATTATTACGGGATGTAGTCACACATCCGGGTTAACCGGCGATCACCAGCCTGATGAAGGTAAGGATGTAAGCTATTCAGTGATCTATTACATCCATGCTGACTCCGATTACCTATATCATGATTCAGATGGTGATCCGATTCGAGAAAACTCTAACGCTCTTGCCACCGCACTTGAAGTTGGCGAAGCAGCAGAATCGGGAGAGGTTTTTATCTATTATCAGCGGCGGGATAGAAAAATATTGCGTCTTTTCCCGCGAAATAACAGCCGTCTTTTTCACTACAGAAATGGACAGTTGATCAACCGAATAAAATATCGCCATCGGGATAAAAAAGAGGATTTCCTTTCCACCGAAGATCAATTAATGAACCAATATAGGGGTCAAAACCGGACGGCAAACCATCAGAATTACTTTATCTATTTTGGTCACGAAATACCATCAGGCAATGGTAAAGGGTATCATCGATCGTTGCCCGATATTGAGGTGAACACCGTCACATTTGCAAGAGGTATTCAGAACTTATTGAAGTCGGATACGGACCGTTTTAGCCTGGTCGTACTCTCGACGTGCAATAATGGAACACCTGAAATGGCGAGTGCTTTAATACCGTTTACCGACGTAATGCTTGCCTCTCCACAAAATCTCCATTTATCCCATTTTGATACAGACAAGATGAAACTCCTGGAAAGTGAACCGGAAATATTACCAAGTGATTTAGCTCGATTAATGGCGGAGAATACGTTTCAGCGACTGGGAACAGATATTCAGACTACTATAACACTCGCCCTTTATGATTTAAAAGATGTTCGGGCCTATATTGATACACTTACATCATTTGCTAATTCAATTAAAGATATGGACCGATTCTTACAGTTTGAGGATAATGTAGATTGTGCGGAGTTTTCACTACCGAATTCTGAAAGATACCTAAATGGTGTGGAAGCATGGTATAGTCCGGCGCGGTTTGGAAGACAATCGGGCCAACAAGCACATTCAGGCTGGGGCTGTAAGCCGGGTGTGTATTGAACGGCGTTCAGTCTTGTTTTAAAGATTTATCATCTGTAGGTATAATTTGGTAGGTAAGCTAGTTTCCCTAGTGCTGTATAGATCGCAGATAAAATACCTTCAGAGCCATAATTTATGTAATAATAGTATCCAGATCTGTAATGCAATTGAATTGTGATTTGTAAAACTTATTTGAGAAAAAAAATTTATATAAATGTCATTTACATCCTTTTTTGAGTGAAAAAGGGCGGCAGGAATTGAGCGCCTGCTATCCTTATTTTTTGCACTCAAGACGGAAAGCCTGTCGTTTAATCAAATTACAGAACAAGAAAATTTTAACTAGCAGATATTAAGATGTATAAGTCTAATTCTAAGAGCAGCAATAATAAAAGGAATCTTGACGCTGTTAGAAAAAAGTTTTACGTAAAGTATATGGTTTGTCTACGTGACCAACTGATCTTGAAATCGATATTAAATGAGCAAGGGGTGAAGTGTAATATTTCACCTCATGGTGCTATTGAGTGTTTCGATGATATCACAGAGGTTCAGATTAATGAGTTGAAAAAGAGACTGAGAAAATCAGGTTTGATTTTGCTAAATGAAAAAGAGAGCATGCTGATTGATCGGATTATAAATACTATTGTAGAGTTTGTTCATTATTCAGATTCATTGCCGAAACTGGACTTCATGGATATCATTAGCGAACATATAGTCTCTGATAATGAATCTGTTCTGCAAATCTTTTCGGATGTGAAAGGTATGTCGGTATTACAGTTTATTGTTACCCAGAAAATAGAACGCGCCAAAGAGTTGATGCTGTATGAAGATATGGCCTACGATGATATAGCGGAACTGCTTAATTATAAAAACAGGGATTACTTAACTGCCCAGTTTAAAAAGACTACAGGACTTACACCTGCCTACTTCAAGCGTTTGAAGGAGGAACGGATGAAAATTGCTGAGACATACATCCGTGAACACCGGCATGATGCTACGGGAGCAAGTTCCAGAAATTAGTTTTTAATGTGATTTTGAGTGAAAGAGCCGGGGCATCAAATGTCTACGAGGCTGCCCAAAAAATAGGTGTGTAAAAAGGACATTCATCATAGAACTTGTCATGCCGAAAGTGTGGACAGCATCAGTGACTTCCTTACCCCGAAACCGACGTTCATCAAGCCGTTACAGTAATCTATGTAACCCTTTAGCGGCTATCTGTAAATGTTCTTACCTGAAGCATAGTGATATTACAGTATGATAATTATATCACACTGTCCCGCAAGTTGCGGTAACTAAATATATAGGATTATGAAAAAATTAATAATTTCCGGAAATACCATTTTATTATTCAGTTTGGCAATGGCCTTTGCTATATCAGCCTGTTCCACAACGGGTTTACAGCGGTCTGATGATGTTCAATCCACAATGGAAACTGTAGATAATGACATCAAATCAGTTGTTGTACAAATCGATGCGATAGGCGCTTCCCTTGATGAACTTACGAAGCCGAACCAGGCAGACCTGGGAAAAGCGTTTGAACTATTTTCAGAAAATGCATCCAAAATTAAAAACATGGAGCAAAATTTTTCCAAGCATGCCGCAGAGATGGAGGAGAGCGGAAAAGCCTATTTTGATGCATGGGAAAGTGATATTGAAGAGTACGATAATGCTGAAATTCGCCAGCGAAGTGTAGAGCGGCGGGAAGCGCTTGGAGAGACTTACGACAAAATTGCTGAAAATAATGTTGGCGTAAAAGAGGCGTTCAGGACGTATGTTTCTGATATAAATGAAATCGAACGGTTTTTATCGAATGATTTAACCGGCAATGGTATAAATTCGATCAAACCCATATCTGATGATATCGTTGGAAATGGATCTCAACTGAGAAATGAATTACGAAGTCTGCAATCGGCAATTGAAGAAGCCCGTATGCAAATGAGAAGGTCGTAACCGTAGTTTAGGGGTTCTATCGATTTGGCAATTAGCTGATAAGAGAACCTGCGAGAGTCCGTTAGGTCCTCGCAGAGTTCGATAAATATAATTCATGACTTACCGACTTGATAGAGACGTAGTATTTCTGTTAAGTGGTTCTGCTATAATTGAATTTGTGGTTGATTAGAGTTTAGACGTACAGTTCTCTGACGAAAGTATGTACTACGGCTATACCATCGAGGGTTATAAACCAAAACAGCCCCATATCAGAATCGTAACAGCTCCGTGTAGTTAACGGTGTTAACACGGACCTGTCACGGAGTTGTTACGGAGCTGTGCCGAACTTGACCCGACCGTGTCTCGACTTTGTCCCGACTCAGGTACGGTGAATATGAACCATGACTTACCGATGTGTCGGCATCTTCGACTTGCAGGAGTTGTTGCACTCTGCCGTGGGATTCCATTTACAAATTAATTATTTCAAAGATCGTAACGATCAACCTATTAACTTACGGCATGCTGACATGGTACTTCTGTTCGATTGTCGAACTTAAATTGAACTCGTGGTTGGTTTGAGTTTAGACGTAGAGATAATGAATACATAAAATACCCCTTCGTATTTACGTGGAATCTCCAAAACATTTACTGCCTCGGGGATTTGGTTGAGGTCTCCACATAACCCCGGGTTGC
>SL_4KL_010_BRINEDRAFT_10001153_pt1 | contig 14492 bp, 17 predicted proteins | sample SodLak_010_BRINE_2_FD_10664 | JGI IMG/M metagenome (IMG submission 10664)
AAAACAGTCCCGCTGGTCGCAGTAACCGTAGACGAAAAGCACCATCTTTCCGCCTTTGGCGCACTGTTCGCAGCCTTTGGAGATCATCAGTTGTGCTCGGTACCGCCCGTGGCCACAAAAAGCGTCCGAAACGGCTCTGTGTCGAGTGGTACCGTCCAACAGACCCAGAAAAGTCTTAACGGAGTGTTCACCTAGCACTCAATGAATGCTGCTCGTCCTCTGTGTCGACCTCGATGACGACGTGGGCCGTAAAACCGGCCTCTCGACGCCGGTTGTCGGTGCCGAAGCGGTCCGCGACGCAGCGGTCGCGCTGGCAACAGTCGATCCTGAGGATTCGGATGTCAACGTCATGTTTCAGGGACTCTCGACGTACGAATCCCTGCGAGAAGAGGGAACCGAAGAGGTCGAAGTAGCAGTCGTCACCGGCGTCGAGGGCAACGACGTGCGGGCGAACCGTAAAGTCGGCGAGGAGATCGACACCACGCTCGCAAGCCTCCAGACCGGCGAGGAGGTCCGAGCCATTATTATTACCGACGGCGCACAGGACGAGTCGGTCGTCCCCGTCATCCGCTCGCGGATGCCAATCGACGGCGTCCGAAGAGTGGTTGTCCGCCAGGCCCAGAACCTTGAGTCGATGTACTACACGATGAAGCAGGTGCTTGCGGACCCCGAAACCCGCGGGACGATTCTCGTTCCGCTCGGTATTCTCCTCCTTATTTATCCGATGGTCGTTATCGCGGGCGTCTTCGACGTTGCCGGTGCGGTCGTGCTCGGGCTTATTTCCGCGTTAGTCGGTCTCTACTCGCTGTTTCGCGGGCTGGGGCTCGAAGAGACTATCGACAGCTCCGTCGAGCGCGTTCGCAACGGACTGTATGCCGGTCGGGTGACGCTGATCACCTACGTCGTTGCGTTCGCGCTCATCATCGTCGGCGGCGTCCAAGGGGTGGCGATGATCGAGACCGTCGAGTCGACGATGGCGACGCCGATGGAGATCGCCACCGCGGCAGCAGCGTTTATCAACGGCTCAGTCCAGTGGTTTGCCGCCGCCGGAATCACCAGCAGCCTCGGACAGGTCACCGACGAGTATCTGGCCGATCGGTTCCGCTGGCGGTATCTCAACGCCCCGTTTTATGTGGCCGCCATCGCGGTCGTCCTGTATGGACTCTCGGGGTTCTTCCTTCCGAGCGTCGAGGGGATTGTTACCCTGTCGTTGACCGATCTCGCACTCGCGTTGACGGTCGGCACGCTGTTGGGTGTGTTGAGTACACTTACGTTCGCGATTGCCGAATCGCGGTATCCCTCGCAGGCCGAACCAGCCTGAAGCCGTATAGTTAGCGGTCGGCTAACAGTTCACTGGCAGTCACCAGCGCGTCGAGTTCGAGATCGTGTTCAGCAAGCCGGTCGCTCGCACCTTCCTCGCGGTCGACAACCACGAGCACGCGGTTGACCTCCGCGCCAGCCTCGCGGAGGGCCTCGACGGCATCAATCGCCGAGTTGCCCGTGGTGGCAATGTCTTCGAGGACAACAACCTCCTCGCCGTCGTCGAGTCGGCCCTCGATTCGTTTTGCGGTGCCGTACGCTTTGGCCTTCTTGCGAGCGATCACGTAGGGGAGGCCGGTTTCGACTGCCGTCACCGCGACAAGCGGAACCGCGCCAAGCGCGACGCCCGCGAGTTTCGACTCGTCGATCTGTTCGGCGAACGCCTCGGCGATGAGTTCCAGACAGTGAGGGTCGGTCTCGAAGAGGTATTTATCAACGTAGTAGTCGCTGGTGCCGCCGTGAGAGAGTTCGAACTCGCCGTACTGGACCGCATCCGCCTCACGCAGGGCTGCGATGAGTGGCTTGTTTGTCATTGTGGGCGTTCGGCGAGCCGTCGGCTTAAACGGGCAGGATCTCGACCGCAATCCGTCGAGTTCGAAGTTGGATGCCGATGGTTGTGTTATACACATACAATTCTACAACATACCATAGATCCATTCTCGACGATAACGCCTCAAAACAATTAGTTGGCAGCTTTTTTGGCATTCACTGACCGGTAGTTTTGTATAATATAGACACTACTGTGTAGTATGAAAGGCGATCAGTCGACGAAGGGCCGGAGGCATCGATGATTCGGTCCGCACTCGTCGGTCTCAAATCGAACCTGATCTACGTCGTTGTCGCCGCGTTAGTCGGCGGTCTCGTGTTCGGCCAGCTCGCCGGTCCGGAAACCAAAACCCTGCTGCAGGCGGCGGTTGTCCCGGTGTTGTTCGTGATGATTTATCCGATGATGATCAACATCGACCTCCGGGAGATTCTCAACGTCCGAACGCATGCCAAACTCGTTGGGCTGTCGTTAGTGATCAACTTCGGGATCGCCCCGTTGTTGGCTGTCGGGCTTGCGCGGCTGTTTTTCGCCGGCTCGGTTGGCTACGCCATCGGCCTCTACTTTATCGCGCTGATCCCGACCTCGGGGATGACTGCCGCCTGGACTGGACTGGCCGGCGGCGATCTTGAGTCGGCACTGGTTGCCATGTCGGTGAACCTGCTGGCAGCAATCGTAATTTTGCCGGTGTATCTGTCGGTGCTGATCGACGGCAGCGTCGGGTTCGATCCGGCAGCACTCTATCGGCAGCTCGCGGTGGTGATCGTCGCCCCGATGGTCGCCGGGACAGCCACACGTTGGTGGCTGCTTCGACGCTACGACCAACAGGGGTTCAGACGCCTCAAGCCGATTTTCGGCGGTGTGAGTTCGCTGGGCGTGATGTGTATCGTCTTTATTGCGATGACGATGCGCTCCGCAGCAATCCTCAGCGATCCCATCACCTCGCTTGTGACTATCGTCCCACTGCTGCTGTTTTATGCCGGAATGCTGGCAATCAGCGCGGCGGTCGGTCGCCTAATACTGTCGACCGAGTTGGGCATCTCGTTGGTGTATGCGACCAGCATGCGAAACCTCTCGATTGCGATTGCGATTGTGGTCGCCAGCGATACGCTGCCAACTGAGGCCGTCCTGCCGATTGCGCTGGCCTACATTATTCAGCCGCCGCTNGGNGCNGTGTATATGCACTACCGTCGAGACGTGATCGACGAGGGGCTGTCGGTTCGTCAGGCACTCGCAAACAGGATCTAACGGCCCGGAGTAGCCGAAAGTACGTGCACATGTCGAACCAGTGTGCCGTGAACCCGGCGTTCGAACCGCCGCTCGACCGTCCAGCCCGCTTCGGTCGCCTGCTCGACCCACGAGCGATCCGCAACCATGACAACCCGGTCGGCGATGCGGCGGGCTTCGCTGAGCGCACCGCCGACGAGATCGGCGAGTTCGTGGCGGGCGATTTTCGACTGGCGACCATACGGTGCATCAAACACGACGCCGTCGGCACAGCCATCGGCCAACGGCAGCGCGGTGGCGTCGCCGTGGATGACCGCGGTCTCGACATCGTCGTCGAGCAGCGCGTCGAGGTTTGCTCGACTGCCGCGAGTCATTTTCCACTGGGCGTCGAGGCCCACCACGCGGCTGCCAACGAGTCCGGCCTCCAGTAGCAGGCCGCCGGTTCCACACATCGGATCGACGATCCGTGCGCCCGGCTTCGCGCCCGCGATATTCACGAGCGCGCGGGCGTCAAGCGGGTCCATGCTTCCGGGCTGGAAAAACGGGCGGTCGGTGGGCCGACGCTCGCCGAAATCTCGCCGGCTTTCGACCGCTAGCCAGCCAATCAGACACGCTTCGCGCTGGTCGCCCTCAACGTCGCCACGCGAAAACAACACCCGGAGCTCGTGGTTGGGGTCGTCGAGATCGACGCTAAAACCGCGGTCGACGAGAATCGATCCCAGCCGGCGTTCGGCGGCTTGGGTGCTCACCCCGGCTTGCGAGCGCACGTCGCGGGCTCGAACGGCAACCGAGCCGGCCCGCTCAAACGTGGCGGCCTTGAGTGCGAGTTCGGCAGCCTCAATCGTTGGCTCACAGGTGGCGACTAACTCGCTGGCGCGGTGGGTGTACGCCAGCGTTCGGACGCGCTCGGGGAGTATACCGCGGGCGGTCGCCAGCCCCGGAGCCACACGGTCGAGTGCTGACGTGGCAGTCTCGGCTTCGCACATCGCAAACGCGTCCTCGGTGCCGGCCAACTCCAGACAGTACACATCTTTTGTGAGTTCCAACCGGGCTATCAGCGTGTCGGTTACGATCACCAAGAGAGCGATGGTAGGAACGTCCTACTCAGAGTAAGCGGTTATTATCGATGGCTAAGTGGGCTGTACTCATAACGGGGCCGACCCCAGCGTTCGTATGGAGGTCTCGACCGCCGAGTTGCAGTGGTGGCTGGTTGCAGTCCTACTGTACGGTGTCGGCGATTATGTGACGACCGTGCTCGCCGTTCGTCGGGGCGATATTGTCGAGGCCAATCCGGCGGTGGTCGCACTCCTGTCCGAACAACCCTCACCACTCGGCTTTGCGATGCTGAAGTGTGGTGCGCTCGTTGTCTGCTTTTTGGGCTTTCTGTCGATCTCGACGAGCCCGATCGCGATCGGTGTTCCCGTCGGCATCGCCATCTTGGGTGGGCTGGTGACCGTCTCGAACACCGTGATGCTTGTTCGGACAGTCCGGGCGGAGTGATCAGCCACGGTCCGGTAACCTACATTTATACTGTCACACCGTCGTTGTACACCATACAGATGCGCGATCCCACAGCGACGATCTCCATCGAGAACGTGGTTGCCTCGACGGCGATCGGCCAAGAGCTTGATCTCCAGAGTGTAGCCATGGATCTCGACGGTGCCGACTACGACCCCGAGCAGTTCCCCGGCCTTGTCTACCGAACCCAATCGCCGAAATCCGCGGCGCTCATCTTCCGGTCGGGTAAAGTCGTCTGCACCGGCGCGAACTCGACGGAGGCGGTCCACAAGAGCTTGGATATCGTTTTCGAGAAGCTTCGGGTACTCCAGATCCCGGTCGCCGAAGATCTCGAAATCACCGTCCAAAACATCGTCTCTAGTGCCGATCTCGGTGTCGATCTCAATCTGAACGCTATCGCCATCGGGCTTGGTCTCGAAAACATCGAGTACGAACCCGAGCAGTTTCCCGGTCTCGTCTACCGACTCGACGAACCGGAGGTCGTCGCGCTGCTGTTTGGCTCTGGCAAGCTCGTGATTACGGGCGGCAAACAGCGCGAAGACGCTGAAAAAGCCGTCGAGGTAATCGCTGATCGGCTCGACGAACTCGGCTTGCTGTAACCGCAACCGACAGATTCGACACCCCTGTAGAACGAACAGCAGGTATGGAGATACTGTTGGGCCTGAGCGCACAAACCACACCACCGCCGACCGCGGTGCTCGGGACGGTCAGCCTTTTGGCGCTGTTTTTGGCCGCGACGGCACATCTGGCGGCTCGCAACGTGCTTGGAGATGTCGCACCCAGCAAAGCACTCGTTGTTGGTATCGGTCCCGCGCTTGTCTCGGTTGGGACCGAACTGCTGGGGGTTCCCGGCGGCCTCGGCGTGCTGTTGGCGCTGGTGATCGACGGCGGCGCAATCCACCTGTTGTACGGCCAAGAACGACGGACCACCGTCTACATCACCGCGATTCACGTCATTATTACGATCCTGCTGGGCAGCGTGTTGGTCGGCGGGCTTGTCGTGCTGGCCAGCCTGCCGGGCTGAAACGTCGAAGATAACGGGTTTCTGTCTGTCGAGACCGTGAGTTACAGGGTGGTCTGGGTTGATGGGCCCGTATGCGACGGCTTCAGTGGCTGGTCTGGAACCGCACGGAACGCCGACTGCGAGCGCCGTGGCGGCTGCTCGCCGGCATCGTGTGTTTTGGAATACTCACAGTGGCGACCGTACTGCTACTGGGACCGGTGGCGTTGGCGGTCGGCATTGAGTTCTTTGTCGGCTTCGGGCCAACGACCCAGCCGCTGGTTGTCAACGCGGTGTTAGGGCTCGTTGTGATGGCCGCACTCGTTCCAGTCGGCTGGTTTCTCGACCGCCGACGGTTCGCCGACTACGGCCTCCGGATCGACCGTCAGTGGCTAATCGAGTGTGGTGTTGGGCTCTGTACTGGTGCAGCCGCGATCACAGCGGTCGTCGGGGTCGGCATCGCTGGCGGCTGGATCGCCGTCGGCGGTATCCAGTTGACAGCCGACAGCGTGGGGCTGTTCGGACTCTTGGTTGTGGTGTTCGTCGTCGTCGGCATCTACGAAGAGCTACTCGTCCGAGGATATCTGCTGACGAATCTCGCCGAGGGGTTTCGCTACTTCGAGCTGGTTGGACACCGACTCGCGGTTGCGGTCGCAACGCTGCTTTCGTCGGGTGTCTTTGGTGTGCTGCATCTGACGAATCCGAACGCGACGCTGTTGAGCACGGCGGTCATCTCGGCGGCGGGCGTGATGCTCGCGCTGGGCTATNTGTACACTGGCGAGCTCGCANTTCCCATTGGCATCCACATCACATGGAACATCTTTCAGGGACTCATCTATGGGCTACCGGTTAGTGGGATCGAGCTACCGGTCACGCTGGTTGCGACGACCAGCCAGCCGCCGGCAGGTATCTCCGGCGGCGCGTTCGGTCCCGAGGCGGGGCTGTTGGGGATACTCGGCGTTGGCGTTGCAGCGGCGTGTATCGTGGGCTACACGCGATACCAGTACGGCACGGTGATGCTCGTCGAGACCGTCTCGACGCCCGACCTCCGGGACGGCTCAATCGAGTAGCTACTCGACGAGTCGTTCGATCTCGGTAACCAAAATGCCGGTTGCACCCACGGATTTGAGATCGTTGATTACCTCGAAGACCTGCTGTTGGTCGACGACGACGTGGACGGCGACCTGATCGCCGCCGGCAACGTCCATGACGGTCGGCCCGCCCAGGCCGGGAATGACATCGCGCACAGCGTCGAGCTTCTCGTGTTCGACGTTCATCATCAGATACCGCTTGTCGTTGGCCGCCAACACGGACTCAAGCGCGGTCACAAGCTGTTCGACCTTGGGGTTGCTTGCAGTCTCCTCGCGGGCGAACAGCCGAACCGAGCTCGACAGCACCTCGTCGATAATCGCCAGCCGGTTGACCTTGAGCGTGGTGCCCGTCGAGGTGATATCGATAATGGCGTCGGCCATCTCGACGTGCGGGGTGAGCTCGGTCGCGCCAGTGACTTCGACGATCTCGCAGTCGACTCCCTCGGCCCGGAAATACTGGGCGGCGATCTGAGGGAACTCGGTGGCGACTTTTTTGCCGTCGAGCTGGCTCGGCTCGGTGATCTCGCCGTCCTCGGGAGCGGCCAACACGAGCCGGCAGTTGCCGTATGCCAGATCCAACAGTTCAGAAAGATCAGAGTCAGACTCATGAACTTGGTCGAGGCCGGTAATGCCGACCTCCGCAGCCCCGTCGTCGACGTACTCGGGAATGTCGGCGGCGCGTGCGAACAGCAGACTCACCTCGGGATCGACGGTGTCGGCGTACAGTTTGCGGTCCGCGCCGTTTTTGATGTGGAGTCCGGCGCGTTCCAGCAGCTCGACAGTTGGCTCGTGGAGACGGCCTTTGTTGGGTACGGCAATGCGCATACGAGTTCTCTCGGGCGACCGATCAACTGTCTTTCCCTCCAGAACGGAACGACTTTGACCGAGAGACCGAAACCAGAGGTATGGTCGGGGTTTCGGCGTCGATGCTGTCCGCACTCCCAGCGACGCTACTGCAGACAACCGTCGATCCGCTTGTGTTCGTCGTCGTCGCCTTCGGCGTGTTTCTCGTGGCGGCTGTCGTCGCGCCCATCGTGTTGCTGTCGGTTCGTGACACCCGTGAGCCGACCGCCGACGAACGCGACCGACTCGCTGGGCTGGCGGAAGCCGCCGACTGCGAGCTCGGAACGGTCGCCGTCGTCGAGACAGTTGGTGAGCATTCAGTCGAGCTATCGATCCGTGGCCCACCCGGTAGGCGGTGGCTACTCGTAACCGATTACGTACTGGAGGAACTCGACAGTGAAACAGCGACCGCGCTGTTGGCCGCCGAGGCCGGTCGCTCGCGGCTGTTTTATATGGAGTACCGCGCGCTGGCGGCAGCAACTGTCATCGCCATTGCGACCGGGATGTTCGGCGGGCTGTTTCCGTTTTCCGACGGGTTGTTCGTGCTTGCAGTCGCAGCCTTCGGGCTGTTTTGGGGAGGCCGACAGCTCCAGTTTTCCGCTGACAGTGTGGCGGCCAGCACTGTCGGCGCCGATTCGTTGGCCGAGGCCTTCGAGACAGTTGCCGCGCTCCGCGGTGTCGAACCCGAGGCCGCGACGTGGCGGACGTGGTTCGAGGTTCAACCACCTCTTGGCCAGCGGATCGACCGGCTTCGGGACCGATCCTGATTTCTTAAGGGACCACCGCCCCAACCGCCGGTATGAGTGATCTGTACGCAATCGAGGGTGGTCACGTACTAACGCCAGCGTTTGAGGTTCGTACGGCGAACGTGCTGGTCGACCGCGAGGCTGGCGAGATCGTTGAGGTCGGCGACGTAACCGCCGATGAGACACTCGACGCAACCGGCTGTGTAGTTATGCCGGGCCTACTCAACGCTCACACCCACGTTGCCATGACGTTGCTCCGCGGGCACGCTGACGACAAACCGCTTGATGCCTGGCTCCAAGAGGACATCTGGCCCGTCGAAGCCCAACTCACGCCCGAAGACATCCGTGTGGGGACTGAACTCGGGCTTGTCGAGTTCATTAAAAACGGCATAACCGGCTTTGCTGACAGCTACTTCGAGGTCGGCGAGATCGCCGCCGCCACCGAGGCCTCAGGACTGCGGGCCAACCTCTGTCATGCGTTTATTACTATCGGGAAGGACGACGACGCCTCACGCGCTGACGCCCAAGAGGGCTTGGAGATCGCCCGCGAGTTCGACGGCGCGGCAGAAGGCCGAATCACCACGGCGTTGATGCCACACTCGCTGACGACTGCCGAAACGGAGTATCTCGAAGAATTTGTCCCGCAGGCCCGCGAGCACGATATTCCGCTTCATTTCCATGCCAACGAAACCCAAAACGAGGTCGACCCGATTGTCGAGGAACACGGCAAACGACCGCTCGAATACGCCGACGACCTCGACATGCTCACCGAGGATGACTTTCTCGCACACTGTGTACATGTCGACGAAACCGAAATCGACCTGCTTGCCGAACGCGGCGCAAGCGTGATTCACTGTCCGGCCTCGAACATGAAACTCGCCAGCGGCATCGCACCCATCCAAGAGATGCTCGACGCCGGCGTGAACGTTGGCCTTGGTACCGATGGGGCGGCCTCGAACAACGATCTCGATCTCTTCGATGAGATCCGGGACGCCGCAATGATCGGCAAACTCGCCCGCGGCGACGCCCGCGATGTGGCCGCCGAGGACGCGGTTCGAATGGCAACCGAGGGCAGCGCGACGGCGATTGGGCTGCCAGTTGGCCAAGTCGAGGCAGGTGGCACGGCTGATCTCGCGGTCGTTGATTTCGATTCGCCCCATCTGACGCCAGTCCATGACTACGTGAGCCATCTCGCCTACGCCGTGCGTGGCTCGGACGTGCGGCATACGATCTGCGACGGCCAGCAGCTGATGGTCGACCGTGAACTCCAGACGCTCGACGAGCAGGCGATCAAACAGCGCGCCAGCGAGGCCGCCGCCGCGTTAGTCGCACGCGCCGAGTAGCTGTCTTCGGTACCGTTTTCACCGCTTGCTGTGAACGTCTCGTATGAGCAAATCAGCGTATCCGCCGGTCTCCGAGCATCTCGACGATGTCGAGGCCGCCCAAAGCGAAGGCCGACGTAAAATGGAGTGGGCACTCCAGCATATGCCCATTCTGCAGACACTCCGAGAAGAGTTCGAGGCCGACAAACCACTCGACGGCGAGACAGTTGGGATGGCGATGCACGTCGAGGCCAAAACCGCCAACCTCGTCGAGCTGCTCGCACTCGGCGGCGCAGAGGTCGCTATCACGGGCTGTAATCCACTCTCGACGCATGACGACGTGAGCGCGGCACTCGATGCCCACGAGAACATCACCTCCTACGCGGTTCGCGGGGTCGAGGACGACGAGTACTACGACGCCATCGACGCCGTCATCGACCACGAGCCGACGATCACGGTCGACGACGGCTGTGATATGATCTTCCGCATCCACGAGGAGTATCCCGAACTCATCGAGACCATCGTTGGTGGTTGCGAAGAGACAACCACTGGTGTCCACCGCATTCGTGCGATGGAACGCGACGACGCCCTCGAATACCCCGTCTTCGCGGTCAACGATACACCGATGAAGACGCTGTTCGACAACGTCCACGGCACGGGTGAATCCTCGCTGGCGACGATTGCGATGACGACCAACCTCTCGTTTGCGGGCAAAACTGTCGTTGTCGCGGGCTTCGGCTACTGCGGCAAAGGCGTCGCCAAAAAGGCCGCCGGCCAGAACGCCAACGTCGTCGTCACCGAAGTCGACCCACGAAAGGCGCTCGAAGCCCACATGGAGGGCTACGACGTCAAACCGATGAAAGCAGCCGCCCGCGAGGCCGATCTTATTCTGACGACCACCGGCAACCGCGATGTCGTTATCGACGAGCATTTCGACGAACTGAAAGACGGCGTGCTGCTGGCCAACGCGGGCCACTTCGATATCGAGATCGATCTGGTCGCCCTTGAGGACCGAGCAGTCGATGTGTATGAGGCCCGCGACGGCGTCGAGGCCTACGAGATGCCCGACGGTCGCCGACTCAACGTGCTTGCGGAGGGCCGGCTGGTCAACCTTGCGGCACCAATCGCGCTGGGCCACCCAGTTGAAGTGATGGACCAGAGCTTCGGCGTCCAAGCCGTCTGTGTCCGGGAGCTGGCCGACAACGGCGCGGCGTACGAATCTGGCGTCCATAACGTCCCCGACGAGCTGGATCGCGAAATCGCCGAAATCAAACTCGACGCAGAGGGTGTTGCCCACGACTCATTGACCGAAACCCAACGCGAGTATCTCGGCAGCTGGGACCACGGTACCTGATCCCGATCATTTATCAGGGCTGACTGAACATAGCGAGTATGAAAACTGGATGGGCGTATCTCGGCCTCTCGGTGCTGCTCGTGCTGCTTGGTGTGTACGTGAGCCTCGTTGAGGGCCACTGGTCGGGAGATCTCCTATTGGTGATCTCGATTGCACTGATTTTTTACGGTTCACACCTGCTCGCCGAGGAGGACGCCGCAAGCGATCTCGCCGAGCGCGCGAAGTAGCTGACTCCGAGTCCTTTTAGTAGCAACTGCCTAACGACGCACATGCGTGTTGGAACAGCCGCAACTGGAGGTCGAGATGTCGGCAAACCGTAAGGGCGACCGCCGTGAGCGCGAACTCGTCAACCGGCTCGACGAAGCAGGGTTTGCGGTCATGCGTGCGCCCGCAAGTGGGAGTGCGACCGACCGTGAGCTGCCCGATGTGCTTGCGGGCGACGGCGAGCGGTTTTATGCCATCGAAGCCAAGGCCTCCAGCGGCCGGCCGATCTATCTCTCCGGCGAGGAGGTCGAAGCGCTCATTTATTTCGCCCAGAACTTCGGCGCGAAATCTCGCATTGCCGTCCGATTCGACCGCGAGGAGTGGTACTTTTTCCATCCCGGCGATCTGCACGTCACCGACGGGGGTAACTACCGGGTTAAAAAGGAGACTGCGCTCGCCGACGGCGTCGACTTCGAAGAGTTCGTTGGCCACAGCACGAAAACAACGCTCGACGATCTCTGAGCAGGCTGCTGGAAGCCATCCATTCACCGGAGCCTGAATAAATGCTATCCGGCGGTAGCCGGAACCAGCACCAATGGATGTACACCGTCGGCAACTGCTTGTTGGGTCGCTTTCGGTGGTCGCGCTGGCGGGCTGTCTCGACGATCAGTCGCTGGCCGAGCCGTTCGGGCTTCGAATCGAAAACAGAGACAGCCACAGCCGGGAGCTTTGGGTGCTTGTCACCCACGTCAGTGAGGGAACGATCTATGAGGAGACCCACGAGCTTGCGGCTGACGACCAGTTCGTCGAGCCAGAACTCGCCGTCGAGGCGGGTCGGTATCAGATCGAGGCGGTCGATACCACAACAGACGACGAGTGGGACGACGAGCTACACGTCGAGCTCTCCGAAGGCGGGGAGTTCTGTGGCTGGGTTCAGATCTGGGCCGACCCCGAATCGGTGACGGCCTCGGTGCCGCGCTGTCCGAACAATGAGTCGGGGACGGACGAGCCCACAGCCGACGACTAACTGAGGTTAGGCGGTGGCTACTTCAGCTGTGGACTGCTGGCTGTCGACAGTTGCCTCGCGGCCAACAAGGAGTCGACGCCCGCGGTCGAGATCTCGGTCGGTGTGGCGCGGAGTCGGCTAACTGGAAAGCCGTACCGTCGGCTGATCGGTCGAGCGAACTGGCATAAAGTGCCTCAATAACGGGCTCGGTAGTCCCGTAGTTGTGGGTCGTCTCGACGTCAGCAATCAGTCGTCCGTCCTCGCTTCGCCGGCTTTCTGCTCGAATTGGGCGCGCCGGGCGCGCATGCCGGCTTCGGCAGCATTCAGCATCGAAGACGGTGGCTTCTGGGGAGAGCTAAAAACGGCTGTGATGAGTGGTTTGATTCAAGGCCGTAGGAGACTCGACGTAGCGAAACCTCGCTGTCAGTCGAAAACAGCCGGACAGTGTGGCTCTGGACGCGATGCTCGCCGCGCGTTTCGAAGCCCTTTTGAGATGGCCGCAGGAACGGAGGGTATGGAAATAGACGAGGAAATGCGCCGGCAGACGGCGGTTTCGCTTGCTGCTGTCGGGCTGTTCCTCGCTGCGCTTCTCGGGATCGGCGTGGTGTTTGACGGCTCCGACGGCTTGTCGCCCGATGCCGCACTGGCGGTTGTCGCCGCCCTCGCCGGCTTTATTCTGCTGATGGCCGTTCTCGGGTTCGTGCTTACGAAACTCAACGCCGATGACGACGAGTGAGGCTACATAAGTAGGCGGTGACTACTCGGTGTTAGGCATGTTCTGTTCGCGCCAGTCGACCAGCTCCTCGTCGGCAGCTTCCAGTTGCTGTTTGTAGTATTCGAGCGGATGAGCCGCCTCCTTCCAGTGATCGTCTTCGTTGTGACAGATGCCGTACGCGCTGAGCGTTTCACACGACGGCGGCGGATACTGGGTTCCCCGGTCGTCACGGAGATACTCCGTCTGGTACCGAATTCCCTCGGGATCAAGCGATGATTCACCACAAAAAGCGACGATCTCGTCGGCTTCCATGCCGATTCCTGTTAAAAATGCCATCAGCGTGAAACTCTCGTAGGCTTCGAGTTCGATGCCGTCTTCGGCCTTCTGCAGGAGGTTTTCGAGACAGGGCGGAAACAGCGCACGGTTGACGAAGTCGATTTGTCCGACGACCGTGCGTTCGGAAAGCAGCCGTCGGAGGTCGCCGAGATCCGATGCAAGCGGCTCGACGATGCCTTCGCCCTCAGTGAGTCCCTCGAACGGCAGCCCTTCGGCAATGCGTCGACGGATCGCCGTCTGCAACAGTGTAAAGAGCTCCTCACGACGGACCCGGACTTGGCCGTTCTCGACCGCGCGGTTGACCAAGCGCCACGTATCGCCCCGCGAGCCGGCGGTGAGGGTGAGATACGTCCCAAGGCTGACACCGAACCACTCGGGTTCGCGGTTGGGTTGGCCGACCCCGGTTTCGGCAGCAATGGCGTCGGTGAGCCCGAGCTCGTCGAGAACTGTCTCGCGGTCCAAGCGCGCGCTAGTCGTACTTTTCAGGCCGTCGTCGCCCGCCGCAAAGTCGGCTTCCAGCCGCTCGACGGCAGTTTTCGCTTCGGCAGCGGCGTACTTGTCGATAGCTGGGGCAGAATCAAGCAGCGACACGAGAATGCGGGCGATGGGATACGAGAGCAACTCGTCTTCGTCGTGCCACTCCTCGGGCGCTTCGGCATCGACTCGACCGGCCATCAGCGCGCGTTCGACCCGTTTGCGGCCTCGCTCGACGGCGGGCGCACCGTCGGCGATCAGCGTCTCGATGTCGACGCCAAGCTCGCCGACTGCCTGCCGTGCGGCCTCCAAAAACGGATACCGGGCGTACAGCGGGGTCGACATGGTTACCCCGAGTTTCATCGCATAGTGAATAAGCNCGACGGTCGCAAGTTGCCGAGCGATGGCGCAATCTATAATCAGTTTCGGTGACTGTCACCACTCGTGCCGCGTTTCAGCTACCCCTGTCCGGGCTGTCGGACCACCAACAGCCTTCATGATCTCGACTGCCGGTTCGAGGGCACGCCCTGGCCGACGATTGAAAAGGCCTACACCGACTGTCTGGCGGTGCTGTCGGCCTCCAAAGACGCGCCCACCGAGGCCGAACTCCGGTCGGCCGTCCACGGCGAGTGGAGCGAACTGCACAAAGCCGCCCTTGAGACACTGAAAGCCGTCAGCCGCGTCGAGCAGGACGACGATGGGTCGCTTCGACTCTTGACAGCCGCCGAGTACAAAGAGCTGGTCTCCGAGCCGACTGTCGAGCCACTGCGGACGATCTACGAATACGGCTCG
>SL_4KL_010_BRINEDRAFT_10001154_pt1 | contig 14488 bp, 13 predicted proteins | sample SodLak_010_BRINE_2_FD_10664 | JGI IMG/M metagenome (IMG submission 10664)
GCGAAATCCGGCCCACGGGCGGTCGACATACGCGTCGGTTCGGCCTCCGGACAAATGGTCGCTTCGCTTTGTCGGCAGACGTGCGCTCTGCCGCGGCCATTTTCGCAGGGGGGTGCGTCGCTCCGGTGTGGCTGAACCGAGCGCCCGAACCGGTCGTCGGTGGAACTGGCTTCGCTGTGACCGCAACGGCTGTGTGGTACCGGTTCGTATCGATTCCGTATGACCTGTGCCGAGGAGGGATGTGAGCAGCCGGCAGCCGTCCGTTTACATATCCCGTGGACGGAGAACAGAGACGTCTGTACGGCGCATGCACGCGTGCTCGTCCAGCGCGATGGCATCGTTGCCGAGCCGCTCGAAGGGGCGGAAAACGGGTGGCGTTAACCGAGCAGCTTGGCCATCATAACCTCGTCGACGTACTCGCCGCCGATCTTGTAATGGCCGGTGCGGACGGCCTCGGTCTCCCATCCGCGCGCTTCGAGGAACCCGATTGCGTCGTCGTTCGTCGACGGGACGCTGTTGTACAGCTTCTCGAAGTCGTGGTCGAGCGCCCAGTCGACGCCGCGGTCGAGGAGCCTGCCCCCGAAGCCGTGGCCGCGATACTCGCTGAGCACGCCGACGGTGAGTTCGGCGGTGTGTGAGAGCGATTCGAGCTCGGGGGCGTTGATATGCACCCANCCCACGACCTCGTCGTCGACGGTCGCGACGAAGAACACCCGCTTTTGTACGTCGTTGTGGCGCAACAACACCTTCTCGTGGTCAACGAGATCTGCTACCGTCTCACCGACGATGTAGGTATCTTCGGAGAGTGCGCTTCGTATCGCTTCGAGTAGCCCGTCGAGGTCGTCCTCGCGGGCCTGTCGAATCGTGACTTCAACCCCTTCGTTGACGTACTGCTCTTCGCCGTCGTCCTCGAAGGCGATTCGGAGCTCACCGTCCACGGTTTTCTCGATGACGCCTTCCCGCCGGAGCACCGCTACGTGATGACCGAACGCCTCCGGGCTCATGCTCAATGCCCGCCGTACGTCATCGTACTCGACGCGGCCGTACCGCTCGACGTATTCGTAGATGTCCTTGCGGTCTCGATGGCTGAATTCCAGCTCGTCGGAGAACTGCATGTGTGGAGCTATCACACCACACGTCATAAACGTTCGTGACGGTTGAAACCAGTTTATCCGGTTCGGGACGGAACGCCGGTCAAAAGCATCGCCGTTTCACGGATGTCGTGTGTGTCGACGAGCACCTCTGCGACTTCGCGAACGGTGAACTCGGCGTCCATTTCGACGCCGTAGCACGCCGTGTACAGCTCTATCCAGTCGTTCAGCGCACGTTCGAGCATGGCGAATTCGACCGGTTCGAACGCCACGGGCGACCCATCGCCGGTTCGCGCTTCGATGTAGAGACCGACCGCCGCGCCGATGCCGTCGCGTGCGTACTCGAGCGCCGCTTTCTCTGCCGGCGGATCCTCCGGCGGTTCGAACGCCTCGCGGTCGCGGCGCGCCTGTTCAGCCAGCTCCGCAATACGCGCCTCGTATCCGGTCATCCCTGCCTGAATTCGACCCCCTTGCCGCCTGCGGGGTGGTCCCAGTCGGTGTCGGCGACGATGGCGCAGGTTCCGCATTCGACACACGGCTGCGTGTCGAGGCTGACCACGCGTTTTTCGCTTCCGTTCTGTTGAACGCGTTCGTCACGCCAACAGCCGCCACCGTAATCCATCGCGCTGACCGGACAGGCAGCGACCGCTGCACCGCTCGCCTCGAAGCTGTTATCCAGCACCTCGATATGCGGGTCACCGACGTTGTACGTCAGATCACCGATGCGGTCGGCGAGCGACGGGGGCTCTACCTCGTTGGTTCCGGTAATCGGCTCGCCGGACGTCTCCGCGATGACCTTCGGCAACGTCACGTACGGCGTTTTGGTGTCGGGCAACATCCCGAGCATGAACGGCGAGTTGAACAGCCGCTCGACGGGGAGTACCCGGACGGCCGCTTTGCCGATGACGGACTTCGAGACGGCGTCGAACGCCGCCGAAACCGGCCCGCTCTCGGCAACTGTTCGGGACAGCCGGTAGCGTCGCGGCCGTAGCTTCTGCATCGTCCCCGAGTTCTCGAGCTTCGTTTGATACCGCTCGCCGGCGCTCTCGGGTTCGTTGCGACCCTGTGCTTCGACGAACGCCTCGGCGGCGAGTGCGCCGGCCGTCACCGCGTGGTTCATCCCCTTGATGATCGGCCCCTGTGCCTGCATCTGCCCGCCGGCATCGCCGACGAGCACGAGACGGCCTTCGTGTGGCGACGGATGTGCGACCTTCTTCGAGTCCGGAACCAGCTTCGCGGAGTACTCTATCTCCTCGTAATCGTCGCCGATCCAGTCGGCCATCACCGGATGCGTCAACAGCGCATCGAGTAAGTCGTGGGGCTCTGCGGCCTCGGCGACCAGGCTGTCGAGATGAAAGACGGTTCCGATAGAGAGCGTGTCCTCGTTCGTGTAGAGGAATCCACCACCTCGGACGCCTTCGAAGAGGTCGCCGCTGAACAGGTGGGCGTGCCCTTCGTCCTCGCCGATGCCGAATCGCTCTTCTATTGCACCGTCCGGCATATCGACGACCGCTTTGACGCCCTGGAACCACTCGTCGGGCTCCTCCCAGTCCATCAGTCCCGCGTCACGGGCGAGTTCGGAGTTGACGCCATCCGCCGCGACGATCAGGTCGGCCGTTATCGGTTCGATTTCGTCGCACGTCACGCCGACGATCTCGCCGCCCTCTCTGAGCAGGCCGTTGACGCGAACCTCGGTGAGTAGCCCGCCACCGGTCTCGCGGGTCTTCTCGTGAACCTGCTCTGCGAGCCACGAGTCCATCTTCCGGCGTAACACGGCGTCGACCCACTCGGTGTCGTGGTGGTGGACGCCACCCAAGTCGTACGTTTTGACCTTGTTGCCGGCGATGTTGTGAATGTAGTTCTCGGTAACCGGTCGCTCGGCCGCCGCCTCACGAAAGCCCGGGAACAGGTCGTCGATCGTGTACGGGGCGGACTCTTCGGCGTAAACCAGTCCCCCGGAGACGTTTTTCGAGCCGGCGTCGACCCCGCGTTCCAGCACGAGCGTCTCCACGCCCGCATCCGCGAGGCGTGCGGCCGCCGCCGCGCCACCGGGGCCACACCCGACGACGAGCGCCTCGTAGTGTTCTCGCTCCGGCATCAGTTCTCACCCCCGACGGTTCCGCCGTCGGCAGCGATCGCGCCGATATCGAGTTCGCCGTTTTCGAGGGCTGCCGTCAACCGCGGTAACACCTCGAAGAGGTCGCCTTCGATGAAGTAATCCGAGAAGTCACGGATGTCCGCGTTCGGGTCTTCGTTGATCGCGATGATCGTCTCGGCCTCGTCACAGCCGACTTTATGTTGGACGGCTCCGGAGACGCCTGCGGCGATGTATAGCTCCGGTTCGACCACCTGCCCCGACTCACCGATCTGTCTGTCTTCTCGGGTGTACTCCTCGACGTGCGCGTCGAAGTCGTACGAGGACGTGACGATACCTCGGGTGATTCCGAACGCGGCGTCGTCGAACGCGTCGGTGAGTTCCAGTCCCAACTCGATACCACGCGTCGGGTCGTCACCGATACCGCGTCCGAGGGCGACAACCACGTCGTGACCCGTCAGGTCAACACCACCCTCGATCGTGTCGTACTCCGTTACTTCGACCTGGAACCAGTCGTCGTCGAGGTCGATTTCGTGGTCGATGACCTCACCGTCGCGTTCGGGATCCGGGTCGGGTATCTCGAACGCTCCCGGGATGACCGACGCACCTTGTGGGTGGAACTCCCTCGTCGGATTGTCGAGACACAGGATCGTCGAATACTCGAAGCCGGAGAAGTCGGGGCGAGGCATGTGGAGCACGCGCTTGAACTCCTTTTTCTCGCCGGCTTTGCCCACTTTCACCGGATTCGAAATGACGACGTCTTCGATGTACAGATCCGAACAGTCGGAGGCGAGCCCCGAATCGAGTTCCGCTTGCACCAACGCCGAGAGGTCGCGGCCGTTGTTCGTCGCCGGAAACACGACGTACCGTGGCTCGTCGTAGTCGCGCCACTCCTCGTCGTGGCGATCCTCACGGCCGAACGGGTGGCCAGCACCGCGCGCCATGTCACAGAACACTTCGGTGTACGGTTTGTGCTGGAACCGGTGGAGTCGTTCGTCCTCGTGGCAGACGACGACGTCCGCGCCGTAGCTGATGCACTCCTCGGCGAGTCGTCCGACGTCGTCACCGATTAACACCGCGACCACCCGTTCTTCTTCGCCGTACTCGTCGGCGTACTCGTCCATCATTTCGCGCGCTCTGCCGAGCATCTCACGGCTCACGTCGATGAGCTCACCCTGCTGTGTCTCACAGTACACCCACATGTCCCGGTACACACCGTCTTCGAGCGCTCGGACGTGACGTTTGTCAGCCGTCGGATGGTCGAGGTCGGGATACTTCTCCTCGGGGGGCACTACCTCTATTTCGAGGTCGGTGTCGTCCTCGTCGCTTCCCTGTATGGAGTCGATTCGATTGTTTATCAGCCGCTTGATACTCCCACGATCCTCTCCGGCCTCTTCACGCTCCAGAAGGGCTTCTAACTCGGCGACGTCGTCGATACGGCGAAGCGCGTTCCCGAGGTCTGCTGGCGACATCTCCTCGAGGTCGATCTCGCCGTCGTCGTCATCGTCATCGGCTTCGAACTTCTCGATCCGGCTTTCGATGAGCGTTTTAGCCCCAACGCGATCTTCGCCCGCTTTTTCGGCCTCCAGAATCGCCCGAAGCTCGTCGAGATCTTCGATGTCCTTTATTTTCGGGCCCAGCTCCGCCATCGTGAACTCGCTTGGATCGAGCGTCACGTTCAGTCACCCCCCGCTTCGGCAGCCGTCTCGCTGAACGGCGCCATCGTTTCGAAGACCTCCGACATCCCATCGGTGTCATCGGCTGAAACGAGCGTCGCTTCCCGCTCGGCGGGCGCTTTCGGTATCGGGTCGACGCCCGCGACGATAGTCGGCGAACCGTCCAGACCGATGTAGTCGGGGTCGAGGTTCAGCTCCGATTGGTTCCAGACCGTCAGATGGCTCTCGAACTCTTCGGCGCGGGCTTTCGTCTCCGCACGGAGATCTTTGAGCGTGAGCCGCTCGCCGGCAGTTCGGTAGGTGGGTGTGAACTCGGGATCGGTGACGATGCACGCCGGCATGTTCGCTTCGACCGTCTCAATCTCCTCGACGTCGCCCTCAACGAGCCGTTTCGCTCTGATCGTCCCGGCTTCTTCGTCGATGTCGAGCGCGATGACGTGCGTGATGATCGGCATCTCGAGCCCCCATGCCGTCTGGAGCCCCGTGTGTCCCGTCTCGCCGTCGGCGGTTTTGAACCCGGCAAAGATCAGATCCGGAACGCCGAGCTTTTCGATTCCCGTCGAAAGCGTAATCGAGGTCGCCCACGTGTCCGCGGCCGCCATCTCCCGATCCGACAGGATGTACAGGTCGTCGGCATACACCGACGACATCGCTTCTTGGAGAATCTCCTGATAGCCCGGCGGACCCATGCTCATGACGCTCATCCGACCGCCGTGTCGAACCTTTGTCTGCAGAGCCGCCTGCAGCGCGAATCGGTCGTTCGGATTCATCACCGTCGGCGTTTTTCCGCGCTCGAGATGGCCGTCCTCGTCGAACGACACTTTCCCCTCGCGAAAGTCCGGAACACCCTTCGTCAGTACAAGTGTGTGCATTGATGTCTTGGCACCTATGGATGATACTCCCACGCATCAGTAATAGTTGTTCGTGAAGCCCCGCTCGAAAACGGATATAAACGGTAGGGTATGTGACAGAATCAGATTCGTCCGGCGCGTCCCGGGTCGACGTCGATGGCGTCGACAGGACAGACGTCGACACAGAGCATACAGTCGATACACTGGTCTTCGTGCGTCGGGTTCGCTTTAATCTCGCTTTCGGGATGCCCGGGTGTGTCAACCCACTCGAAGACGTCGACAGGGCAGTCTTCAAGACAGGCACCGTCCGCTAGACAGATGTCGAAGTCGACAGCGACGTGCGTGCCACGAATACCGAGTTTTTCCGGTGGATCCGTCGGCCCCCATACGGCGACGCCGTGTTCTTCGCCTTCTTTTTCGCTGTTCTGCTCGAACTGTGGGTCAATGGCCATTGCTATCTACCAACAGTGTGCGTCATTACTTAAGCGTTCCCGCGCCCGAACACCGTCACTGTTCACTTCGGCGAGCCCTTCAGGGGTGTGTGAAGTACGCGACGGTTTCTGAGGAATCGTGGCTGTCGATTCGGACGAATCCGATTCGCTCGAACTGCAGCACGTCGTCCGGTTCGTAATCGTCGACGCCCGGCTCGGCGTGCCCGGAGACGTCGCCGTCCATCGTCCGAAGTCGGACGGGGACGTTCTCGTCGGCCGGAACCCAGTGGACGACGTCGACCGAACCTTCTCGGACGATCTCGATGTCCTCGCCCGTGAACTCGAACGCGTCGCGAGTGTGACGGACGGGGCCGAGCCCTTTCAACCAGACGCGCTGACCGTTCGGCGGTACGTCATCGGGTTCGACGAGAACGGCCCCACCGACTGGAATCTCACGGTTTCCACGCTCGTGGTCAGGGTGCCGCGGGACTGATGCCACCGCGGGGCCGCCAATGAGCGGCTTTTCGACACCGTCTCGAACGAAAAACGCCCGGTCGGCCTCGGCGTCGATCAGCTCTCGGTTGGCGCTGTACACGCTCGACATCGCAAGGTCGACGTTCGACGTCGACGTGCCGAGCGCTATCATCGCCTCGGCGATTGCCTCACCGCGAATCCCGCGCCGTCTGGCCGACGCGATAGTCGGGGCGCGCGGGTCGTCCCAGTCATCGAGTTCGCCCGAGTCGATGAGCGATTTGATAGTCGACGTGGACATTTTCACGTCGTAGGCGTCGATCTGGACGTGGCCCCAGTGAACTACCTCGGGATACTCCCAGTCGAAGTAGTCGTAGACGAACCCCTGACGTTTCGCCGAGTCCTGCAGATCGATGCCCCGGACAATGTGCGTGACGCCGAACAGGTGGTCGTCGATCCCCGACTGGAAATCGAGCATCGGCCAGCACCGATACGACGCGGCTTCCTCGCGCGGATGCGGCGTATCGACCATCCGAAACGCGACGAAATCCCGCAGTGCTGGGTTCTTGTGCTCGATGTTGGTTTTGACCCGAAGCACCATTTCGCCGGCGTTGTACTCCCCTTCGACCATCGCTTCGAACTCCTCGGCGACGACCGCTGGGTCTTTATTACGGTTCGGTGACGGCTCACCGGCGTTTTTGAGCGCCGAGAACTCCTCGCCCGGCAGGTCACACGTGTACGCGCCGCCCTTCTCGATGAGCTCGCGGGCGTACTCGTAGTACGTATCAAGGCGGTCGGACGCGCGAACGACGTCGTCGGGCTCGAAGCCCAGATACTCGACGGCGTCGAGGATCGCGTCGTACGCGTCGAGATCCGGCCGCTTCGTCTCCGGGTCGGTATCGTCGAACCGACAGAGCATCCAGCCGTCGTACCGCCGTTTATACGTGCCGATAACCGACGGCATTCGCGCGTGTCCGAGATGCCACGGCCCGTTCGGGTTCGGCGCGAGTCGCATCCGTATCTCGTCGTACTCCTCGACGTTCGGCAGGTCGGGAAGGACGTGGTCGTCGCCTTCGTCCTCGGCGTCGAGCTCATCGAGGAGCTCCGGTGAGAGTTCGGCCAGTCGGTCGCGTCGCTCCATCGTCGTGAGTTCGTTGACGCGCTCTATCACCGGAGCGATAATACCTGGAATTTCGCCGCCGTGCTCGCGAAATTCGGGGTTTTCGCCCATCATCGGCCCGAGAATCGCGCCGACCTGTGCGTCGCTTTCGTGTTTGAGCGCGTTGAACAGCGCGGCCGTTTCGGCCTCTCGCTCGACGCGCGCTCTGAGATCGTCGTCCATTAGCGGACGCTACTTCCGGGAAGGTCAAAACCCCGTGGGTTTCGAGACAGGGTGGCGTACAGACGGAACCGTCGACACCGGCGGCGGTGTTCCGTACGACCGCCTCGACCAGCCGCCGGTGGCTCGCTATTGCATAGGCGATTTGGCCGCGTCCCGATATATAAAGTCGCGCCCAGTGACCCTACGCCTCGAATCGCTCAGTAGCCTCTTTCTATCAGGTAGTCGGCGATGTCACACAGCAGGCTTCTGGGCTCACCTTCCGGAACCATCTCCAGTCGCTCCTTGCCGCTCTGGACGAACCCTTCGGCCATGTCGCGAGCGTACGCGATGCTCCCGGCGTCTTCGAGCGTCCTGACTGCGGCTTCGATCTCGTCTTCGGTCGGGTCGTCCCCGACGAGGTTCTCGATATCGACTCCGTGGTCACGGGCGTGCAGCGTGATTATCGTGCGCTTTCCCTCAACGAGATCCGAGCCACGCTGTTTACCGAGCGTGTCGCTGGGAACTGTCAGATCGAGCAAATCGTCCTGAATCTGAAACGCGCGGCCGATGTCGAGGCCGTAGCCGTGGAGCGCGTCGATGGTCTGTCTATCCGCGCCGAGCAGAATAGCGGGAATCGACGCCGCCGCCGCGTACAGCACGGCCGTTTTGTACTCGACCATCTCCAGATACTCCTCGGTCGTCACGTCGTCTCGGCTCTCGAACTCGACGTCGAGCGCTTGCCCTTCGCAGATCTCCGTACACGTCGTCGCCAGTTCGTCGAGCGCGCGAACCGACCGCTCCGCGGGTGCGCCCGTGTCGAGCATGTACTCGAACGCCTTCGAATACAGCGTATCGCCGGCGAGAATGGCTGTTTCGAGGTCGAACTCACGGTGGACGGCCGGCACCCCACGACGGAGGTCGTCGTCGTCCATGATGTCGTCGTGAATCAGCGTGAACGACTGGATGACCTCGATGGAGACGGCCGCCGACAGCACGTCCGTTTCGTCGCCCGACACCGAGGGGAATCGCCGGTAATCCGCGCCCATCGGTTCAACGCCCGAGAGCGCCTCTGCCGTCAACAGCAGGATGGTCGGCCGGAGTCGCTTCCCACCCGCGTCCAGCAGGTATCGGGATGCGGCGTACAGCCGTTCCGGCTTTCGAACCGGTAGCTGTTCGGCGATCGCGTCGTTGACGATCTCACGACGGCCCTGGAGGGCGGTCTCGACGCGTTCTGAGGTCGTCATGCTAGTCGGTCAGCTGGATCGTGTTCCCGTTGCGCGTGACGTGCAGGTCGCGTCCGAGCGTGTAGCCGCGGTTACCGGCCAGGTCGACGTACGGCGCGAACCCTTTCATGTCCTGGTGCGCCGGAATCACGTGTTTGGGCTGCAGCGCATCGAGCATCTGGTAGTGGCCCTCCTGGTTGAGGTGGCCGGAGACGTGGACGTCGTCGTAGATCCGAGCGCCCTGCATACCGAGGAGTTTCTCGGACTGGTAGCGCTGCCCCTCGTTCGTCGGCTCCGGAATGACTCGTGCGGAGAAGATGACCTTGTCACCTTCGTCGAGTTCGTACGGCGTCTCGCCGCGACCCATCCGCGTCAGCATCGCGCGCGGCTCACCCTGGTGGCCGGTGACGACTGGCAGGAAGTTCTCTTTGCCCTCGTTCATGATCCGCTTGAACGTTCGGTCGACTGATTTGCGGTGGCCGTACATTCCGAGGTCGCTCGGGAAGTCGACCATGCCAAGTCGCTCTGCGGTTCCCGAGTACTTCTCCATCGACCGGCCGAGCAACACCGGCTGCCGGCCGATGTCCTTTGCGAACTCGACGAGACTCGTTACGCGAGCGATGTGCGACGAGAACGTCGTGGCGACGATACCACCGTCGTAGTCCTCCAGCGAGTATATGACGTCTTTCAGTTGCGCGCGGGCGACGGATTCGGAGGGTGTTTTCCCTTTTTTACCCGCGTTCGTGCAGTCCTCGATGTAACAGAGGACGCCCTGGCCTTCGCGACCGATCTCGCGGAACCGCTTCATGTCGATGGGGTCGCCGATTACGGGCGAGTGATCCATCCGCTTGTCGAGGCCGTACACAACGGCCCCTTCGGGCGTGTGCAGAACGGGGTTGATCGCGTCGATTATCGAGTGGGTGACGTTGACGAACTCGAGTTCGCACTTGTCGCCGATCGACATCGTCTCGCCCGCTTCCATTTCGATGAGGTCGTTCTGGACGCCGAACTTCTCTTCGCTGTCGATCTGTTGTTTGACGAGCGCGAGCGTGAACGGCGTCGCGACGATCGGTGCGTTGTACCGGTGTGCGAGCTTCGAGATAGCGCCGATGTGGTCGAGGTGGCCGTGCGTCGGCACGATAGCCTGCACGTCGCCTTCGATGTCCGACATGACGCGGTCGTCGGGTATCGCACCCATGTCTATCAGGTCGAGGCTGTGCATCCGTTCCGTCTCTACGTTGTCGTGAATGAGGACTTTCGACAGGTTCAGTCCCATGTCGAAGACGACGACGTCGTCGCCTGCGCGGACGGCAGTCATCTGCCGTCCGACTTCTTCGTAGCCGCCGATTGTTGCGATTTCGATTTCCATAGTTCGTGTCCGAGAGGCCGTCGATCGGACTCGCGAGTGGGCGACCGGCCATGTACACGGCCGTCTGTGACGGACGCGACACCGACTGCGTCGGTGGGCTGGCGGTCGGAACCAGACGAGGCCGTCGAGGTGGGTCGACCACCTCGAAAGCCCCGTCAGCCGTCTCCCGCCAGCGACTGCCGGTCGCCCATCCGAATCCGGGGCGACCGTTACTCGGTTATCGTACTCTTTCGGCCGAAGCGTTAAAAAGTGCGTGGGTTCGGTTCGGGGTCGGCAGTCGACGATTAATACGGCGACGACAACAGCAGATGACCGCCGTCGACGGCGTAGTAGCTCCCGGTGACGTACGCCGAGGCGTCGCTGGCGAGAAACACAGCCGGCGGTACACAGTCTTCGACCGTTCCGAAACGGTCTGCGGGGACGTGCTCGAGTATCTCATCGGGAAGCGATCCCCCTGCCGCCTCGGTCACCCCTTCGGTCTCGATGATCCCCGGCGCGATCGTGTTGGCCCGGACGTTGTACTTCGCCCACTCGCTCGCAACCGTCTGCATCAGGTTGTGAACGCCTGCCTTTCCAGCCCCCGAGTGCGCGTGAAACGGCGCACCGTGAACCGAGTTCGTCGCTCCCATCGCCATAATCGACCCGCCACCGTTCTCTATCATGTGTTCACCGACACTCATGGTGCAGTAGGCGGTGCCGTCGAGGATCGTCCCGACGACCGCCCGCCACCCGTTCGCCGACAGCGACTCGAACGGCGTCACGAAATTCGCTCCCGCGTTGTTGACGAGCACGGTAATCTCGCCCAGCTCGTCGAGGACGGTGTCGCGCATCTCGTCGACCGCGTCCTTTTCGCGAATATCGACCGTCGTTGCACAGGCGTTTCGTCCTTTTTCGGCTATCGCCTCCGCGACCGGTTCGAGATGGTTCATATCGCGAGAGGCGACCGCGACGTCTGCCCCGTGGTCGGCGAACGCGAGCGCGACCGCCTTTCCGATTCCCGTGCCACCGCCGGTCACGAGCGCCGTTTCACCGTCTAGCAGGTCGTCGACGAATATCTCGGTACTCGGTGGCGTCTCCGGCCACTCGCTCATGCGAACACCACCCTTCCGTTGTTGACATACATCGTGCGGTGTGTGCTACCGAGGTGATATTACGTTATCGGTGAGTGGATATTTTTCGTTTCTCGGGGCCATCCATACACGGGCCAACGGTTTTATTCGGCCATCCGAAACGGGGTCTATGGTCGACTTCACACTCTCGGAGTCCGAGCGCGCCGTCCGACGAACCGCTCGCGAGTTCGCCGAAAACGAGATCGCTCCCGTCGCCCGCCACCACGAGGAGACGCGCGAATGGCCGCGCGAGGTGTGGGAGAAAGCCGTTGATGCCGGGTTGGTTGGCGGGACGATTCCCGAAAAATACGGCGGTGCCGGGCTCACACAGGTCGAGGCGTGTCTGTTCGCCGAAGAAATCTGTCGCGTCGACGCCGGTATGCTCGCCGCCATCGGCACCGAGTTCGGCACCCGAATGATACGCGAGTACGGCACTGACGAACAGAAAGAGTGGATCCTCCGCGGCGTCGCCGAAGGGGAACTCATCGGCGCGCTCGGCAACACCGAACCGAACCACGGCTCGAACGCGGCGGGTATCGAGACGACGGCACGAAAAGAAGGTGACGAGTACGTCATAAACGGCGTCAAGACGTTCATTACCCACGGTACGATAGCCGATTACGTGCTCACGATGTGTCGAACCGGTGAGGCGGGTCACGGTGGTATCTCGGCGATTATCGTCGAAACAGATCGCGACGGTTTCGAGGTAGAATCCGAAATCCACAAACTCGGTTGGAACGCCTCGGAGACGGCACAGCTCCGATACGATGACGTTCGTGTCCCTGCGGAAAACCTCGTCGGCTACGAGAACGCTGGCTTCTATCAACTCATGGAGTTCTTCGAGGAAGANCGCGTCGGCATCGCTGCACAGGCGCTCGGCATCGCACAGGGGTGTCTCGACGAGACCGTCGACTACGTCACCCAACGCGAGCAGTTCGACCGCGAACTTCGACGATTTCAGGCCGTCCAGCACAAAGTCGCCGACATGGCGATGAAAACCGAACTCGCTCGACGAATCGTTTACGACGCGGCCGCGCGTGTCGACGCCGACGAGAAACCGACCAAACTCGCCTCGATGGCGAAACTGTACGCGAGCGAGATCGCAGAGGAGGTCGCGAGCGACGCGATGCAGCTTCACGGCGGCAACGGCTACACCACCGACTATCCAGTTGAGCGACACTACCGACACACGAAAATCTATCAGATCGGCGAAGGGGCGAGCGAAATTCAGCGCAACATCATCGCAAAAGAGGTGCTCGGGCTGTAACCGTCCGACCGCCACGGTCGTCGCTTTTCATCGACTCGCGACGATTCCGGTATCGGTCACCTCGACGTCAACGAGCTCTCTGGTTTCGAGGTGGCGAAGATACTCGTACACGACGAGCGTCACGAACGAGGCACGCACATCTTCGATACCGAGCCCCTCGGTGACGAACTCCCGCGCGTGACACGACCGGCGTTCGTCGAGGAACGCTAAGAGTCGGTTTTCGGTTCGTTTCGCGTTCGCAAGCGACGCGTCGATTCGAGCGTTCGGGTCGTCCATCGGAGCGCCATGCATCGGAACGAGTACGTCCGGGTCGAGCGCTCGAATCCGTTCGAGCGAGCGTTTGTACGCACCGATATCGCCGAACAACGGGCCGTACTGAAACAGGCCATCGCGGTCGACGAGGTCTCCAGATAGGAGCGTTCCGCTTTCCTCGTGCCAGAACGCGAGATGTGGGTCGGCGTGCCCGGGCGTCGAAATCGCTTCGAGTTCGTCGCCGCCGAACTCGACCGCCTCGCCGTCCTCGATCGTCCGCTCGATTTCTATCCGTTCCTCGGCGTAATCGCTTCGTATCGGGAAGTAGACGTCCCAGTTTTCGCCCGAGGTCTCGAAGCCGGCGAGCAGTCTCGTCATCTCCTCGCGGGCCTCTCGGACGTACGCCGCGTAGTCGTGCAGTATCTCCGGCTGGCCGGCCGGGACGACGTGGGGGAGTTCGGCTAGCGCGTCGATCGTCTGCGATCCGCCAACGTGGTCGATGTGTGCGTGCGTGTGAACGACCCGTTCGACCCCCGCGAGCGGCCCACGGAGCGCTTCACTGACCGCGTCGCGACAGATCGAAGCGACGTGGCCGGTGTCGACGAGCGTCTCCCCGATTCGGAGGACGTTCACCCCACCGTACAGCGGCTGTGTGAACTCGTGGCGTTCGTACTCCATCGTCGAGACGTTCACTGCCCCCGAATAAAACGTTCCGCCCGCGCGGCCGATTCGTTACCCGATCTTCGTTCCCGGATTCGCTCCATCGACGAAATCAGCCAGCCCGTCGATATCGAAGACGAACGCTGCGGCGTCGAGTCCGAGCAGCGCCCGAACTTTGCCGGCCATCCCGCCCGTCACGTCCGTCGCATCGCTCCCACCCAGTTCGGCTGCAACGCTTTCGAAGTCGGTGATGTGGTCGATAACGTCGCCGTCGGAGTCGAAGACACCCGGAACGGCCGAGCAGACGCCCACCCGGTCGGCACCCAACGCCCCGGTGACCGAAACGACCAGCTCGTCGCCCGAGAGAATCGTCGAGCCTTTCGACGCGTGTGCGACCACGTCCCCGTGGAGCACGGGGACGAACCCCTCTTCGAGGAGGGTTTCGACCGGCGTCATCGAGAGCGAAAGCTCGCCGTCGATGTTCCGTGCCGCACACGAGAGTGGATGAACGGGGACCGCTGGTACTCCTGCGTTGGCGAGCGCTGTCACGACGGCGTCGTTCAGACGCTTCATCGCCCCGTGGATCGCTCGGACGGCGTCGTCGTCGCGGGTTCCACTCGTCACCGAAACCCCGTGGTCGGCCGCGTGATGGTGGCCGAAACTACCCCCGCC
>SL_4KL_010_BRINEDRAFT_10001156_pt1 | contig 14476 bp, 11 predicted proteins | sample SodLak_010_BRINE_2_FD_10664 | JGI IMG/M metagenome (IMG submission 10664)
CGAGCGCCTCGGCGGTTTCTCGGGCCTCGGCAAACTCGTCTGCGGGCTGGCCGACGTCGACGGTGACGCCGATTACTTCGTCGTATCCGTACTCCTCTTCGAGAACCGGCACGCAGACGGTCGTGTCGAGACCGCCGCTGAACGCCAGTGCCACGCGCTTTGTCATTACCCACACAAACCGGGGTATGGGACTTAAATTCAACGTTTCTATTTTTTGAAAATAGCCGCAGAGACACGGCTATGCGGGCAAAAACGGGAGATTAGGAAAATCGGATCGGCGGTCGAACCAGCGTTGGCCTACCGGCCCTGTCGCCGAAACGAGGCGAGGTCGACCACGTGTGGTCGCCCCGCTCGCGGTGGTCGCCGGGGTGCCTGCCGGAGCCGTCGCTGTCGGCGCGCCGGCGATTCGGTGCGGCAGCCCAGTACCATGAGCCAAAAATTGGGCCTCGGCTACAAAACGATTACGTGATTCAGCCGCTGCGAGCCACGCTCACACGGCACAAGTGGCTCAAATCGCTACCTGCGTTACAAACGCTGAACTCAGAAGCCGAACGGGTCGATCCCGGTGTCGACACCGGCCAGCCAGAAGACGCCGGCAATCCCGACCGCCGCCGCCGGCGGAATCGTCAGGTTGTCGTCGACGGCGACCCCACGAATAATCGGTTTGACGCCGTCGGCGACCGCCGCGAGTACCCCGCCGACTGCGGCCGCCACAGCGCCGATGGCGACGCCGGCCCACGGAATCGTGAACGGCGCGGCCAACAGCACACAGACCACGAACATCACCGCGACGACGCCGAGGCGTTTGTGTTCGTGTGGGCCGTTTTTGCCGAGCATCCCACTGACGGGGTCACCGAGCGCGAGCATCAAGATTGCCGGCAGCGCCACCACTGGCCCGAACAGCAAGGCAACAACGGTCATGCTTGTCATGTAGAGCGCATAGCCGGCGACTGAATCCTGTTCATACGCGCGCGTGAGTTCGTCGTAAATCCGGTGGTTTATGCCGACGACGAGTCGCAAAAATTCGAGGCCGAACACGATGAGTGTCACACCAATCATGAACAGCCGGAGCTGGTCCCAACTCACGACCCCAAGCAGATAGATAAGCGGCATGCCGACACCCGTCGCATGGACTGCCCGGCGGCTGTACTCACTCATTGTTCGGTACGTGCCCGTCGTCTCTTTCGCTCCGTCTGGTTCGGTCGTCTCGCCCGTTCGATCCCGACTGCTCCCAACGGTTTCATGCGGCCGTTACGTCGGTGTCGACGGCGCTGTAGCGGCCGTGTAGTTCGTCGAACGTCTGTTCGTCGGCCACGAGCGCCGCAATCTCGTCGGCAACCCGGTCGAGTGGCAGGCGAATCTGTGCGGCCGAGTCGCGCTCGCGGAGCGTCACGGTATTTTGACCATCGCCTTCGAGGCCGTCCTGATCGACGGTCACACAAAAGGGCGTGCCGACCTCGTCCTGCCGACGGTAGCGCCGGCCAATCGATCCCGAATCGTCGTACGACACCGACACGCCCGCCTGCCGCAGCGTCCGTGAGATGTCGGTTGCAACGTCGACCAGTGCGTCGTCGTTGCTGACGAGCGGGAAGACGGCAACGGTGGTCGGGGCGATTTCCGGCGCAAGCGAGAGGTAGGTTCGGGTTTCACCGTCGACCTCGTCCTCGCGGTAGCCGTGTTCGAGCAGCGTGTACACCGTTCGGCCGACGCCGAACGACGGCTCGACGACGTGGGGTGTGATGTGTTCGCCCGCCTCGGTCTGTGTTTCGACCGCAAAGTTCGCGACGTCGGTGTCGACAGAATACCGTTCTCCGTCAACGTCGACCGTCACCTCGTCGCCATCGAACGCATCGGGGTCGGCGTCGGCGAGCGCTTCGAGCGCCGCCGCAATGTCGCTGGCCGTCCCGCCGAACTCGGGGCCGAGCGCCGACATATCGGGGTCGACGACCGCTTTTTCCACGGTGACCGGTTCGTCGTAGCGCTTGAAAACCGTAAAGCGGTCTTCGGCGTACGCACCGTGTTTCAGCAGGTCGTAGTCGCTTCGGTACGCGAAGCCGGCGATTTCGATCCAGTTGCCATCGATCTCGCTTTCGGCGTCCCAGCAGTCGGCGGCGTAGTGTGCGCGCTCGCCGGCGAGATGTTGGCGGAACCGGAACCGATCCATGTCGACGCCGACCCGCTCGTACCAGCCCTGAGCAACGCCCATAAAGTACGCCACCCACGGCGAGCCGATGACCTCTTTCTCGACGGCCTCGCCAATGGTCGTCGTGAGGTAGTCGCCGTCCGCGTCGTGTTGTTCGGTTGCCGGGTAGAGCGTCACCGCCACGTCCTCGACCTCGCCCAGCGGCGGTTCGTCCTCTTTCGGATCGATGAACTGCTCCAACTCGGCTTGGGTGAACTCGCGAACACGGATAATGCCGCGCCGGGGACTGATCTCGTTGCGGTAGGCGGTGCCAATCTGGGTGACGCCGAAGGGGAGTTGGCCGCGGGCGTACTCTTTGAGCCGCGGAAACTCGACAAAAATCCCTTGGGCGGTTTCGGGCCGCATGTAGCCGGGTTGGCCCGTACCGGGACCGATCGAGGTTTCGAACATGAGATTGAAGTCCTCGACGGGTTCGCCCGCGAGCGACGCGCCACAGGTCGGACACGCGAGGTCGTGCTCTGCGATGAGGTCGCCGACTTTTTTGCTGCCCAGCGCTTCGGCATCTTCGATCTCGTCGACGGCGTCCTCGATCAGGTGGTCTGCGCGGTGGCTCGTCCCGCATTCGGCACACTCGACGAGCATGTCGTCGAAGCCGTCGAGGTGTCCCGAGGCCTCGAAGACGGCTTCGGGCATGATCGTCGGCGCCTCGATTTCGTCATTACCGAGGCGCACGGTAAACTGGTCGCGCCAGGCGGATTCGACGTTGTGTTTGAGCGCGGCGCCCTCGGGCCCAAAGGTGTAGAAGCCCGCCGTCCCGCCGTACGCCCCGTTCGACCCGAAAAAGAAGCCACGGCGCTTGGCCAACTCCATCAGGTCGCGCTGCGTTCCCATCAGACCCCCTCCAGCAGATCGATGTCGCGCACGACGCCGACCAGCTTGCCGCCCGAAACAAGTGGAATCTGCTCGATATCGTGTTTGATCATGGTTTTCGCCGCGTCGGCCGCCGTTTTGGTTTTCCCAATTGTCACCACGTCGCTCGTCATAATTTCGGCGACCGGTTCGGCGGGAATTTCGACGTTTCGCGTCGGAAAGTAGCTGTTGCCGACGGCTTTGATTCCCTCCCAGGCCCACTTTGAATCCTGTTCGGCGATCGACTCGCCGGTATCGTCTTCGCCCTCGACGACACGGGCGATTTCGACGATATCGACCTCGGTGAGAATGCCCGTCATGTCGCCCTCGTCGTCGAGGACGATCGTGTAGGGAACGTTTGCGTAGTAGATTTCCCGCTCGGCGACGAGCAGTGGCGTATCGACGTAAGTCGTGTTGATCTCGTGTGTCGCGAGCGAGCCGACCTCACGGCTTCCGTCGATCTCCTCGCGAGCGATAGCACGGACGATGTCGGTGACGGTGATGATGCCGACCAGGTCGTGATCATCGTCGCCGTTGACAACGGGCACCCGGCGGGCGTGTTCGGCGACCATGAGTTCGGCCACATCGTGGATGTGGGCGTCGGGGCTGATTGTCGGCACCTCGCGCATCAACAGGGCGAGTTGGTCCTCGTCGGGTCGCTCAATGAGATCGTCTCGTGAAACGAGCCCGCGGTAGACCTCACGGCCGTCGGTTTGTTTCACGACCGGGACCGACGAAAAGCCGTGATCTTGGAGATACGCGAGAACGTCGTCGCGGGTGCCGGGCAGTTCGACTGTCACCAGCGTCTCCCGCGGCGTCATGGCGTCGGCTACGTGCATACTCCGGTCTACCGTCGGCCAGCCGCTTGTATTATTCGGAGCGACCCGTCGGCAGTCTGTCGGTTCTTTCGACATGTTTATATGCGCGAGAGTGTGACAGAAAACCATGACACAAGACCACACACCCGTTTCGGAAACGTCGATGGGCGAGGTCATGGCCGCTGTCGACGCGTCGTCAAGCCGTCCCTCGTATGTGATCGCGGATGTCACCCGAGACGAGGCGTGGCTTTCGGTCTCACAGACCGATGCGCCCGTGCTCGCCGAGTGGGCCTAACCCCCGTTCGGGGGTATTCGGTTTGTTGTCCCTGTTCCGTTGTTTGTGCCTTCACGATTGAGAGGCCACTCCCTCGTTTGTCCAGCGGTCGCTTCCGACTGCCGGTTACATGAAATCCGCAATACCGCTCTGTTTGTTTTTGTCATTCTCGAAAATCGATTCGAGCGAACGGTCGAGAATCGCGAGTCGCTGTTTCGTGTACTCGCGGCAGCCAAACCGCTCGGCAACCTCCATCGCGGTGTCCATGTACTTGTTCACCGACCCCTGGTGAACGGTCAGATTGACGCGGCCACCACACTCGCGGCAGTCGCCCGACAACGGCATTCGGCGGTACTTTTCACCGCAGTCGAGACACCGGGTTTTCTGCCGTGAAAACGCCCGGAGGTTGCCGATTAGGTCGGGCAAGAAGTGGTACTCGATGACCCGCTCGGCGACGTCGGTTTCGTCGACCGCGCGAAGTTTTCGCGCTAACTCCAACTGCGCGTCCATTTTATCCATCATTGAGCCCAGCGTCTTGTAGGCCGACAGACTCGGCCCCATATGGATGTTCGTCGTCTCGTGGGTGTGATTGAACCCACGGTACTGGTTATCAGTGCCGAGGGTGTCCTCGCCAGTCTGGATGTCGATCGATTCGGGGTCGGCCATTTCCAGGGTCGCCTCGTAGAACTCCTGTGGGTAGGAACGGACGATATCCATGTTGTGGGCCTCGTCGTCGATTTCGGCGGGATCGATCCGCGAGGACATCACGAGTGGGGCGTCCATCCGACCACCACGTTTGTCCGGCAGAAACTGTCGGCTAAAGTTTAATAGACCGTCCATTAGCAGCATCACACAGTCTTCGTCACCATCGCATTGCTTTTGGAATGTGTCATTGACGACAAGCCTGTGGGTTCCTTTGACCGTGAGGTTGTACGTGTAGTCGGTTTCCGATTCGACACGCTCAATTGAGGCAACTGAGTCAACGAGGTACTTACCGTTCCCACCGTCAAATACGCGCCGTGTTCTTGCGGGAATCGCATCTACTTGTGATTGAAGCTGAATCTCTTTTCTGTTCAGATGGAAGCCAACTTTTTCAGCGAATGCGACCGCATCAGTGGAGGAAATAGAAAGCACATAACTACGTGCCGAAAGCGACGGATCGTCGTGTTCATAGTAGTCAGGGAACTTTTCGGCTAACAACACTGGGTCTGTGTTTGTCACGTTGCAAACGATCCCGAGTCTCGTTAGCAATGCTATCAGATCTTCTTTGAGTTCTCGACTAACTGTGGTTGCGTACACCTTCAGCGCGCTTGAATCGGCACTCCCATCACCACTGAAGTATCCCCGGAGATATGCCGCGACAATATCGTCTGAGGCATTGAAAATGCACTGTGGGACACGTTTCGTATCAGCGAAGATTCCTGCATCCAACACCGTATCAAAGAAGGTTCGGAGTAGTCGTCCCGAGACGGTTACCTTTGCGTCGTTTTCACGGTACGGCTCAACACCGAACGCTTTTTTCAGTGTCTTAACGTAGAAATCTCGAGCCTCATGTTCGGTCCCACATACCGTCGTCTGGTGGATTACTCCCTTCGGTGTTTCCTGTTCGCGCGCAAATCCTTCAGCAGCATAATAGCCTAACAGCGTTGCGACAGTATCGGTAAGTTCGACTGTACGATTAATTTCAGTCGAATCGTGTTTCATGCCCAGCGTCACGCCGTCGTCGACGAATTCGAGTAGGTTTTCTACTGAGCCACATAGCTTCAGCAGCAGCGCAACTGGAATGCTCTGTCGGTAGAGGTAGTTGCTCAGTGTTTTGTGTGACATCCCGAAGTATTCTGCCGTGCTCTTTAGCGGATAGAACTGCCCCTCAAAGTCGGCTTTTAGCTTCATCTCAAACAACTCATACAGAGTTGCTTTCTCGATACCCTTGATCATCAACCGATCGTTGTCTATTTGATCCAGCTGAACGAATTCCGCCAGCAGATCGAAGGTTCGTGTCTCCGTCTGTGGCTGCACTGCGTCGAGTTGTTCTGGCTTGATGAGTGAGTCGGTTGTCGTCAACTCAGCAGCCTGTTTCGTCTGCCGTTCGCCGTCGTTGAATACCTGCATCTCGTGATCCGGTGTGACAGTGAGCTCCCGGCCACTCCGTGTTTCGACCGTGATCATGTGATCAGGGGCTGAATGCTTCGATAGTGCCACAATTGGTCGTTTCACAACTGCTCCGGTTTCGTCGATACTTGGAACTGAGAGAGTGCCGTCAATCTCCTGTATTTGCGTCCCAAAGTCATCGATTCGCGGATCATTCAAGCGGTCTTCAACAACTGATTCAATCGTCTGGTGTGACCAGTTACCGGACTCGTCTTGGAGCCAGAGCTTTGTCTCTGGATGGAAACAATTCCGGCGCTTTGCGGCGTGAAAGTACGGATGCGCATATCCAACGGCTGCACTCGTAAATCCTATCACACGACCGACAACTGCGGCACTCGTGTGCGGTGCCATCCCGAAGACGAGTTCGCCAACGAGGTCGTCGCGCTCGTCGATACCGTAGAATGCGGGCTGGCCATAAAACCGCTCTAAGAGGTCGTCAACGAAGTTCGCGGTCTTAATCATGTGCTCGGCCGCGCCGTCCGAAAGCACGATATCTTGGACCTTGAGTTCGATGAGCTGATCGTCGTGCTTGAGCGGGTCGCCGTCGATATCGGTTTCATAACCGAGCGCACGGAAGTGATCGACGGTCACATCGAGCTCTTCGGGTTTGACCGCCGTCACCGGCAGGTCGGTCATGTCGTAGCGGACGGTGCCGTCTTTAAATGAGGAGACGCCGTGTTTCGAGCGGAGAATTCCCTTCTCCATCGCCTCGGGCGTTTTATTCGCCGACGTGAGGCCCTTGACGCCTTTGAGAATCTGGAAGTTGCCCTCGCGCTCGGAAATCGAGTCGAGCGCGCCGCGGTATGCGCTTCGGAGGTCGACCTCCTGCCAGCCGGCGGCGTCGACATCGCGCTCACACCGTGGACATTCGACGCGACCCGCTTCATCGGGTTCGCAGACGACCTTGCACTCCTCGCATTCAAAGTGTGGTTCGGTGTGACTCCCGCACTCAGAACACTGCGATTTGTACGTGTGGGTGTCACAGTCGGGACACAGCCGCTGGCCGATCCGCATGTTGAGGATTCCGCGTCGGCCACGGTCGTCCATTGTCCGGGCGGCTTTGGCGACATCTCGCTGGTTGCCGCCGGCCTCGGTAATCGGAAAGAGCGTGTGGACCGCTGGCGAGAGGTCGCGTTTCTCGGATTTTTCGGGCCGACCCATCCGTGCACCGATTCGGGTTGGTGCGCGCTCGCGGATCTCGAAGGGTGCGACCTCACAAACTGCTTTGACCGCGTTGTTGCCGCCGTCCCACTGGGTTGCGGTTGCCGACAACCCGTCCCACGGTTTGTCGAGATCCGCAGTGAGCCCGAGCGACTGGACAAACGGCAGCCAGTCGTGGACTTCGAGCGTCTCGTCGGTCTGTTGGTGTTCGACCAGTAGATTTTCGAGACTCTCTCGTACTGTTGGTGTCCGCTCGATGATGAGCAGTTCGCCGCGGTCATCGGCTTCGGTCGAAATCTCCGCGTTGGCGACGACCGCCGCGAGCGTTTCGAACGCCTCGACCGAGATGTCGTGCCACAGGTAGGTGTAGGTTGGATGCAGCGGGCAGTCATAGTCGGTCGCCCAGTCAAGCGCCTCCCGTGCCGAGGGGTGTTCGAGATCGACGTGGGGGTCGTCGCGGAGCGCTTGGACGTTGGCACCGGCCGCCTCAAACTCTAAGAGCCACCATTCGGGGGCGTACGACGCGGGAGCCAGCGGATGGTTGTTCTCGACGAACTCACCGTAGTTGACGAGATACTCGCCGATATCGAGGATTTTCTCGACGCCGTTTCGCAGTTCGAGCGCCTCGGCCGGCTCATCGATCCGTCGGACTTCGCCGGTCGCCAGTCGGACGGTTGGCCCTTCAATTGAGTCGACCGGGATAACGCCGGCCGCTTTGCCGGGGCGTTCGGTTTTGATTTGGGTACCGGTTGCCAGAAAATCATCGATGACGTGCATCGTCGCCGGATGGACGCCGGCGGTCGCAAAGCCGAGATTGCGTGCCCGGCCGTAGCGAAGCCGAAAGCCGCCGGCCTCCGAGGGGTGGCCAAAGACGGGCCGGCCGGCGATCAGATCGAGTAGGTACTTCGATTTCGGATCGACGCGAGCGGGCCCGTCGACCTCGTGGTCGTCTGCGGCCGACTCCGATGTTGTCTCGTTGTCGGCCGCTTGCGCAGTCGCGTCGCTGTCGACGTCGTCGCTGTCGGCTATCTCGGGTTCCGCGTCGCCGTCGATCGTGCCGTCGATCAGATCCTGGAGCCATGGCCACTCGACTTCATCGAGTTGGCGGGTGTAACGCTGGATTTTCGGCGCTTTCAGCGCAATTCCCTCGGCCATCACCAGACACATGCCGCCACGAGTGGAGTTGGTGTCGACGCGGTCGAGGTCCCGGTAGCCCGAGACCTCCTCGTCGCCGGTCGCCTCGCCGTCGAGCATGATCGGCATATTGGTCGCGATAAATCGGCTCTCTTTGTCCTTCGGCGAGTACTGCAGGCCGGTGTCCTTGTCGTAGAGGTTGATCTCCTCGACGTACCGTTCGATTTCGTCGTCGCGGCCGTTGTACTCGGCCAACCCGAGAATACTTCGCGTGTAGTCAGCGACGAGCACCGACAACGCCTGTGCGGTTCCGCCCGCCGACCGAATCGGCCCCGCGTAGTAGACGTTGACGAACTCGGTGCCGTCGTCGTTCGAGAGGATTTCGACCCCATCGATGCCCTCGATTGGCGCGGCGACAACGCCCTCGGTCAGGAGCGCAACGGCGGTGCGAACCGCCCCCTCAATTTTCCCGGCCTTGCTGTCGTAGTCGCCGACGCGGCCCTCGGCGAAATCCTCCGCGAGTGCGAGCGCGGCCTCCTCGCGGGACATCTGGGTTTCGAGTTCGCGGACGCGTTCGGCGACGTGGGGGATCCCGAGAATGTTTTCGACCCGGTCGGCCATGTCCTTGGCAATCGGAATTTCGACCTCCGTTTCGGGGTCTTTTCCTTGGCCTTTAGCGCGTTCGGCGACCGCCATCGCCTCATCGAGCTGGGTTTCGAGTTGGGAGAAATACTGCTCGTCGTCCGCGCGCATGGGCGTTTCGTGCGTCGTCGCTTCCGACTCGCCCGTCTCGTCCGCGTTGTTCTCGGTGGTGGGTGTGTCTGCGGTGCTGCTCGCGTCGTCGCCCTCCTCACCTGATTTCTCGCCCGTTTCGCTCACAGCCAGAGATCCAACTCGGTTATTTCGTCTCGCTCGCGCGCGAGCGGCTCCTCGAACGCGCGAAAGTACAGTTCGCCCGCAAACACCGTCCCGGCGTTGAGGTGACCCGCCAGCGCCTGCCCGCTCTCGCGCGAAAAGACACAGTGGGTATGTGCGAACAACTCACCACCAAGCCGACTGACGTTGCCGACGCAGGCGGCGACCTCAAGGGGTTCGTCGAACGTCACCGACTGGTACGCTTTGTCGTCTTGGTCGTAAAACCAGATTTCGGCATCTTCGACTGAGCCGAGCGCGCTAAACCAGCCCGCTTCGGCCTCAACGGCTGCGGCGAGCGTTTCGATCTCCTCGCGCCAGTCGGCCCCGGTTTCGAGTCGAGCCATATACTCGCCGGTGACAGTGACTTCGCGATAGTTCATAGCCTTCCAAGGACGGTGCAGGGCAAAAAACTTCAGTTCTGTGCGGCGGTCGGTCCAACCACAACTGACGTATTTGCCGGCCGCGTACATGTCGAGCGCTATGACAACACCTGACGTTTCGACTGGATCCGACACGACCGACGCCGACGCAGTCGAATCCAGCGACAGCAACGCGGCCACCGCCGCGAGCGACGAACCCGCCGACGCCAACGACGCTCCACCCGAAAACACCGCCGCCCCAGCGGATTCGACCAACAGGACGACCATCCGCGCCGGCCGTAACTTCGAGACGACCTACCGACTCGACGCGAGCGAAACCGGCGAGTTCCTCATCGCGCTCGGCGAGCAGCTCCGCGCGGGCGACGAGCTCACGCTCGTTGCCGACGAGTGGGAACTCCCCTTCGCGTTCGGCGAGCCAATCGAGGTCGAAATCGACTTCGACGGGATGGACGGCCCCGAGTTGGAGATCGAACTCGACATTCCCGGCCGAACCGACGACACCGCCCCGCGCGTCGAGTAGCGACGGTCGGCTCGGTTATTATTTTGTGGGATGGTCCCTCCCAACTTCCCACCGAAAGCCAACCGGAGTTTCGGGTGGCGAGAGCGGACTTGTCGGCAGGTCGTCGGTGATTTCCGGATCGTTGTACGCCCGTGGTGCCACATCGTTTGGCCCGTCGGGATACCAGAGCGACGCCAACGCCTGCAGCTGCCCGCGGCCGACGCTCAGTTCGAACTGACCGCCGCCGTACAGCTGAATATCTTGCTCGGCGCAGTATTCGAGCGTCTCACACAGCGAGCGGAGGCTGCCGAACCGCGAGGGTTTGATGTTGAGCCACCGCGGCTCCCACGGTAGCGACGTGATGTCTTCGAGCCCGTGAATCGCGGCATCCCACGAAACCCGGTTGCGAACGCTCTCGTCTTCGAAGAGTGGCTGTGTTTCGTCAGTCAGTTTCGGATCCTCGACAACCGCGTTCGGAAAGCCCGTGAGAATCCGCTCGTAGAGCCTTGGATCGGCCGGGACGTCGACCTCGGTTCCCTCGTACTGGCCTTTCAGATCGAGAATGTGGATGTCTGCGACCGCTTGCAGTTCGTCCACAATCGCGTCGTCCCACTCGGGCGTCGGATCGAGTTTGAAACCCACTCCCGGAATCTGTTCGCGAAGCGCGGTAATGCGCCGTGTTGTCGGCGGCTCGCCGAGTCGCGTACTCGTGACGAACCGCAACGGCTGGTATGGTCGATCGACGACCGCGCTGAGGTCGGTGTCTGCCTGCCGGAGCGCCAGATCCAACGCGGCCGATTCGAGGCCCCACCGTCGGTAGTTGCGAAACACCGGACGGTCGGGTGGGTCGGGAAACAGGTCGGTGTCGCCGAGCCGCTCGGAATACGAATCGATGGTATAGCTGCCGGTCAGATCCGGCAGACCGGCCTCGTGGAGCCGGTCGTGGTCGGCGGTTTCGTAGGTCACGTCCTCGCCACGACCTGCCGTGTCGTTGCCGACGAGCTCGAACTCGGTTGTCACTCGGGTGAACCCGCTTGTCGTCTCGCGTTCGTGCCGATGCAGGTCAATCCGGTCGATTTCGAGGGCCATCTCGGCGAGATCGCTGTAGCGCATACGTGCTTGACGGAATCCAGCACTAAACCGTTTTGCCGCGATGTCGAGGGTATCGCGGTTCGAATCAAATTTTATATCGTCGTATACAGTTTAAATCCTTACAACGGAAAATAACGCGTAAACTGCGGGACGGACGTCTCAGACGCTAAAACCGTCGAAAAAGACTGGTGGCGTTAGAACGGAGCCTGTGGGCCTTCGTCGTTGTCAGTGCTACTGGTTTCGCCGGGGAACGAGGGGCTCATCCCCCCCATGTCGCCGTCGGCACCGGCGTCCATGCCGGTGTTGGCGTGAACCTGGTTGATTTCGGGGATTTCTTTGACCATTCGGCTCTTGATCGCCTGAATCGTCATCGGGGAGATGCCACAGCCCGAACAGGCACCGCCGAGCTGGATGTGGACCTCGCCGGTTTCGCGATCGAGGTGCTGAATAGCGGCGCTGCCGCCGTGCATCTGAATCTGTGGGAAGTTCCGTCGGAGGAAGTTCACCACACGGTCTCGCAGTTCGTCTTCTGACGTTGCGGAATCGGCGCTCATGTCCACAGAGTAGAGAGCAATGGGCTTAGACCTTTGGTTCACTCCCCGGAGAGCCCGAACGTCCGGCACAACTCGGCGGTGATCTCGTCGGTATAGCGGTCAAGCGTTTCTTCGAAGCGCTCCTCGCTGACGGCCACGCCCGACAGCCGTTCGTACGGCGATTCGGGCAGCGAAATTTCGAAATTCTCGGTTTCGGGCTGATACACTGGTTCGCTCTCGTTGAGCACCTGCTGGTCGATCGCGTGGATCAGTGCTGAGTCGTACGCCTCATTCATCGTGTTGAACGCGTTCTTGTACGCTCGCTGGAGTTCGGGAAAGTAGTGAACATACTTGTCTTCGAACTTCTCGGGGTCGAATTCGGCCATTGTGTGCCGGTTGGCCAGCACGCTAAAAAATGGGCCGATCCGATGTAATAAACTATATACGACGATATAAAATCGGTTTCTGTGGTGTCAACAAACTCTGCGCGACAGCACTCGACGTGACCGAACTCGAGCCACTTGCCGCGTCGATTCCGCTGTGGTTTTGAACGCTCCCATCGCGCACAACGCCGGACTGACGCCACACTCACCGGATCGACCTGCGATATCACCAAAAACGCGCTCGCAGCGTGGCCCTCCCGAAGCAACTGCCCCGTTATCGTGGCGGAACAACCGTGTTGCGAAGCGTTCCAATCCCTTCGTACGTGATTTCGATGGTGTCGTGTGGCGCGATTGTGCCCGGATTGGCCGGACTTCCGAAGGCGATTACGTCGCCCGGTTGGAGGACAAAGCGCTGTGAGAGAAACGAGATTATGTCGAGCGGATCGAACAGCATCTGGTCGGTGTTCGCCGACTGGCGCTCTTCGCCATTGATCAGCGTACTCATTTCGATACCGCTGGGCTCAATATCGGTTTCGATCCACGGCCCAAGCGGCCCGGAGGTGTCGAAGGCCTTGCGCGCAGTTCGGCTGGGTTGGTCGAGCGCGTCGACATCGTTTAAGATCGTATAGCCCCGAACGACCGCCGGTACCGACTCGGGATCGACCTCGTGGCACGTTTCGTCGATAACGGCCGCGAGTTCGCCCGCGTACGTCACCTCGTCGGACCAGCGTGGATACCGAATGTGTTCATCGGGGCCAACGAGTGATGCCGGCGGTTTGATGAAAAAGTCCGGCTCATCGGGCCGATCATACGCCATCTGCGAGAGCGTCTGGGCGTAGTTTCGCCCGACACAGTAGAGTGCCGATGGCGAACACGGATAGGTGAGGTCCGCGTCTTCACCAACAGTATACGCGGTGTTTTCGGTCGTCACCACGCCGTCTTCGTACCGTCCCGTGTGGATCCCATCGGCCGTGCGTACTCGTGCAATCCGCATACGGTAGCGACGAGCGGTCTCGAATAAATATATACCGAGTCCGCTCGGTGCGCTTGGACGGCGATTCGCCCGTTGTCGAGAGGTACCTGTGCCGCGACACTCGCAAGCGAGTGGGATGTCGATGGGCACTCACTTGTCTTGGACGTACCGGCCTCTCTTCGCGCATGAATGGTCAACCGACACCGACGAGCAGTTCGTTCGGTTCGAGCGACTTCGTGCGTATCGGGTTGAAAACCCGTCGATAGCGAGATGCCGTTTGCCACGCTGACACCACCCAACGAATGCTGCGTAACTGCAGACTAACTGTTGTTCGAAGACCACGGCAGCCCTGTTTGTGAGATATTTTCCAGGCCAAGTGAGTCAGTAGGACGGCACGCAATGGTGGACTAGCCACCTATATGATGGCTCCCATCGGAGTACACTCAGAGCGTGGATATCTAATGGATGATGCGACACTGCGCGAACTCACGATCGAGGAGTTTCATCGCCGTCTTGGTGAGAGAGAGCTCACGGTTGCAGAACTCGTTCGTGGCTATCTCGAGCAAATCGAACGGTTTGATCAGTCCGGACCCGAACTCAACGCCATACTCACGGTCAACGACGATGCACTTGACCGGGCGCGAACACTTGACCGAACACTCCCCGAGAGCGGCCCGGATCGGCCCTTGTATGGGGTGCCGGTGTTGCTCAAAGACCAAGCCCTCACGGAGGGGCTGCGGACGACGTTTGGGTCTGAAGCGTTCGCGGAGTACGTTCCCGATCGTAACGCAGCCATCGTCGACCGGCTTCAGGCGGCCGGGGCGATCGTCCTCGCCAAAACAAACCTCCCTGACTTCGCCGCTGGCTTCGTTGGCTACTCCTCGGCCGCCGGCCAAACACGAAACCCGTATGCGCCGACCCGTGACTCCGGCGGGTCAAGCGCCGGCACGGCCGCGGGCATCGCCGCCAACCTCGGCCTCGTCGGCATCGGCGAGGATACCGGCGGGTCGATCCGTGTGCCCGCCTCGTTCTGCAATCTGTTCGGTCTCCGGGTCACGACCGGACTGATCAGCCGAACCGGGATGTCGCCGTTAGTCGCCGAACAGGACAC
>SL_4KL_010_BRINEDRAFT_10001157_pt1 | contig 14473 bp, 12 predicted proteins | sample SodLak_010_BRINE_2_FD_10664 | JGI IMG/M metagenome (IMG submission 10664)
TATAGTGTCACCTCAAACAGATTTATCCGCGGTCAAGGAGAACACCCCGAGGCTTGACCTCGGGGATGAATCCGACAACTCGGATATAAACCAATAATGTCAAAAATGGGCCATTTTAGCGCGACTAGTCTGCGCTACCTGGAATTTCGGGTGGTACGGTCGTCCCAAGACCACCTGAAAGGGTGCGCTGTGGGAATGGAATCGTAATATCCTCTTCATCAAAGCGCTGTTTTACATTTTTAACATACTCTGCACGGGTTTTAACGAAATCCGATCGCCGAGGCTGTGCGATCCAAATACGTGACTGAAGACCAACGTATGAGTCTGCAAGCTCGGTCAAACGGACCGATGGACCCGGATCTTCGAGGATACTTGGATGCTTGTTTGCTTCCTCAACAATGATATCGGTTGCTTTGTCAATATCATCATCATAATCGATACCAAAGACAAATTTGAGTCGAAGCCGTTCACCGTCAACCGGGTTTTTTACCACGCCGTCGGTAAGTTTTGAGTTCGGAACGGTCAACAGTTCATTATCGAACGTTCGAACACGGGTAACTCGAAATCCAATATCCTCAACAATACCGCTGTAGCCATCCCACTCGACCCAATCACCGATCTTAAAGGGTTTGTCGGTGAAAATAAAGACGCCAGCGACAAAGTTTTTGATAACGTCTTGGAGTGCAAACCCGATCGCAAGCGTTGCTGCGGCGGCGATCGTCGCAAGCGAAGAGAGGAAATTGCCAAAGCCAGCGAATCCAAATGCGACTGAAATTGCAGCGAATCCGAGGGCAATATTTGTAATCTTTTTTAGTGGTCGGGTGGCATGATTTTCCAGCCCTCTTGCATCGAATGCACGATCGAGGATCGGGAATACGACTGCTTTTCCAACGGAGAATGCGATGAAAAAGACGACAACGAAAGTCAATGCTGCGCCGATCGGCTCTGGATACGGAATCCCCGCATTTGAGAGCAGATCGCCAAGAGCGGTGCTTGTTTGGAGTGTAATAACAGATGTCATATTAATCACTAATGTGTGCGTCATAGGGTAGAATCAACAGACTATGTACTGCCCAGTATACTGTATCAGATACTGGAATCTCTACCAACGATCAAATGTATTTATACATCTATTTAAACATTGTTAACCGTATGACAGTCCAAAGTTATGATGAGTTTGAGTTTTTCCGAACAACAAGCACTGGAGACAGTGAAGAGTCTGCCACCTGGTTTGCAGCCTCTCCTAAGATACGTTCAATCACAGATGGCTCTTTTTCACCCATAATAACAAAATCAGCCGCATCTGCTGCGGCTTTGATACCGGTGATCGGATCCGACACAACTGCAAACTCGGTGGAAATCTTTTCTGCAGGAAAGCCAGCAGTAACCAGTGCATTCGTGGCATCCTCGAAAAGCGTCTCAGCAGCAGGTCGTTCATCGTCACTGCTTGCTGCGTGATACAGTACAATTTCGCCTTCTTCGGATGGTGAGATCGCAGCAGCAATCCGTGTAATACGATCGAGATTAACCCCACCCCTAATAGGAACGAGGATTCGATTAATGGCGGGAGCTGCGTTCAAAAGCAGGATCGTATCAACCTCTTCTTCAACAGCGATGCGATCAAATGTTGCTTTTTTATTGTGTGTGAAAACGATTCTCGATCGAGCACTGCCACCATGTTCTGAAAAGAGTGCTTCATAGTCTGCAAGCTCATTATGTACTTTTTCATGAAACTGCTCTTGAGCTTGTTCTGTCGCAGTTTGCTCGGGGAGTACGTGATAGCCAAGCAAAATTACATCCATCTGCGAGAGAATTCTGACGACTGGCTCTGGGATCGTTTCTCCCTCAAGCACTGCGATGGGGACAAGTACCCGAACGTCTGTATCATTCATTCTGCGGCCCTCCCTTCAATGTCACGTCCCGAGCGTAAAAGAAGTACCACCCTGCGGCAGCAACCATGACGAAGAGTCCGATAATCCGTGACGTAGGTTGCATGAATGCAATCATTGCGAAACTTGCACCTGCTCCGAGGATTGGGACAACCGGATAGCCCGGAACCCGAAACGATGGGTCATACCAGTCGGGTGATCGTTGTCGAAGCGCAATCAGCGTAATACAAATCAATCCATACATAATCAGGTGGAGGAATGATGCAACCTCTGCGAGCAGTTCTGTCTGACCAGTTGAAACAAGAAAGACGGTTGGTCCACCAACAAGTGCAAGCGAGATATGTGGGGTACCATACTTGAGGTTTACCTTGCTCACGGATTGTGGGACCAGCCGATCACGGCTAACGGCATACAATGCACGTGAGGCACTCAAAATAGACGCATTTGCTGAGGAAACGGTGGCGAGCAATCCTGCAATTAAAATTGCAACCGCACCACCAAACCCAAGATATGATCGGGCAACTTCAACAATAGCCGTTTCGCCAAATGATCCCAGTTCGTTACTTGAGAATGCGCTGGTTGCAACTAAAATCGTAATCACATAAAGTGCACCGACAACGACAACAGAGCCAACCATTGCAAGTGGAAGATTTCGGCTGGGATCTTTCATTTCACCCGCTACAGTCGCAATTTGGGCGAAGCCAAGGTATGATGTAAAGACGAGTGCAGCAGTGGACAAGATGGGGGCAACACCAAATGGTGCATACGTCTCGGGAGTTGATTCAGCCCCAAAAATACCGAGTACATCAAGAATACCTGCACCAAGAAAGACGACCAAAATGCCGAGCAACAGGCTCACAATCGCGTTTTGTAGCTTTGTTGTATTTTCTGTCCCGAAGACACTGAGTGCAGTGAGCGCTACCCCGAACACAATACCGAGGATTGCAACCGTGCTTACCGGTCCAAATGTTGGTGGCCTTGGGAGACCAATTTCGACAAGCACCGCAACAGCGTACTCACCAAAGCCGACAAGATAAAACGCAGTGGCAAACACCAACCCGAGCCACAGACTCAATCCAACGATCGCTCCAAACAGTGCACCAAGCCCCCGAGAAATAAAGTAGTAGCCACCGCCGCTTTTCGGCATCGCAGTCGCAAGCTCAGATGTCGGGAGTGCAACCAGTAGTGCAACGACCGCGCCGATCGCAAACGATGCAGATGCAGCAGGGCCAGCATTCCCCGCCGCAAGCCCAGGGAAGACAAAAATACCGGCCCCAATCATCGTGCCAATACCTATTGTAAGCCCACCAGGAAGACCGATCGTTCGTTCTAGCTCTGACCCTTCTGAAGTAACTGTGGATGTATCTGTCGTTTTACCAAGATCAACCTCTGGATCAGGGTTTACGGCGGTATCCAGCCCTGCCTCTGCATCGTCAACTGACGGCGGAGGGTCAGCCATACAGTACTATTGGGAAGGGGTGTTGAATAATTCCACCGAAATAGCAGTCTCTGTCAGTACGTGTGCTTGGAGTCGTCGTATATAACCAAGTACTAGATGCGGAAGTATACGCAATTTACAACAGTGTTGCAGTAACTGCACAACACTTATGTTATTGTGCAATATACCCATTATTGTACAATGGACGAAATGGACTTTCCAACACCAGATGTTCCGGTTGAATCAGTAACTGCGGAAGATCTCAAAACTGCGATCGATGCGGGCGAAGCTGTTACACTACTTGATGTTCGGATGGAGTCAGAATATGAAAAGTGGAAGATAGACGGCCCAACTGTTGAGACAATCAACGTTCCGTATTTCAACTTCTTGGATGAAGAAGTCGATAATGAGACGCTTGAAGCGATTCCAGAGGACAAATCGCTCCTCGTCCTATGCGCAAAGGGTGGCGCAAGCAAGTACGTCGCCGGAAAACTCAAAGAGCAGGGGTATGAGGCGGAGAGTCTTGACGAGGGAATGAACGGGTGGGCCCGAATCTATGAGGCAGTCGAAGTGAAAAACTACGATGGACCGGGGACACTGCTTCAGTATCAGCGCCCATCGAGTGGCTGTCTCGGCTATATGGTATATGATGACGGGGAAGCCGCAGTCGTTGACCCGCTTCGCGCGTTCACCGATCGCTACCTCGACGATGCAGCCGAGTTGGGTGTTGAGCTCACGTACGCATTTGATACGCACATCCATGCAGACCATATCAGTGGCCTTCGAGCACTCACAGCAGAGGGCGTAGAAGGAGTCATCTCAAAGGCGGCCGTCGATCGTGGCGTCACCTACGCAGATGAGATGACACTTACCGAAGATGGTGACGAGTTCACCGTTGGGGACGTCTCCATCGAGACAGTGTTTACGCCGGGGCACACAACTGGGATGACATCATACCTTATTGGAGATTCATTGCTTGCAACCGGTGACGGGCTGTTCATCGAGAGTGTTGCCCGACCGGATCTTGAAGAGGGAGACGATGGTGCACCGGAAGCGGCTCGAATGCTGTACGAGTCACTCCAGAACAAAGTGCTCTCGCTTCCAGACGAGACGCTAATTGGCGGTGCACACTACAGCGATGCAGCGAAGCCAGCAGCCGATGGTACGTATACCGCACCGCTCAGTGAGCTCGTCGAATCAATGGAAGCGCTCCGAATGGACGAAGATGCGTTTGTTGAGCTGATCCTCTCGGATATGCCACCGCGACCAGCAAACTACTTGGAGATCATTGGAACAAACCTCGGACAAGAATCAGTCGACGATGAGGAAGCATTCACGCTTGAGCTCGGCCCGAACAACTGTGCAGCAAGCCAAGGAGCACTGACTGAGGAATAATTGTGCTTTCGACAACAGCAGCGATCGGCCTGCTTCAAACAGGAGTGATTGAGACGCTGTTCCCAAACGGGATTGGCCAGTACGCGATTGGTGGACTTTTCGTTGGGCTTGGCGTTGCAGTGATCTATCTCGGAACGGGGATCATTGCTGGTGCAAGCACGACACTTGAGTCAACGCTCTCGTATGTCTCGGGACAGTCACGGTTTCAGAAGTATCGGCTGTCGCGCGATTGGCGTATTGTTTTCGCGCTGAGTACGGTCGTTGGAGCGGCGTTCTGGGCGCTGTTGTTCCAAGATGGGATTTGGACAACGGATGTCCAACTCTGGCGGCTATTCCTTGGTGGAGTTCTTGTCGGGATTGGGACTCGGATCGGGAAGGGATGTACATCGGGCCATGGTGTCTGTGGTGTTGGCTCCGTCTCTCGAACATCGCTTGTCGGTGTGGTGACGTTCTTGATAACGGCGATCGCAACAGCGCAGATTGTGATGGCATTCGGGGTGGTACCATGAGCGATCGACATCCGATGTTCATGCCCGTGATCGTCTTCGGAGGGTTGCTCTTCGGGTTCGGTCTCGGCTACAGTAACATGGCGCAGCCAGAGGTTGTGCTGGATTTCCTCCAGTTTACGGACTTTGGGCTGCTGTTTGTCATGTTTGGTGCCGCGATCGTCACTGGAGTTGTCTTCGCAGTTGCAACCCGATCGAATCGAACTGCGCCACTGACTGGAGACACCTACACTCGTCGGTTGAAATCGTTCGATCGGAACGTCCTCATTGGCGGGTCTATCTTCGGTGTTGGCTGGGGGCTGTCCGGAATCTGTCCAGGTGCTGCGTTTGCGAGTGTCGGTGTCGGAAACTATCCGATACTGGTCGCAATCGCAGGGATGTTCATTGGAGCGTATATCCAAGGCGTCTGGCGGAGTACCAAGGCAGAACAGGCTGCAAACGCAGTCAACGCTGACTAATTGGTACCGGAGTAAGAACGCTCAGCCAACAGGATAGTATTTCAAATTAAAACAATATAACTAACCGAGAAACAATAGATGATCATTGAATTAAGCAGTTTGAGTCCGACAATGCAAGCAGTTGCAAATATTGCTATCGTTGCAGCACAAGCACTTATACTGTACGCAGGATACGGTAAAATGTTGGATATACTAGCTCCAAAGATTTTGCGTAGAATCGCAGACGCAGAATAAACGCTAATATTTCTCCTGTAACTTGTCGACTGCACTGTTCTATCATACGCCTAGTATTGTACAATTTAACCAAAACTATAATACAATCAGTCTTTTAGTGAATATTGTATATGGAGTTCAATATTCCTCATATTAGGATCGCAGATGATTGTATCACGCGTTTAGGTGAATCGTCAATCCAACCAACCAATGTAATTAGTATCAATGGCAACCGGACTCAAGCGTGATCTTGGACTGCCGTCTGTAACGGCAATTGCGATCGGTGCAATGGTTGGGAGTGGGATTTTCATTCTGCCCGGAATTGCGTTTGCAACGGCAGGCCCTGCCGTCGTTATTGCGTACCTTATTGCGGGACTGCTTGTACTCCCTGCAGCATTGAGCGCATCCGAGATGGCTACCGCAATGCCAGAAGATGGCGGCTCCTATGTTTATGTCGAGCGTGGGATGGGACCACTACTTGGGACGATCGCCGGGATCGGCAACTGGTTTATGTTATCGTTCAAAGGTTCGCTAGCGCTGGTTGGTGGTGTGCCATATCTTGTGTACATTGCACCGGACCTCGCGGAATATATCATCTTCATTGCGCTTGGGCTAGCACTCATGTTTACTCTTCTCAACATCGTGAGCACAAAATCGACGGGAAGCTTACAGCTCGCGATTGTTGGAATAATGATTGCTGCGATGGTATGGTTCATTCTCGGTGGCTATGGGAGTATTATTCCTAGACAAACAACCGGGTCCTTTGATATCGCTTCGGAAGGGATTCTCGCCGCAACAGGATTGGTCTTTGTGTCGTACGCGGGTGTAATCAAAATCGCAGCCGTTGCAGAAGAGGTGAAAGATCCAGGGAAAACGATTCCTCGAGCAATGATTGGATCGCTCCTGTTTACTACCGCACTGTACGTACTGATTGTCTACGTGGCAATTGGTGTCGTTGATTTCAATGCAGTGCTTCCGGAGAGCGGTGAGGGAGCAATCATGGCATTTGCAGCTGAGGAAGCACTGGGGACTTTCGGCGTGATTGCGGTTGTTATCGCAGCGTTGATGGCACTTGCCTCGACCGCGAATGCAGGCTTGCTCTCTGCCTCGCGGTTCCCATTTGCAATGGCTCGCGACGGGCTTGCACCGGAACGGTTCGAAGCAATTCATGACAAATATAACACGCCGGTGCTCTCGATCGCACTCACTGGTGGGGCGATGATGGTGATGATTGCAACACTTCCGATCGAAGACGTGGCGAAGCTTGGAAGTGCGTTCCAGATTCTCGTCTTCATTCTCGTTAATCTTGCACTGATTGGCTTCCGAGAAGGTGCAGTTGGTGACTATGATCCTGAATTTGTTGCACCATTCTACCCATGGGTACAGATTATTGGCATGGGTGGTGGGTTGATTCTTCTTACACAGATGGGGCTTATTCCACTGCTTGGTGCTGCTGGAATATCCGTCGCAGCAGCACTCTACTACGTGGTATATGTTCGGGATAGCATCGAACGTGAAGGTGCTGCGCGTGAGGCGATTCGCCGAAATATTGGGGATGATGCTGTCAAACAGACAAGAGAACTCTTCGAGAGCGATAGCTCGTACAATGTGCTTGTCGCAACAACCGAACAGACCTCAACTGGTGCAAAACGTGACATGGTTCGTGTTGGAAGTGATCTGGGTCGGCTCCGATCGACAGCGGTGTCGGTTGTTGAGTTCCTAGATATTCCACATCAGATATTCGCTGAGAATCACGCGAAAGTACAACAAACAGGCACACCAGAATGGCTTGCCGATATCGCAGACGACGCTCCAGAGTGGATGCCAACAGACCCAGAGGCATCAGCGCTGCGAACGTCAGGTGGTGTTGACACTGTTGAGATTGCATCCAATACAGCAGTGAGCTATCAACGAATCGACAGTGAAGACCACAAACGAGCAATCGTTGATGTGGCAACGTATGGGAACTACGACCTGTTGTTACTTGAACGGCGAGCGGACGAATTTCACCGACGACTGTTTGGAAGTCCGATCGAGTGGATTCTTGAGAATACACCAACAGACGTTCTCCTCGTTGAGGATCGTGGGTTTAATGGTGCTGATGAAATCGCAGTTGTTGCAACTCGCGGTGCATACGATCCACTCAAGATCCTCATTGCAGATGCAGTCGCAGAGGAAACCGGTGCAGAAATCAATCTTCTGCAAGCAATTGGAGAAAACGCACCCGAGACGCAAAGAGAGACACTGGAAGCATACCACAACGAGTTAGCAGCACTCTGTACGGTCCCAGCCCGATCAACGATTATCGAGACGGACAATGAAATTTCAGGGTTGGCCCGATTTGCACAGCCAGCAGATCTACTAATCACTGGAGTCGATCAAAAAGGTCTCAGAGGTCGGATATTTGGTCGACCAAGCGATCAACTGGTTGATTCGGTTGAGAGTACGGCGATTATGGTACAAACACACGATGGAAGAAAACGAGGCGGTGTGATCAAACGGCTACTCATGGATCACTTGTTCTCGTAAATCTAGTACTATTGATTGTATTGCACAAAAATACCAAAACTATTTGTGCACCCTGCTGTTAGTAGAGACTGACTACGAACGTGCAGTACACACACCCATCCAGCGTACAACCAAGTCGTGTTACCACTCAAGTACGGCTAGATAGTCGAAAAATACGCAGACAGAGCGTGAGATAACGATGGAGCTATTTGGACTTAGTATTGCGATTTTAGCCCTCTTTATCGGGTTCGGATTTGTTGTTGGTCTCCTGTATGGATTCTTTGGAATGGGTGGTTCATTCCTTGTGACACCAGCACTCTTGGTTCTTGGCTATCCAGCCCGTGTTGCGATCGGAAGTGGAATGGCGTTCGTTTTTGGAACCGCCATTATTGCAGTAATCAAACATCACGGTATCGGACAAGTCGATTACAAGCTTGGTGCATTGATGTTTGTTGGGCTCACCGCAGGAATTGAAGGTGGGCGGATTATCGTCTTCTACCTTGAGGAGCTTGGAACTGCAGAGCTGATTGTCGGCATTACGTATGTCGTACTGCTTGCAGCAATTGGGATTCTGTTTACAAAGAATGCGCTAGAGGATGATAATGAAGAGACAGAGGCCGATGAGGAGCTCTCGCATGCTGATGTTGATCCGAATGATATCCCCGATATCGCAAAGAAGATCCAACGGTACAATATTCCACCAATGGTCACATTGACCGGTGGGATTCGGGTGTCGCTGTGGGTCATTACGGCAGTCTCATTGGTGGTTGGTATTGTGTCTGGATTCCTCGGCATTGGTGGCGGCTTTATCCGGCTTCCAGCGATTTACTACCTGATTGGAGTTCCATTGCCAGTTGCGGTCGGAACGAACCTGTTTGGCGGGTTCATTTCTGGTGGTGTGGGGGCGTTCACATATGGACAGGCTGGTGCAGTCGATCTAACGATCGTTCTTCCGTTGCTGTTCGGGAGTGCCCTCGGTGCACAGATTGGCTCCGCATCAACGGTGGTTGTCGACGAAGATAAGACACGGATCTACTTTGGTCTCATGCTGCTTATCGCCAGTGTTGCAGTGGGTATTGGAGAAGCAGGAAGTATCCTTGAGATACCACTACTGGACACGACGAGTGCGGTCTTGATTATCGGATCAGCAGTTGTTGTTGCACTCATTGTGATTGGGAGTGGTGTTCGAGCAGTGAAACAGCAAGGAAGAGAGTCACCAATATTGGATAAATAACACTGCTGGAGAACGATCTACCCGGACAATAACATCAACCTTAATATTGTACAATACAAACAATATAATGAGTATAAGTGTCTAGTGAACTACTTACAACAGTTACTATTATTCTTGCACTTGGAATTGGTGCACAGGTAGCTGCAAAGAAACTGCAGATACCAAGTGTCCTCTTTTTGATTGCGATCGGGGTTGCGCTGGGACCGGGTGGGGCTGGTATCATTACTGCAGAAACGTTTGGAGATGGACTCGGAACGGTTGTTGGGCTCAGCGTTGCGATTATTGTCTTCGATGGGGCATTCCAACTTCGTCGACAACGGCTTGCAACCACGCCAAAGGCGGTTATTGGGCTCGCAACGATCGGTGCGGTTGGAATGTTATTCGGAACAGCCGTTGCAGTCAGACTCTTCCTTGATGCGTCATGGGGCGTTTCATTGCTTATTGGGTCACTGCTCATCGCAACCGGACCAACGGTGATCACCCCTATTTTAGATGTCGTACGGCTCAGAGAGCATGTCAAAACGACCCTCGAAGCGGAAGGAATACTCAATGATGTAACGGCGGCAGTGCTTGCGATTGTATTGTTTGAGACACTCGTGACACAAAACACACCAACTGCAATTCCAACGGCGTTTCTGCTCCGGCTGGCGCTCGGGATTGGGATTGGAATTGCAATTGCCGTTGGGGTACGAGCGGTCCTCTCAAATATACGGCTCCCAGCCAATGATGCACCACAGATTGCGAGGTTTATCGTAATAAGCGGCGCATTTCTCTCCTACGGACTCTCTGAGGGCGTCTTGCCTGAGACAGGTGTTGCAGCAGCCGCTGCAGCAGGCTTTGTATTAGGAAACACACACTTAGCACACGAGGAATCGATCGATATCTTTGCACGCGACCTCACACTGATAGTGCTCTCATTTGTGTTCATCTCCCTTGCCGCACTGATCGATTTTGGTGCGCTGGTAAACCTAGGAATTGGAGGTATTGCCGTCGTGATCGCGGTGACATTGGTTGTTCGTCCGATCGTGGTGTTTCTTTCAGCACGGGATCCACAGTTTACCAGAAACGAACAGTATTTTTTGAGCCTTGTGGGGCCACGAGGAATCATCCCCGCAAGCATTGCAACACTGTTTGCGATCGAGCTCCAAGCAGCAGGACAGTTCGAAGCTGCACAGATGCTTGTCGGAACCGTGTTTCTGATTATTTTTGTTACAGTCATTTTACAGGCTGGATTTGCGAGACAGATTGCAGAATATTTGAATGTGATACCAATGCCAACACTCATTATCGGCGGCGGGCGCGTTGGACGAGCCCTCGCTACACGCCTACAGAATCGAAGTGAAAATGTCATCATCATCGAACAGCACCAAGGCACTGTTGAACAGCTCCAAATTGATGGGTTTGATGCGATCGAAGGAGATGGGACCAACGCATCAGTGCTTGAAGATGCAGGCATTACAAACGCAAAGCGGATTGTTGCTGCAACAGGGGATGATAATACGAACTTGCTTACGGTACAGCTTGCAAAGACAACATTCGGCGTGTCGGACCTATTTTCACGTGTGAACAATCCCGAAAATATGGCCGCATTTGATGCGCTCTCGGTTACTGCGATCGATGCATCAACTGCAACAGCGTGGTCGATCGACAACGAAATCGAACGCCCATCTATTACACACTGGATGAACGAGCTTGGAGAGGGCCACGATGTCCAAGAGATCACCATTACGGCATCGGATCTTGTGGGGCAATCAATTGAGGAGATGAACGCAGATATCCCTGATGGCTGTATTGTTGCCGTTGTTGAACGCGATGGTGAGTCACATGTCCCAACCACGAGCGAACGACTGCAGCATGGCGATCGGGTGACGTTTCTTGGACAGTTAAACGCAGTAAAAGAAGCCGTACGGCGGTTTCACCCACACGATTAACAAAGCAACGTACGAACTCTGATCCCCCTTGTAGGTCATCAGTCTAGTTTCTAGATCGGTGAAAGAGATAGACAGACCCAACCTTCAGAATTGGAAAATATGTTCAATTGTCACTGACATCAGACGGCGAACTGGATTACTACCTATTCGCTCAACCACCAGCCGTAGATCTTCTCGAGTTCGTCGGTCTCTTTTGGTTTCATGCTCTTGCCGTATGTTTTTCCTTCGAGAATCTGTCTCTCAACGGTATTAAGCGCTAACGAGAAGGCATGCTTTCCGCCGTAGCCTTCGCCGGTACCGACAAAGAGCCCTTTGTCAGTGTACAGCCGGACACGGACATAAATAAGCGACATGCCACGAAGCCGCTCTTTGTGTTCTTTGAAGTGGACTTTGGCTTCGAGCAACCGCATCCCGCTGTACTTGCGGGTAACCGACTCGATCTGAGTTGCCAAATACTCATCCGTGATGTTGTCTACAATATCCGCTCCAAACACCTGTACGTGAAGTTGGTCATCATCGGTCCATGTCAACGACTCGAGGAGGTCAGTCTTCGTGACGATTCCCGCAAGCGATCCGTCATCATCGACGACAACCGATGAAGAGGCACCGAAATCAAACATTGTCTCCAGTGCAGCGTCCAACGACTCATCCAACATCGTTGTGCCGAGCGTTTCAACCATGACGTTTCGCACCGGAAGCGAAAGCAAGTCTGCACTTTCTCCCTCCCGTGCACCGTACCCACCACGATCGGTTCCAGCGCCGTCAGTATCGTCACCGTCTGGTGATCCGCCTTGCGATCGGGTGAGCTCTCTGGTCACGAACGCAAGCACATCAAACAGACTGATGATTCCAACGGCTTCGTCGCTGTCTTCAGACACAACTGGAAGGTGCTCGATCCGTTCATCTCTGAACGTTGCAATCGCGGCACCAAGGGACGTATCTGGCGTCACCGAGACGACAGCAGTCGTTGCAACGTCATCAACATCCAATACGGAGAGATATGGATGAACGTGTGTGAGTAGATCGTCTGCACGAACAACAGCAACTAGCTCATCACCGTCTACGACAGGGAGCAGTCTGGTATCACCAGCAATCATCAGCCGGGCAGTCTCACGAACATCCTCATGCCGATCGATCGTCGGGACGTTTCGGACGACCGACTGCGCTTTTTGTGTGCCCTTTTCATGCGATGAAAGCACTGCACGTCGGGTAACGACACCGACGAGGCCGTCAGCATCCGTAATGACGAGTGCTTTCTCCCCGGATGACTCGAACGCACCGCGGAGCTTTGAGACTGGAGTTCCCCGGTCGAACGTTTCAAAGTCAGTGTCAATGATCTCTGTTATGTCCATATGCAATATACAACGGCTCGGTACTTACCCACAGTGTACATTCTCATATTGCAGTAATGTGTATAATGTGGGACTCTCAGCTAGGTCACTTGTGCAGTGTTTTCAGTCGCTGGATGAGTGCTTCACCACCCCACACGGTGAGACAGGCCCCAAATGCGATCGTTCCAAGTTTTCCACCAGACCCACCAACATACGGTGTAGTGTAGATGAAAATAAGTCCTGCAACCGCACCAGCCACAGCGACACGAAACTCATCAGCAAGTCGATCGGCCGAGACCATCCCAACGAAAGATGCACAAAAGACAACAGCGGCAAGCAACGACCCATCAGTCGGATAGATGACTGGGAGGAGAATTCCCGAAATGGCCCCAACAGTTGCTGATGCGACAACAGGTCCACGATCGAATCGAACACTGAGCATGAATGTGACAACAGCACCGCTTACGGCGTACAGATAGATGAGAAACTGTGTGGTAAGCGATGGGAGTGGATCGCTATGGAACTCCGCGACGGTTACCGCCACAACCGCGGTTGCAGCGACAAATGCAGTCGTCCCCAATTTCCCACCAACGCCGTCAAAGACAGGTCGACAAAGAACGAAAACACCGCCGGCAAGAAAACCAGCTAAAAGCGCTTGTGTGTATGTAGTAAACAAGAGTGGGGAGGTCATTCCGACAAACGCCCCACAGTAGATTGCCAGTGCAAACTTCGGGATAATGAGTGCGCCAAACAGCGCAACAAGTGAGGCAGCGACAATTGATGAAACAGGAAGCTCGATCGTTACAATGAGTGTCACAATAGCACCGCCCATTACCGCTGTAACGTATTGTGCGTCAGTCCGGACTGTTGGGACATCGTACGTCTCGACAGTGGCTGCAGTGTCCCATTCCTTTTTTAATCCGTAAAGAAGGCCAACGGAGACAATGACTAATGCACCTGTCGTGACTACAGACTGTGTAACGATCGTCGCACCGTGAAGACTGAGTGCAAATAGGACGATCGGCCCACCAGCTAAAATAAGAAACCCAATTCGAGGGTTGAAAAATACGCTATAGAACGTGTAGACCCAGCGACGAGATAGAGATCGCGTTGATTCAGCCACAAGTTCACCGTGTATAGTGTCTGTATTGAGAGGACGAGTATTTAATATACCTCTCCAAAACGCCAGCATAATAGTTATTGTATTGCACAATATACTATACAGTATGTCTGATTCAGGAAGTAATGCAGACCTCGGTATTGTCCTTGAAACAAACGATCCAGAGCGCGCATGGAACGCGTTCCGACTTGGAATTACGGCGCTCAACGCGGGACACTCAGTTTCAGTATTTCTTCTCGGAGCAGGTGTTGAAGCCGAGGAAATTACAGAGAACGAGCAGTTCGATGTCCGCGATCGGATGGAGCTGTTTGCTGATGAGGGCGGTGAGCTACGTGCATGTGGGACGTGCTTGAAAATGCGACAGAGCGACGAAAGTGAGGTCTGTCCAATCTCAACGATGGACGATCTTCTCAATGTTGTGATGGCGTCCGATCGTGTTATCACGATCGG
>SL_4KL_010_BRINEDRAFT_10001159_pt1 | contig 14468 bp, 12 predicted proteins | sample SodLak_010_BRINE_2_FD_10664 | JGI IMG/M metagenome (IMG submission 10664)
GTTGCTAACGGAACGTCGGCAGCCGAAACGTCGGGGTCCGACGCCGAGGCCGCTACCGACGGCAGCGGCGGCCGCCGACACTACACCTGGCGGGAGATGGTTCGGACCTGGCAGTTCTGGGTGATGTACTTCATGTTCTTCGCGGTGAGTGCAGCCGGATTGATGATCACCGCCCGGACGATTCTGTATGCTGAGGCTGTCGGGCTCACGGCGGCGACAGCGACGATTGCGGCAACGCTGCTCCCTGTTGGCTCGGCGGGTGGTCGGCTCATCGTCGGCGGGCTCTCCGATCGGTTCGACCGCGAGTTGATTACGGCCGTCTCGTTCCTCCTGTGTGGGGTTGGAACCCTTGCAGTCGTTGCCTTCGGGAGCCTCGGCAGTGGCGCTGGCTACATTATCGCGGTCGCTATTGCCGTGTTCTTCTGGAGTTCACAGTTCTCACTGTTCCCCAGTCTTGTCGGCGACTACTACGGAAGCAAACACTCCTCTGCGAACTACTCGCTGGTCTACTCGGGGAAGATGTGGGGCGGCGTTTTCGGCGGCGGTGTCGTCGGCTGGCTAGTCGTTGTTATCGGCTGGGATGCAACGTTCGTTGTTGGCGGCGTGTTGGCGTTGGCTGCTGGGGCAGTTGGATTCCTGTTGCGGCCACCGGAGGCTGGCACGTCTGGCGTCGAAACATAGATTTATGTTTTCGTGGTTGCCAGCGCTATGTACGCAATGGTATACCAAGCAACTGCTCGAAAAGCTGGATGTACGTCAAACATAGCGGGTGAAACAGCGTATGAGTAACACACAGCAATCGTCGACGCTCTCGGGGACTGTCCGCGATCGACTCACCGGAAACGTTCCTATCGTGGTGTCGGTGATCGTCGTCTTCATCGGCTGGAACCTTGCGGCGGCAACGACGCCCTCGTACATCTTCCCGACGTTGCCCGAGTTGCTGGCAGCCTTCCAGACGGCCTTCGGCCCCGAGGCGGAGTTTTCGGCCATCGACAACTACGGCATGACACTGCTCCGAGTCGGTGTGGCATCGGTGTGTTGTCTCACGGTTGGGGTTGCCGCAGGGATTTTGATGGGAACAAGCGAGCGAGCAGACGACTATTTGTTCGTCTACGTGCTGGGGACGTTCGCGTTTCCGTCGGTGATCTGGGCGTTTCTGGCAGTGATCTGGTTCGGGCTGACGACGTGGTTCGTTGCCGTCTTTACCGTCTTCATGATTGTTACTCCGTACGTGGCGATCTCGATCAAAGAGGGAATCGAAGAACTCGATCGAACGCTGCCGGAGATGGCCGAGGCGTTCGATGCCTCGCCGTTTTTGATCTGGCAGAAGATCTACATCCCACATCTGTACCCACACATCTTTTCGAGTGCGCGTCTGACGATTACGCTCGCCTGGAAAATTACGCTTATCGCCGAGATTTTCGGTACACGCGTCGGACTGGGCGAGATCATCAACTTCTATTTTCAGGCCAACCAGAACCACATGATCATCGCGTGGGCCCTGCCGATGATGGTGCTCATGTTTGTCGTCGACCGCGGGCTCCACCGTATCGAGACCGAACGCTACTCGTGGGGCAGTGACCGCGAGCAGCCGAACGCCGCCTAAACACCCCGTAGAGATCACTAATGTCAATCTGTTCTTTGCCTAGCGCGGAGTAGTCTGGTGTCGCTCAGTGACTCACCGATTTGGGCCTGTCTATGGGCAGTCGACTACGCTGAATCGACTGGTGGATGACAACTCAACTAGCGGATGCTGAATCGGCCGATAAATGCTCACAGGGGACCGATTTCCTCGACGCCAAACAGAATATAAGGATATTCATACAGCATATACAATATGCATTGTATAGTGGTCGTCCGCACAATATATTGTGACCAAACCCGACCAAAAGTATAACAATACACGACTCATCGACTCAGATGTAATGGTAAGCAGCCGATTAAGTAGACGTACGTTTTCGAAATTAGCCGCATCCGTTGGAACTGCCACAGCAGTCGGTCTCGCCGGCTGTCTGGGAGGCGATGACAGTGATGGTGACGGGATCGAGCTTCTGACGCCGGAAGGGAATCTCAACATCATGCATTTGCTGTCGGGAACAGACGAGGGGTTTTGGGCAGACGAGGGCCTGAATTTCAACCCCGAAGTCGCCGCCTACGGCCGGTTTGTCAACGCACTGCCAGACGGCGGCAACGACGTGGGGCTTCTCGAGTACAACAATCTCGCCCAGTACACCCAGGCGGGCGAAGAACTCGTCCAGTTTGGGCCCTGTATGACACAGATCAATTCGATTTTCGTGCCGGTTGACTCCGATATCGAGACCGTCGAGGATCTGCAGGATATCACCTTCGGCCATCCGGGCTGGTCGACAGGCACGGGTACCTATACACAGGCTATGATCTGGGAGCAACACGGCTTCGACATCCGAGAGGAAAACGACGATGTCGAATCCGACCCATCGACGCTTTACAGCCTGATGGTTGACCAAGATGAAGTCGACGCAATGTTACAGTTCACGGGACAGACGGTCCGCGGGCTCGCTAACGACGACGAGGTCCGTCCGGTGTACAACGCCTGGGAGGAATGGGAGGCAGAAACCGGCTTCCCGCCGCTTATTACGCCGTGGTGTGCCCAGCGAAGTTGGCTCGAAGAGAATCCCGACACGGCCCTGTCGCTGCTAGCAGGCTGGAGCAGTGCCCAACAGCACATCGAACAAAACGCCGAGTCGGTCGTCAGCGAATACGGCCAACTCGCCGGCGTCTCCGAAGGTGAAGAGAGTGCTGTCATAGAGCTCGCTGAATCCGGCGCACTCCATCTTCCCGTCGACGACTACACCGAGGAGCTCATCGACTCACAGTGGCAACTCGTCGAAGCGATGGCCGACCTCGGTTCGATTGAGGCGGTCCCGCCACGTGAAGACCACATCATCTCGATTGGTGATCTCCGCGCACTGGCCGAGGAGTAATGACGGGTCCTGAGCACTACAGGTTACCTATCCAATGAGCAACTCTGCACCGACAGCTATGAGCCAGGATACTACGTCTATGACCGAGACCGTGATCGAGTTTTCGAACCTTCGGAAGTCGTTTCCGAACGGCAACGAGACGTTTACCGTCTTCGAGGATCTCAACTTCGAGATCACCGAGGGCGGCTTTACCTCGATTATGGGGCCTTCGGGCTGCGGGAAGTCGACCCTTCTCAACGTGATTTCCGGGCTGATTCCGCCGGATGGCGGCGAGATTCGACGCAACGGCGAGCGTGTCGAGCCGGGATCGTTCTTCTACGGCTACGTCTTTCAGGAGCCGCGACTGCTCGATTGGCTGACGATTGGCGAGAACATTCGGTTCGCCCTCCGGGCCCAAGAGGTACCCCCTGAAGATCAGTCCGGGCGAATCTACCGCTATCTCGAACTCGTCGGTCTCGAAGACAAAATCGACAGCTATCCACAACAGCTCTCGGGTGGGATGCGACAGCGAGTCGGCATCGCACGGGCACTCGCGATAGACCCCGATATCCTGTTTATGGACGAACCATTCAGCAGTCTCGATGAGTTTACCGCCAAGGAACTGCGGCAGGATCTCCTCGAAATCTGGCAGGAGACGGGCAAGACGATCATTTTCGTCACACACAACAGCAGCGAAGCGGTCTTTCTGTCGGATTCGATCCTGATTCTCGACGGCAACGGGAAGCTATTCGATCAGGTGAGCGTTAACGTTCCGCGACCGCGACAGATCGGCGACGAGGCGCTCATCGAAACCGAATCGGCGATGATGGAACGCTTTTTCGCGCATCTCGAAGCAACGCCGGTCGACGACGAACAATGAAACCGACACGGCTAGGCCGAATTGCGATTTCGGTCGGTGCGTTTCTCGTGTTTTGGGCCGCCCTGTCGATCTACGACAATAGCATGTTCCCGTCGCCGGCACTCGTCGGTAGCCTCATGATCGAATTCATCGTCGACGGCGATATCGACGGTCGGTCGGCACTCTACCATTTGTGGATCACGTTCGGGCGGGTGCTGATGGCGACTGCGCTCGCACTCGGTCTCGCGCTCGTGATTGGCGTGGCAATGAAGCTCAACGACGGCGTTGCCAGAGTCTTCGAGGCCTGGCTACCGGTGTGGATGACGCCGCCGGACGTCGTCGTTATTCTCATCGTTATGGTGATGGTTGGATTCAACACTGAAGCGGTCGTGCTGTCGGTCGCGTTCGTCTACACCCCGTTCGCGCTGGTGACGATCTGGCAGGGGTTGCAGGATATCGACACCGAACTCGTTGAAATGGCAGATTCCTTCGGAGCCAGCCAGCGACAGATTTGGCAGGCAATCGTCCTGCCACATCTGCTTTCGTATGTCTTTGCCTCGCTCCGGCATCTATTCGGGATGACTTGGAAAGTCGCAGTGATCGCCGAGGTCTTTGGAATCAGCAACGGCGTTGGCTCGCGGGTTCGATTCTGGTTCCTGCAGGGCAACATCGCGGAGGTACTGGCTTACTCGGTGCTGTTCATCGGGGTTGTTCTTGTTATCGAGTACCTCATCCTGAGTCCGATTCAAAACCGGGCGTTCGCCTGGCGACAGGCCTGAGGCACCCCCTTTTATTCGTCATTCGACGACTGCGGTCACCTGGAGTTCGACCCGCGCGTCGACGGCCAACCCCGTGACGCCGACGGTCGCCCGGGCGGGTTTGGGGTCCGGAAACAGCTCTGCATAGACACGGTTGAATGTCTCGAAATCATCCATCTCAGTAAGGTAGGCTGTCACGGAGACAACCGAATTAAGCGAAGAGCCGGCTTCTTCAAGGAGGGCCTCGACGTTGCTGACGGCCTGTCTGGTCTGTGTCTCGATGTCGTCGCCGACAATCTCGCCGTCGCTGTTGTCGGGGACCTGGCCGGCCAGGCGGACTGTGTCGCCGTGGATGATTCCCTGTGAGTACGGTGCTGGGTCATCGTAAACTGCGTCGCTCTGTAGCTGCCTTACCATGTGTTGTGATACCAGCCGGCAGTTCTAACCGTTCCGATTCGGACGAATATGGGCGACACCCAAGAATTATGTATTCGAGTGTCAGAGAGTACGGCAGAGAATGAAACAAACAGCAGACTGTGTCGTCAAAACGAACAAAAACACGGAGTCAAGCTAACTAATGGCTGATCTATTCATCAAAAACGGAACCGTCCTCACACTGAACGAGAGCCGAGAGATACTCGACGACGGCGGGGTCGTCGTCACGGACAACGAGATCGAGGCGGTTGGCCCAACCGACCAGCTTGAAGCCGAGTACGACGCCGACCGAACAGTCGATGCGTCGGGACACGCCGTACTTCCGGGATTCATTGATGCACACGTCCACGTCTCGGATATCCTCGTTCGCGGAACCGGCACGAGCCGCGAGCTGTACGACTGGATTCAGAACGTCAAACGACCAGCGGTCAACGAGATGACCGACACCGACCACGAAATTGCCGCTGCGCTCTTCTCCCAGGAGGCGATTCAGTCGGGGATCACTACCTTTGTCGAGAACGCCTCGGGTGCAGCCGACGGCTATCCCGAATCCGTGATCGAACGGAAGTTCGCGGCGTATGAGGCCGCGGGCATGCGAAACGTCTACGCCTACGCCTTTGCCGACACCGAACCAGGCCCTGAACACGCGACGTTCATGGAGCATTTCCGGCGGAAAGAACCTGAGGTGAACCACGTTTCGCCCTCGGAGACGCTGACGGATACCGACGAGATCCTGGCCGACATCGAATCGCTCATTCAAACGTATCATGGCTCGGCCGACGGCCGACAGAGCGTCTGGCCGGCTCCCTACTGGACGGAGATTGTCACGCCTGAGGCCCTGCTCGGCGCGTACGAACTCGCCGAGAAGTACGACGTGATGACGACGACACACACCGCCGAAAGCGTCGACGACGAGGCACGCCGTGCCCAATCGAGTATCGAGTATCTCGACAACGTGGGCTATCTCGGCGAGCGGACCCTGTTGGGCCACTGTGTCGTATTGAGCGAGCGGGATATTCGCAAACTGGCGCTCACCGACACAAAAATAGCCAACAACCTCAAAACGAACCTCGCATTGGGTGATGGAATCGCGCCGGTCCCGCAGTTGATCAACTACGGCGTTACTGTTGCGGTGGCGACCGACAACACGACCGCTAACAACACGGCCAACATGCTGAGCAATATGGAGTATGCCGATCTGGTTCAAAAGGGACTCCACCAGGACGCCACGATCATGACTGCAGAGAAGGTCATCGAGATGGCAACGATCGATGCCGCCCGAGCGATTGGGCGAGAAGACGATCTCGGTTCGATTGAGTCCGGCAAACTGGCTGATCTCGTCTTGATCGACCTCGACTACCCACACCTCACGCCGAACCTCCATACCCCGTCGACAATCGTTTATCAGACCCAAGGCTTCGAGGTCGACACTGTTGTTTGCAACGGGGAGATAATCCTTGAAGACAGAACCGTCCACGGAATAGATGACCAGTACCCCGAACTGCAGACGCAAGCTATTGAGGCGGCCGAAGCCATCTCCGAGCGGGCGGGCCTCACATCGATTCAACAGCGGCCCTGGCAGTCAATATATAAATAGCCGTTCGGCCAGCAGGCCGTCGGCGGATTTCTTTGTCCTCCTATTGAATACTGTTTTGTACTAACTATTATCCAATGAATAATTAGTTCGTTCGTTTCTCAATGGTATTTTGTTGCGTCTCGACAGGACGAGCCACATAGCAAAACAATAATGTATGTGTTGGAAATTCTAAAGCCGATATTAGGAGATAATACAATACAAACACGGAGACAGTACGAAGGACAACACTTATTCGATGTTACTGTATACGACTGTCCATCGTATGACCGATAGGATTAATCGCCGAGACTATCTGCAGTGGATGGGAATTGGCGGTGCTGCACTACTTGCGGGTTGCACTGGCTCCGAAGCTGACGTTGACGTCCCGGACGAGGGTGATAATGTCCTAATTATTGCCGAACAGGAATCACCGGGGACGATGAACCCGATTATGCTCGATACGTTCGAGGGGTTCGTAACGAACCGCTTGACACACTCGGCGTTGACGTGGACCGACCCGGAGTTCAACGTCCAGCCGGATCTGGCCGTCGACTGGGAGAGCAATGAGGCCGCCGACCAGTGGACGTTCGAACTCCGCGAAGGGGTCACGTTCAACCACAACGGAAACGAGGTGCTCGCAGAGGATGTCAAAGCGACGATTGACAAAATCCAAGATCCCGATACGGGAAGTCCAGGTGCTGGAAGTATTGGGCCGATCGAGTCGACCGAGATTATCAATGATCACTCGGTCCAATTCGACCTTTCGGAGCCGTTTTCACAGCTTCCGCTGACCCTCTCGTTCGGCTGGGCACAGATCATCGAACGGGACGCTATCGAGAACCGTTGGGACGACATTGGCTCCAACAGCTTTGGTAGCGGGCCGTTCGAACTCGAAGAGTTCACTCGTGGTGAACAGATGCGGGTTACTGCTGCCGACGATTTCTACTTCGAGACTGAAGACGGCGAACCACTGCCACTGCTTGACGGTGTCACTCAGGTCATCATCCCGGATTCGTCAGCCCGAACCAACGCGCTCGAACAGGGCGATGTTGACCTGATCCGACGGATGAACGCCCGCGAGTTCGACCGTGTTGATGGGACAGACGGCGTCGAGACCGTTGAGGTCGACGGTGGGCGCGCCTACCCGATCATCATGAACCACGACATCGAGCCGTTCGATGACAACCGTATCAGGCAGGCGGTCAAATACGCGATCAACGGCGAGGAGATCATGCAGGTCGCCCAACTCGGAGCCGGTGCGGTTGGTGAAAGCCAGACCCCAATTGGACCAGCAAACTTCAATTACGCAGCCGATCTCGAACCGAATTACGGCACCACCGCGCAGGTCGACCAAGCACGTGATCTCCTCGAAGAGGCCGGGTACGGCGACGGCATCGAGTTGGATTTCCCGCTGTATTTCGCGCCGGATTTCGCCGCCCAAATCCGAGAGACGGGTGTGCTTGTCCAAGAACAACTCGGAGAGGCGGGCATCGAGTTCGATCTCCAGGAGGTAACGTGGGATAACTATCTGGCAGAAGTCGAGGGCGTCGCCGAATTCTACGTCGGTACCCACCCGATGTGGGCGATCGAACGACAGGCGATGTTCATTCTGCTCCACCAAGATGGGTCGTGGAACGGTGTCAACTGGGATGGCGACTCCTACGAGGCCTTCGAAGAAGCACTCGACGCGGCGTTGTCGACATCGGATGAAGCCGAAGTCCAGGCGAGCTACGCCGAGGCCCAACAGCTTATTCACGAACACGCGGGCTACATCGTTCCGTTCTTTGCGGACGCAATCGCCGGCCACCGTGACTCGGTCCAAGGCTTCCGGATGGACCCAGAGAAAACACGCATCTACGCCGCGCGTGGAGACAGTCCGATCTCGATTGAGTAACCACAATCCAATGACCGGACGGATACAACCGCTGTGCGCTGTCACCCCGGAACACGCCAGCCAGGTGCGACAATGAGCGATTTTGCGGGCTATCTCGCCAAACGACTGGGCTTTATGGCCATCTCGTTGTTCGTCATCTCGGTGCTTGTTTTCATGTTGACACAGGTATTGCCTGGCAACGCAGCAAACACGCTGCTCGGATCGTACGCAACCGACGAAAACGTCGCTGCCATTGAACAACAGCTCGGATTGAACGAGCCACTGTATGTTCAGTACTATATCTGGCTCCAGGAGCTCCTGTTCAACTCCGGCGGCGTCAGCTACATTCATAATGGACCGGTTCTGGACGAAGTCATCCCGCGGCTCATGCGGTCGCTTGCCCTTGCAGGGCTAACCACCGCTATTACCGTTTTCGTCGGGATTCCACTCGGCGTGCTCGCTGCTCAGTACGCCCGTTCGCGGTCGTCGTCGATTATTAACGGTGCGACCTACATCGGTGCGAGTGTCCCGGAGATGGTCAGCGGAACGCTACTGCTCATGCTGTTTGCGGGACCGTATCTGTCGATTTTTCCGGGCGGTGGCTACTCCCCAATCGGCGACGGCGTCGTCGACTGGATGCGCCATCTCGCGTTGCCCTCGATTTCGCTGTCGTTAGTGCTGACTGCACACGTGATGCGACAGACTCGCTCGGGGATGATCGAAACGCTTCGGGCGGAGTATATCAGAACCGCCCGCCTCAAAGGGGTGGGCGAGCGAACAGTGTTGTTTAAACATGCGCTCAGAAATGGGTTGCTTCCGACGATCACCGTGTTGGCGCTGAATATGGGCTGGCTGATCGGCAGTATCGTCGTCGTTGAGGAGGTCTTTACGTATCCCGGAATCGGTCGGCTGGCCGTGACCGCGATCCAAGAACGTGATCTGCCGCTCGTCCAACTGTCGGTGTTGGTGATCGCCTTCGGATACATCATCGCGAACTTCCTCGCGGATATCCTCTACAGCTATCTCGACCCACAGATCGAGTACGGAGACCGCTAATGTCGACACAGAACTTTCCCGTCAGTACGGACCAGGTACGGAACCGGATTTCGAACGTTGGACAGACTATCTGGGAGACGCCGAACCTGCTGGCCGGCCTCCTGATTTTGGGGCCAATCGTCCTGGTTGCCGTGCTCGCGCCGGTGATTATGCCGTATGATCCCAACGCAACCAACGCCGTCGACCAGTATGCCGCACCGGGCACACAGTACCTGCTCGGGACGGATCAGTACGGCCGGGATCTGTTGAGCCGAGTTATTATCGGTGCCAGAGCGACGATTGCACTCGGCGTCGGGAGCAGTCTGCTGGCGACCGCACTTGGTGTCCCGATCGGGCTTACCGCTGGCTTCCTCGGCGGCCGTGTCGACGAATACCTGATGCGAGCGGTCGACATCCTGATCAGTATTCCGACAATCCTGTTAGCACTGCTGATCGTTGCGGCACTGTCGCCCAGCCTGCTCAACGTGATTATCGCGGTTGGAATCGTCTACGCCCCCCGAATCGCCCGGGTGATACGAAGCAGCACGCTCTCGATACGGAACGAGGAGTTCGTGTTGGCCGCCAAAGCACGCGGCGAATCGAACTCGTATATTATGTTCCGAGAGATCCTGCCGAACGTGCTTCCGGCGACGTTGATCGAGGCCTCCGTGCGTGCGGGCTACGCTGTCATTATCGGGGCGTCGCTGTCGTTTCTCGGGATGGGGACGCAGCCACCGTTGGCCGACTGGGGGTATATGATCGCCATCTCGCGTGACCATATTGCCCAGACACCGTGGTTCCTAATCTGGCCAAGTATCGCGCTCTCGATGACGATTCTGGGCTTTCATCTCACGGGAGATGGGCTGCGTGACGCGCTGGATATCGAACACAACGGAGACCACTAATGTCGAACTCAAACACACAGACGACGTACGACCAGCCATCGACAGCTACTGACTCGGAGGTCGAGTCGACTCCCGATTCGGTGTTAGAAATCGACTCGCTCAGTGTGGAGTATGCCACAGAAAACGGGGCGGTCCGCGCACTGCGAGACGTCTCGTTGGATCTCACACAGGGCGAAACGCTCGGTATCGCCGGCGAGAGCGGCAGCGGCAAAAGTACGTTGGCACTCGCCGTGCTACAGTATTTAAGTGAAAACGGGTCGGTCGTCGACGGCGAGATTCGGTTCAACGGCCGTCGGCTCTCGGATTTTTCGAAAAAAGAGCTTCGGGCGATCAGAGGAAGTGAGATCGCACACGTTCCACAGGACCCTGGTCGGTCGCTGAACCCGAGTCTGACTGTTGGCGAACAGATTGCCGAAACCATTCGGCTCCACCAGGATCTCGGCAAAAAAGCGGTCACCGAGGCCGTCCATCGTGTGCTTCGGGACGTCGATATTTCCGATCCCGAGTACAATGCAAAGCGGTATCCACACCAGCTTTCGGGTGGGATGCAACAGCGGGTGCTGATTGCGATGGCGCTCTGCTGTAATCCGGAGCTGTTGATCCTGGATGAGCCGACCACCGGCCTCGATGTGACCACCGAAGCAAAGGTGTTGCAGCTAATCGAGTCGCTCAAAGCCGAGTACGAAACCAGTGTGATGTTGATCACCCACGATCTGAGCGTAATCGCGGAAGTCGCAGACAGAGCGGCAATTCTGTATGCTGGCGAACTCATGGAGACTGCACCCGTCGAGGCGTTGTTCGCCGAGCCCGCACACCCGTACACTCAGGGGTTGCTTGCTGCGGTGCCGACGCTGTGGGACGACACCGAGATCTCTGCGGTTCCCGGCTCCGTGCCGGATCTGATCGACGTACCAGACGGCTGTGTGTTCGCTGACCGGTGTCCGTTCGCTACCGAGGAGTGTCGAACCGGCGAGATTCCGATGGAGACAGTCGAGGGGGCTGCCGAGACGGACCGCGGAGCACGCTGTATCCGACTGGATGCGGCCAGCGAGGAGCCGATTCAGCCGACCGGATCGAGACGAACCGAACACACACCGGGCCGACCGCTGCTTGAGGCGATTCAGCTGAAAAAGTACTACGACGAGCCATCATTTCTCGACTCGCTGCGGAACCCTGATCCGCCGGTCAAAGCCGTCGACGGCGTCAGCTTCACCATCCACGAATCCGAAACGCTTGCGCTGGTCGGCGAAAGCGGCTGTGGCAAGAGTACGCTCGGTCGGACCATCTTTGGGCTATTAGAGCCAACTGACGGCAGCATTCGGTACCGTGGAAAATCGATGGCCGGACTGATCGAACGCGAACGCGAACAGTTCCGCGCAGAGTGTGGCATCGTCTTCCAGAACCCCGATTCGAGTCTGAACCCACGGAAAACGATTTACAAACTCATCGAGCGACCGTTGATCCGGTTCACCGAGCTCTCGAAACCAGAGCGCCGCGAGCGCGTGTTGGATATGCTCTCGGAGGTCGGTCTCGGTCCGGCCTACGCCGAGCGGTATCCCAGCGAGCTATCGGGCGGCGAAAAGCAACGCGTCGGCATCGCCCGCGCGTTTATCAACAACCCGTCATTTGTCGTGCTTGACGAGCCGGTTTCCGCGCTCGATGTGAGTGTTCAGGCCAGTATCTTGGATCTCCTCGATAGGCTTCGCCGCGAGTACGATACCTCGTATCTGCTGATCAGTCACGACCTCAGCGTCGTCAACTACATCAGCGACCGGGTTGCAGTGATGTACTTGGGTAACATCGTCGAGATCGGCTCGCGCGAGGACGTGTTTTCGCCACCGTATCACCCCTACACGCGGTTGCTCCTGTCGAGTGTTCCCTCACCTGATCCAACGCACGATGTCGAACGAACGTTCCCGGATGCGGATCTTCCGAGTCCACGGGACCCACCGAGTGGCTGTGTGTTCCACACGAGGTGTCCACAAAAAATCGGCGACGAGTGTGAAAGCTGCACGCCGGAACTCGACAACGCCGAACCTACTGATCACGGGATTCGGTGCCATCTGGACGACAGCGAAATGAGCGACCGGATCGACCGCGCCGATTGAGCGGCGACACCACCGAGTTTTCTGCCAGGCGGTTCAACCTACGATTGTGCGGCGATTACTTGTAGTTCGACGCGGGCAGCAGTAACGAGTTCGTCGACGACAACCGTCGTTCGAGCTGGCTTTGGGTCCGACAGAAACGCATCGAACGCCTGATTGAATCCCGCAAAGTCGTCTCCGTCGATTAGATAGGCGGTCACCGAAACAATGTTCGAACATGAACTGTCGGCAACCACAAGCAGTTGTTCGACGTTCCGCAGCGTCTGTGTGGTCTGGGTCTCGATGTCATCACCGACGATATCGCCAGTTTCGTCGACTGGGTCCAACCCAGCGAGGTAGATCGTTCCATCGTGAATACGCCCTTGGGAGTAGGGCGCTGGATTCTCGTGAACGCTGTCACACTGCAGTTGCTCGACCATGTTCCATGTTCTCAGCAATCATGTCTAACAGTTGCGGTCGAAATCGCTTATAACTCGGACAACACTGGCGACTGTCGTGGGTCGGCGATGGCTTCGTAGGCCGCGGCGAACCCGACCAGCATACGGTCAGAAAGTGGTGCGCCGAGCAGTTCGAGCCCAACCGGCAGCCCGTCATCGGTGAACCCCGCAGGCAGCGAGATCGCTGGACAGCCCGACTGTGAGGCGATGAACGTGTTCGTTGGGACATCCGCGCGGGTAACCTCGCCGGTGTGGTATCCCTCGAATTCTGGCGGGACGACCTGCACGTCGGGGAACGCCAGGGCATCGAGATCTTTCTCGGCGAGCGTGTACTCGATTGCCCGCTTGAACGCCTGCTGGCGGGCGAGTCGCCACCAGTACTCGCGGTCTGTGGTCGGATCTTCGGGGGCGGCTGCAATCGTCTCGATGTGTTCGAGGGCATCGTGGTAGGCTCCCGCCTCGTAGATCTCCGCGAAGGAGTCAACCGGCGAACCGTCGAGTTCGTCAAAAAACCGATTTAGATCGCGTTTGGCAACCAAGCCGTAGAGCGACGTGTCGTCAAGCAGCGTCTCCAATTCTGGGATCTCACCTGGGTCGACAAGTGTTGCCCCAACGGTTTCTACGTGATCGAGCGCATTCTCGACGACACTGTTGACGGCTGTGACTCGTGGCTCGTCGCTGTTGCCGAATGCCGACCGGAGCACGCCGATCCGCGCGCCATCGAGGGCTGTTTCGTCGAGCGCGTCGACGAACGTCTCGTCGGACCACTCGGCGTGAATCGCGGTCGCTTGGTCTGCTGGATCGAAGTCAACGATCACGTCTAGCAGTCGGGCGAGGTCGTCGACGGTTCGACACATCGGACCGGGGGTATCCTGTTCGGCAACCAGCGGCGACATTCCAGCGCGGCTGATCAGCCCGGTTGTCACACGGAGCCCGAAGAGGTTACAAAAGGAGGCTGGGACGCGGATCGAGCCGCCGGTGTCTTCGCCGACCCCGACAAGCCCGAGGTTGGCGGCGATACCGGCACCCGTCCCGGCGCTTGAACCGCCGGAGTCTCGCGCAAGTGCGTACGGGTTTCGGGTTTGGCCAGCAACCGAAGAGTAGCCGACGAAGCCGGCAGCGAAATCTGGAAGATTCGTTTTACCAAGAATAATCGCCCCAGCGTCTTCGAGCCGGTCGACGATGGTCGCGTTGTGATCAGGAACGTACTCGTCGAACGCTTCTGACCCAAACGTCGTCCGAAGTCCCGCCGTCCGGGCTTGATCTTTGATTAGTACCGGAACACCATGAAGCGGTTGCAGTGTACCGTCTGTACGCTCTGCATCGAGCGTCCGTGCACGCTCAAGCGCGGCTTCGTTGACTGTAACCACCGCATTGAGCGTCGACCCCGCAGCATCGTACCGTTCGATTCGCTCGAGATATCCCGAAACAACCGATTCAATGGTGAGTGTCCCCTGTTGTAGTTGCCTGTGAAAGTCCTCGACAGTTAGCTCTACGAGTTCCTGCGCATGCATTATGGACGTACCTACAGGAGTAACGGTAT
>SL_4KL_010_BRINEDRAFT_10001160_pt1 | contig 14467 bp, 20 predicted proteins | sample SodLak_010_BRINE_2_FD_10664 | JGI IMG/M metagenome (IMG submission 10664)
GTCGGAACAACTGTTGCAGAGTCAGCTGACTTCCACCGAACATCTTACCCACTGACGAAAGAAGCGNTCACAGAAAGTGGTACACGGGTTACGCTTGAAGTCGTCTACACTGACGAACGCCCCGAGGAAGATGACGGGCCTTGGCTTGACGAAGAACACGACCTGCTCGAGACCATCATTGCGTTCATCGCCAACTACAAGGACCGCAAAGAGACTGAGAGAGAAATGCAAGAGCAGTTGACTCAACAGAAGAACGTTGCTCGGCAAGTCGAGGACGGGGTCCGGAAGGTGAAACAGAGTGCGGATGAGGTCAAAGATAAGACCACCAAGATCAGCGACCACGCAAACTCCTCGTCAGATTCGATGAGTGAAGTCTCCAGCGAGATAGCGGATATGTCTGCCACGATTGAAGAAATCGCGTCGACGGCTGAAGAGGTCGCTCAAGTCAGTGAGAACGCACACCAACTCTCTGAACAAGGCGCAGATGCGGCCACAGAAGCCATCGAAGTGATGTCAAGCGTCGATGAGTCCACCCAAAAGGTCTCTAAAGACGTCAACTCGCTCAGGAACCGGGTCGATGAAATCGACGACATTGTTGAAGTCATCAACGGAATCGCAGATCAGACAAACATCCTCGCACTGAATGCCTCGATCGAAGCAGCACGAGCTGGTGAAGCGGGCTCTGGATTCGCTGTTGTTGCCGACGAGGTGAAGTCGTTAGCCGGCGACTCCCAAACTCACGCAAACGAGATTGAGAAGAAGGTCAAGATGATCAAAGACGACACGAAGGATACTGTAGAGAGCCTCGATACTACGAAACAGCAGGTGGACAAAGGCATCGACAAGGTCGAAGGGGCGATGAGCACGCTTGAAGAAATCGCCAACGCTGTCGAAGAGACCTCACAGGGAATCCGTGAAGTCTCGAATGCAACCGATAGCCAAGCCGTCTCAACCGAAGAAATCGCGAGCATGGTCAACGAACAAGTTAGCCAGTCAGAGACTGTGGCTGACGAAATATCAATCGTTGCCTCAGCCAGCGAGAAACAAATCGAGGACGTCGAAGAAATCGACCGAACTGTCGACCAGTTGGTCTAGTAGACCCACAACAGGTGTGAATCACGGGGTCCACAACCACCCACTAAATTCAGGACAGTTCAACAGCCGCTTCGACAGTCCGAACAACATCTGCCAACAGCATTAGTTCGGGTGTCGGGCCGAGTTTTTTCACACGTTCGTAGTATTCGGCGATTCCACACTCATCCAACCGTTCAGCGTGATTTTGTGTGATCGAAACGTGAACCACCCCGAGGTCAAGCCTCGGGGCTTCCTGCTTCTACGACGCGCTTTGCATCCACCCGCAACGGAGTGGACGTAGGGAGCGCAGTCTGCACAGGCGTTGATTCGGAGCGTCCCGCCCCTATCTTCCGTAATCCAAGATTCAGGATGTTCTTTGCCGCGTTCAAGTCTCTGTCCTCGGTGTGGCCACACGCCGGACAGGAGTGTTCTCGAACCCAGATTGGCTTGTTCGTTGCTACGCCACAGCTTGAACACTCTTTGGTCGTTCCGGCGGGTTCTACCCGAACGACGTGCGTACCGTGCAGGTCGGCTTTATGTTCCAACAAGTCAAGAAACCGTGACCATGCGGCGTCCTGTTTGTTTTTGGCGTTCTGACTGGTTTCCAACATCGGCTTCACGTCTAAATCTTCGACAGCCACGAGGTCGTATTCCCGAACTAGCCACGTTGTGAGTTTGTGCTGGTAATCGAGAACTTTTCGTTTTATCTGACGCTTCGCCTTGGCTACCTTCTGCCGCTGTTTCTCCCAATTATTCGACCTGTGTTCCTTCCGAGCTAACTTCCGCTGTTCCCGCCCATAACGGTCGTATTCGTCAGATAGATCAAGCATATCCACAGATGTATCGTCACTAGTGTGGATGTACGACAGGATACCGAGGTCGACACCCACACAGTCGGAGGTATCGAACGATTCAGGACTCGGCTTTTCGGGGAGGTCGTCGTCGGGTCTTTCGGTCACAAGACAAACGAACCACTCACCGGTCGGCTCTTTCTTCAAGACCACTCGTTTGATCTGGTCTGTGGATGGGAGTTCTCTGTGCGCTCGAATCTGAATATAACCGATTTTCGACAGTCGGAGTGTTGCGTATCCGTCCTGGCCCGTGTTGTGATCCACGTCGAAGCCTTCGGACTGGTACGCCACTGACCGTCGTTCACCGCTTCCCTGCCATTTCAACCACCCTATTTTGTAACCGTTCTCTCGCCGCTTTTGCTGTGTCTTGATATTCTTGTGAATCTCCGAGACGGTCTGTTGGGCAGCGTGAGCCGACACCTCACTGAATACCGGCCACTGTTGTTTCCACTCGGTGAGCTTTCGGTGTTGATCGTAAGCAGTTGGCCGATCTCCCGGCTGGTGAGCATAGTAGTCTCGGATGGCGTGATTGCGAATCTGCCGGTGGATTTCGATGTGACGCCACGCTTCGCTAGCGGTTTCCTTGTCGGGATACGCACGATAGCGAAGCGTGAAGTTCATTGATTACTCGGCTTCTTTTTCGCGTTGATCTTTAATCGCCTTTTGAAGTAATCCACTGGGGGAGAGATGTGGTTGATCGTCCAACCACTCTCCGTCTTCATCTGGAACTGTCACTGTGTATTTCCGTGTCACACATACCAGTATGTGTTTACACCACTTAACACTTATTAGGTGGGTGGAAATTCATGTCGGCTTCACCCTCGGGGTCAAGCCCCGAGGCACTCGCCTTGCTTATCTGTAGACACGATGGCGTTCGTCGGGAGACAGGTCATCAGGTTCGATGCCGTATTCCCTCGATGCAACTGCAATGGACAACTCACGAATCTCAACATACGTGTCGTCCTCTTCCGCCATTGGCGTCCGATCGGCCAGTTCAAGAATCAGATTCCGTCGACGCGAAGAAGCCAGCAGTTCGAACACTTCATCGATATCGACCGAGAGACCGTCACTAGACTGTGCAGCAAATTCGGCCAATATCTCGTTAGAACCCAGAATGTCAGTATCAATCCCACATTCGGCTTCGTCCATATCTCACGAAGGGTACACCAGCAAAAGATTGTTTCGGGAGAGTTCGTGTACTGTTGGTTGTTTATATTTCTCGTGTGAAGTAGAAGAAATGATTGTAGAATCCACTGAGGAAGAAGTCGTGCTGAATAAAACTAGCCTCCCACCGATCGAAGAGGAGAGACCAGGAGGGAAAGCAGAAATCCTTGAGGGCGACAACGACTCGCCTGATGTTAATGTCGGCGTTGGCGATGTCATCAGGAGCGAGTGGCAGAATCACACGTACACCGACGTCGTAGTGGCGCACAAAGAGCATTCGTTCATAGTCTGGGAAGTCGAACGAGAGCTCTATAAAACCGTCCAGAAGCACCATATCACCGACGAAGTCGCCCAAGGCGAGGTCCAAATTTTCAACGACCCAACGGTCGAAGTTCCAACGTCTATCGAGGGTATGGCGATCTCGGAAGCATTCGACACCATCGAGGCCTGGATCAAAGACGAATACAGTCGTTACATCTCCGTCTACATGGGACAGAAGAACCTCAAAATGACCGATGGCAGTGGCGGCCACTACATCAACATGACCCTCGGTGTCGATTGTATCGTCCTCAAAGGTAAGCGGCGCGGCGGTAAGAGAATCGAGACGACAGCCGGGGTAACGAAAGACGAACTGATGGACGTTCTCTCCATGACGTTCTAACAGCTGACCGGAGACTGATTCAATTGGCAATATCAAAGATACGGGACGATCTATTCGTTACTGACATAGGCAGCATCAGAACGCAATCACTGAGCGGAACAGGAGTAAATCTCGTTGTGAATATATGTGGCGATTCGACAGCAGACAACGTTGGATGCGACTACCGACAATTCGACATCCGAGACGGAACCCACACCTACGACATCTTTTCTGCGGCTGTAGAAGCCATCCTGAACGCGTGGGACGAAGACAAGAGCGTCTTGGTCCACTGCCACGCCGGGCAATCAAGATCAGTCTCAGCATCCGCAGCAGCCCTCTCTGTAGACGAAAATATCAACCTGTACGACGCCTACGACCGAATCCGATCAGAACGAATCATACATCCGTCACCTGAGCTCACCGAGAGTGCCAATCAATTCGTCGACAATCGGGACTCAGGAAGCACAGAGATCATCAAAGATATTATCGAGAAAGATCGCTGGGCCCTCTGTGGATAGCTAAAAAGAACAGAGAGTGTTTTTATAATCCCTCTGAGAGTGAAATGAGAGGATCTGGAGGAATTTCGATCGGTGGTATAGGAGATCCAGTTGCGCAAAATATCAAAGCCGAGCAAAACAGTAACGCAATGCCGAGCTCTGAAGAACGACACCGCGAGAAGAAGTGTGACCACTGTGAGGAGCGCAGCCCGGATGTTGACCGGCGGGGGTTCGTTCTCGCATCAGAGTGCCCAGCAGTTCAGATGCCAGACAGACCGTTCGAACTTCTCTGTGACGAATGTGAAGCCGAACGCCCCACCAAAGAAGAAAAACTGGATCAAAAGGTCGACCGCAAGTTCAAATCAGACCGGCTAGATGACCCGGTAGCTATCGCCCACTTCGAGTGTGGAGACTACCTGATCATCACAGAACCGGAACCCGAAGAACACGCGCCCCCAGGCATGGCTGCACCTTCAACGGCTCCAATTGAGTGCAGATGCGGGTCTCCACTCGACAAAGTCGACCATATCGATAGAGAATAATCGGTCAACAACAGCACCATGAGCAACAGCGACACACAAACAGATTTCGCCAGCTTCGGCGTCGACGTACCAGAACCAACTGTAAAGAACACTGATTCAAATACAGACACGGCAAATCAGCCTGATCTAATCGTAAAGACAACAGACTCAGCAAATCAGCCTGAACTAACAAAAGAAGGCGCGGCACTGAAAGAGAAGCTCGAACAGAAGGATTACACGCCCGAGAACGACGGACACTACCCTGATGCGAGCCCTACGGCTCTCTGCAAGTACTACGATCTGGTTAAGTACACGACGTTAAGCGAAATGTCACCACCAATCGGTCGGGTCAGCATCATCTTGCGTCCAGACGATATCGTTCACAAGCAACCGCTCGAAATGGGACAAAAATGGGAAGGGCAGCAAGGGGTCTACTTGAAGCACTCTTCAGGCAACTACGGGCCACCAGATCCGACTGCGGCATCAGACCATCTGCTGATGCTCCTTTGCGAACAGATGCTCCGTGCCGCAGACCGATTTGTCGGCGAAGACGACTACGTGACAAGCGTATCCACAAGTGCGATCGGACCAACGATCATCGTCCATTTGGACGACGACATTCCTTCAGAAGAACAATGGGCGTTTAGTAGCAGAAACGGAAATGTCTCAACGATTCCAAAAAACCCGAATCGCATCGAAACTGTTGAGGGGTTCACTTCAGTTCGCAAACTCGGGAATAATAACGAATACAAGTTGGCTGCCGAACCACGCTTGAGTCTAGAATCAATCACAGAACATATTGAATCCCCACTTGTCGACCGAGCCCTAAACAAAGCCAACTGAGGTTGAGCACCGCTTTGTTATTTATATACTCCCTTTGTGAGTAGAAGGTTACTGATTAGCCTAAGATGAGCAGTAGAAGCCTACTGACTCAAAAACCAAACATCAAACCATGAGTGACAACGAAGAAACCCTATACGAAGTGACGGTAACAGTATCATTCACAGAACAGTTCGACCACGAATCGGATTCCAAAGAATACTCCGAAGAGTTCGGCGAGCATATCGTCAGAGAGGATATCGCAAGTGGAGACATCCGTGCCGATGCTATGGACGTCGAAGCCACAGCCGAGGAGGTCGAAGCATAATGTCGGCCGCAGCAGAAAACACGTCAACGATCGAAGCTCCAGATGTGTCGTACACTATCGACGACGACGGCATCAACATCACAGAGAGCGTTGCTGTCCACAAGGAAGTGGGCGACTCAGAATTCGATTATGTTCTGGTCGGCTCGAACCCGGACAGCATTGGGGATGACCTGATCCCATTCGGCTTCCATGAAAGCGAACTACCGATACCGGTTGAGGACCTGAACGAGTAAGATGTCGTCAAATCTTCCACCCGGTGTCACGGTGGGACACCCACATCTCAATCCGCCAGACACGTCACACGAACACGAATGGGAGGCCGACAGCACGGACTATCCCATCATCGAAGACGGCGCAGCGATCTTCATCGAACACTGCCGCCACGAAACGGTTCTCAACTCAGAACGGGGATACCGTGGCGAACGAGTCGTAACAGACTCCATTCCATGTGAGGAGACGCGGTCGTATCGATTCGAATACGACTATCTCGAAGATCCAGAAGGCAACCGAATCAATCTCCCACCAATTCACGACTGGAGCGATGTGAGTGCCGAAACAGAAGACAAAGTACTGACTGTCGAACGCTCAACGTGGGAGAGCAACGACGAGAACCCAGACGTTTACGTCGACCCAGATCAGGATACAGGCGAGGTCGTCATTGAGCACAACGGGTTCACCCTACGATACGCCCCCCAACAGGAGGATTAAATGGGAGACAAATTCGAAACTGGCGACCGAGTTATAGACACAGCAAATGACGACCCCGACCCGATGCGGGTCGTGATACCAGCCGTGGCTGAAGCCAAGTACGTCAAGATCAAGGGCAAACCAATCTTGGAATACGAGGGCAACGAAGACTATTCTCCGAAAGATATGGTAGTCACAGTCGCCTTCGAGAACAAACTGGACCAACTCATGCCCGGTTGGGAGGAGCATTTGGACACTCTTGAAACCCATATCGAGGAGTACAAAGAGGAATGGAAGGTCGAAGTCCCACGTTTCGGCTACCTCAAACCTCGCCTCAAGAAGATCGACGAGGACGGGAACCTAATTGAGACTCCAGCAAGCAGTAGTACCGAAACAGAAGACGCGAACTGAACGTCCACCAGATTCACCGACGACCATGAAAACACAACAGAGCTCTCTATCTGGGTTGCAACAAGATCCCGAAACCGGAGACATTGAACAAACAGTGACCGAACCAGAACAACAGTCAGAAGAACTCAGCGAGATCCTACGAGATGCAGGCATCGGTAAGCGAGCATCAGAATCCATCGAAGAACACTGCTCCAGTGTCGACGAACTACTGGACTACTCAGACATCAACATCCAGGACTGGAAATGGGTCGGCCCGAAGACAGTCGAAACGATTCGACGCGAACTAGACGATAGCTACGGCGAAGACTATACGATCACAGATTCAGGCGACGGCTTCAACGTCTCTCAGTGGACCGAAAAAGCGGATGAGCGAACTGACATCCTAACCGGTGAGAGCCTGCTTCGGATTCTCGGCAACAAATTGGGTCACCAATCGAAAGTGATCGATGCAATCACCGAGTGGGCAGGCAATCAACCCACTGGTCGAAACGGTCGTGTTGCTGACGAACTGATCCACGCGGCATTCTCACTAACACCGTCAGAAGTCAACTTTGCAACTCTATTTGATGAAGACGAGGACTACAACTCCGACGAGAAGAAGGCCGAAGCACAACAGGAAGCCCTCCTGAAAGCGCGAGCAGTAATGGCGTTTGCTGATCTCACCGATCGAAGAAGCCTCTACGGACGAGCCGAAGACGAAGCTATCGCAACCATCGAAGCCGAGAAACAGGGAGCTGACGAACGCAAGAAACGCGAAATCAAAGCAGAACGGCAACTCAAGTTCCCACCATCAGAGATCGCTGGTTGGAAGCAAATCAAATACGGACTCGCCAACCTGGATAATCGAGTGGTCGCCTACAGGGGGCGATACAACAACGCACCGTCTGTGGTCGCCCTGTACGACACAGGCGAGTTCGTCAAGGTCCACGGGTTTCGCATCATGGAGTGGATTGAAGCCGACCAGAACCCGATTGAAGCCTCTGTATCGTTCTCAACAGCATCGACGCCCGAAACAATGGTCGAAGGCATGGCAGATCTGGTCGACTGGCTATCGGAGAACCCGTGCAGAGACCAAGAACTCACCGACGTCAACGAACTGCAATGCAACGGTTGGTACCTCGTAAAGGACATCGAAGGTGAAGTAATCGTGTACGAAGATCCCGATCGGAACGTGAAGTACCTAGTAGAGGGTGAGAACTTCGTCATGAAGGCTCACGGTAAGACACAGACCGTCGAGATGGAATCGCACAGAGAGGCAATTCGAGCACTGTATAACCAACTCAGAACGGTCGACACGCTTTCAAACGGGGGCGTTGAGATGGAAGTTCCGTACCCTGATCGAAACACCGCTTAAGCTGTTTCACTCACCTGTAGGTGAGCGACCTCCAGATCCATTCAACAGGTCCACGGTCGTATCTACTCAACCAGAGAACAGTCACCCCAATCTGGAAAACCCAGATAGCTAAAACGAGTCCAAACTGCTCGACACGGCTAACCTGAGCAAAGAGACCGAAACCGTGCCCGTATAAAATCGTGGTCGCAATAAGCGTCTGTAAGAGGTAATTACTGAGTGCTGTCCGACCAACAGCATTCAGTGCGGAAATAACATTTGTTGCGATCGAGGATCGGCACCAGAGCATCACGAGAGAGGCGTAACCAATTGCAAGGATTGGAGCTCCCCAGTAATTGAACATCGGCCAAACGAATCCAGCACCACCGGCCCAATCAAAATAGTACAGGAAGCCGAGTCCAGTAAGGATGGTCCCCAACCCAACAGCTACGGACCAAGCCGCCACCTGTCGATACTTCGACGTCGACAGAGAATCGGAAAGAAGGCCCCATTTGAACAATGCCATCCCGAACAGCATCATACCGCTATACTTCCACATCGACGTATTAACGAACACGTGCGTCTGTTTCCAGTGAGCAACTGGCACACGGTAATCCATCTGAGTCATCCAGGAGCCTTGAAGCGACTGAACATGGAATTCATAATCTGATTCAGTAGCAGTCCAATACCCGACCTGTTGGCTCATATTTAAAGACAAAGATTGGTCAAATTTGACGATAAACGGGACTGCAAACAGACCGACACCGACAACAGCAAGTTTCTCTGTTGACCAATCTCGTGCCCAGACAACCACGAGCGCACACAGGGCATACACAACGAGGATATCACCGTCCCAAAAGACGTACGCGTGAACCAGTCCAATTGCAAGTAGCCAGAACGTCCGACGATAATGAAGCCGTATCGCTGAGCGATCTCCTCCTTCTTTGTGCCTCATAAACAGGAGAACACCAGCTCCGAACAACAAGGCAAATAGAGAAATGAATTTTCCCTCGAAAAAGACGTGGCTGAATAGCCACACAATGTAATTCAGCCCAGTAAAGTCACCAAACTGAGACGGGTTCCAACGAGCAACAGATGGCATCGAAAAGGACTGTATGTTGATGACTAGAATCCCAAGAATTGCAATCCCACGGAGAGTATCAAGACTCGTGATACGCTCGGCAGTGCTAACTGGTGCTGAACTGCTGACCATCTACAGCCAACAAACCGGTTACTGCACAAATAGCTTCCTGTCGTGCTGAAATAGGAGATTCCGCAGGGTGGTTTATATTCCCCTGGTGAGGTAGTGGGTAGAGTAGATGAGTCGGTTTCGTCCATTTTCTATCCTCACGATCATATCAATGAACTATAGGTCGAAAACCTCACACAGCCATGATACAACACAACAGAGCCACCGCCGGATCAAGCACGGGACCACTTGAACTCACTGACCCAACAGGCGTCTACGAGTTCGAGGTCGTAATCGAAGCAGCAGCAAGTACACCGCACAGAGAACCGCAGTGCGAACACAGAGTACACGCAACACGAACCTACCACGATGTCAGCAACATCGGTGCAGTATGGCCGACAAATCCAGACGTCGCCAACCTCATTCAACAGCTGATCAATATGCGCGTTATTGATCAGAGTGACGGAAACGAGATCGAAGGCCACGGTATCGATATCACAGTCGTCCTCGAACCCGACATTACAGGCCACTACAACCCTGTCGACATCCTTCTCGACAACCGCAGTATCAACCAACACCGTGTTTCTGCTGGATTTTGGCGGATCGACATCCACCTCCAGGAAGTCCTCAGCCACCAATCAAAAGGGCTGATTCACGGACAAATCGCCTACTCGGGTAATTCCGACAACAAGCGCACCTCAGCGTGCATATAGTCCATCAAATCCATGAGCGACACTATCGTCACAAAAGACCCAGTGATCACTGAAAAACGGATCAGTACTGACAGCGGGATCATCCCTGTGAACCTAAACAAGGACAATCAAACAGAAGCCCCAATCGTCGAGATGACGATCAAACTGGATGATGGCGATGAAGCCACTATCCCAGTCGACGGTCGCTTCATCACCAGCATGGGGACAATCGTCGGAAATATAATCGAAATCACCAACCCTCGACCCTCTCCCTCGATCAGACCTGAAGAAGGCCCGCGACACTGGGTGTATATTGATTACAGAGATGGAAACCACCACGACGATTTTGGCGAAGGTGGCGTCAGTAGCGTTCCACTTGGAGAAATCGCCAAACAGATTTCGAATGGTGACATGATCGCCGTTGATCAGCCGAAGAGTTATTAACGGATGCGCTTGATAACAAATATAACAACCCTCCTATGAATACAAAATCACCAGAAGACCCTGATTTGACATTTCGGGGTTTCGTTTTACTGTCATTTATTCAAGACATCAACGGAGACTTTGAGCACGTAGAGCGGTTACATCTACTATCGTACCTACTCGACCAACAACTTTCGAACGACATCTGGGTTTTTCAATACAAACAGCAAGACGGGATTCTGCATTCATCACAGATTGATGAGTGTCTTGAGGGGCTTGTAAAGCGCAAAGAGGCTACCCGAACCACTTCTAGAACATTTGGTGGCGATGAGAGAGTATCCTACGAAATCACCGATAAAGGTAGAACAGTAGTCACCAACTCGAAGACGATCGGCGAATACGAGAGGATATCTGGATATATTTCGAAGACTGTTTCAGAATACGGATCGGTCCCCATCAGTAACTTAGTCGAGATCGCTAACGGGTATAGCCGACAAGCGACAGCGCAAAGCAGTCAACGAGAATAGCGATTTAACGATTCTTACCAAGTGATTTAACGAGGACCGTTTAACAACTTGGTAAGAAATGTTTCAAGAAGCCGCGATCGTTTTTATTTCTCCATATTAGTGAAGAAAGGTTAGATGAAACCTTTTGAAGAATCGCAGATAGACGACCGAGCAGTACCCAGAGACATCAAAACCAGACCACAATGATTGACACATTGCAACCTCACCAACAAGAAGCAGATCAGAGCGATGCTGACACAGGAGCCGACACTACTGCGTCAGTCTCGAAAAATGAACCGCTGGCCGCAGAACACGTTGCCTATCAAGAAGACGGCACGCTAATCATCTCCGGTCGGTGGACACGTAATCTAAAAGAGGGAACCGTCACCTGCCGAGTCTTCGAGCTCATGTGGAATTACATGGGCGAGTTGTTCACCCCCTACAGTTATAGTTACGAGGTCGACCTCCAGGACGACGGCGAAACAGTCGAACACAGTGGTAAACACTGGATTCGACACGCGGAAGATACGATCCAGAGAACGGTCGAGCTGCGCCCACGGACAGACGGCTATTACCGAGTCTCCGATGTGACCTCCGGCGGAATCCAACAGTGGACTGACCCCAAGATGAACCACGAGGAAGTCGCTCGTAAAATCGAACGGGAATCGTAGCCTCACAGCTCAACAGCCCAGTCCAGCAACTATCCAAACCCCCGAGAAAAATCTATAATGAAATCAACAGACACCAGCATCCGCCGAATCGAGAAGCTCGTCGACGAATTAAACACGAAGCTGCAAACGACCTACGAGCATTGCGAGATCCGGCTCGAATATAGTAGCAGCAACCAGCCGTATCAACTGTACGCTCAAGAAACTCACCCTAACACCAACGAACAGCAATTCAGAGAAGAACTGGGCCACCCGAACACCAAAGACAAACTCGCCGAATTCCTAGAGGGACTTACCTCTGCGATGGACGTCATCTCCAAATTCCCCGAACCAACCGAACAGAACGAACCAATTGAACCAGTGGGACCAATCGAAACGGAGTTCATCAACGCTGTACCTGACCGATGGCATGTCAGGCGAGATCCGATGAACACAAACCCGAAAAATTACTGGCTCGAATACTACGAAAATGAGGGAGACACAGACCCCACAGAGGCTATCACGGTGGAAGCCTCAAACGAGAAGTGGAGAGTAGTGGTCCAGAGCAACAACGACCCTCCACTTGATACAAGCACGGTCCCCCCTGTCGTCAAGCGCAACATGCACGACACGCGAACAGAAGCATACACGAAAGCCATTGAGTACAGCAAAGAGTATGCTAATTCAGACCCAGAAGAGCCCAACAAAATACACTTCCGCAGAACGGACGAATATCACCGAAACATCGAAACGATATCGCCTGACGCACCACTATGGGACCGTCTCGAAACAGTCGCCGAGATCGTCATTGATGCCGCTAACAAGCAGAACATCAACGATCTTGAAGCACTCTCACACGAGATCGCTACTCATGATATTGTCGGCACAGGTCAACCAATGTGTCTCGGCGAAGCCTTCCGAGAGCTAGCCGCATTCACCGAGATCAAGCAAGACTTCGATATCTCCGAATGTGGCGGTAACCATGATCTCATCAAACAGATCTCAATGCCCGGCTGCGGGACAATGGACGACCAGTTTTCCCATGTTGTCTATTACGGGCTACAAGAATTATGGGGTATCGCCCTCTACGAACAGGTCAAATCAATCTCTAAATAACTGACAGATGGTTTTGTTGTTTAGGAATTTTCCATATGTTTATATTACTCAATCTAAAAGAAGGGAGTAGTTAGATGAACACCCTCTACCAAATATCAACAAATATACAATGAGTGTAGGCACATACCAATTCGACGACTTTGAACAGGCAGTAAAAGAGAGCAACGAGATTCACGAAGATACAGAAATTGAGGGAGCAAGTATGGGGGTGACAGTTGGATCGCTCCTTGAATACGGCCGAAATCACAGCGGAGACCTAGAAGTTATTGTTTCAACACGATCTACCGCCCAGTACCCGCTGGGCATCGACACAACCGTAACGAACCTCGAGGAGATGGTCGAGCTGATCGAAACCTTCGGCCCACACTGTATGTCTGGCTTGGAATTTGACGAAGACGACGACAGCGTTCTCCATGTCGGTTACCACTTCGACTAACTCTGTGAGAGAATATGTTAATCTCCCGTTTGATCTGACATTGGAACAAGCGGAAGAAACAAAGAGAACGCTCCAAGAAAACGTCGATGAGGCGTACGATGTCTCGATCCTTCTCGGTGGAGCTGACGATGCAAACGGGTACGCGGTCGGGTTCCGACGTGTTCTCGATACGGGCCACGAAATCCACGCAGAAATCCACGAGCCACCGCAAGGCTCGATGCAGGCAGCCAGCACCACCCAAGAAGGCACCCAGCCTTCATAAACACACCCAGCCTGTTCGAACAAGCTATTTTCAATGACTCAAGAGACGTATTACCACGCGAGCGGTATCGACCTCGGCAAACAATTCACCTTTGACGAAGGTGGATTCTACGAAAGAACGACCAATGGAGTTCCTGAAATGAAATTAATCGGCGGCGAATACTGTGGGTGGAAACACTCCGAGACCGAACAGTTTTGCGCCAGCAAGTCACCAGAAGCCGCTGCATTTGCAAAACTGAAACATATCGCTGAAGGCGGGGGCAATACTGACACGGCTCCGAGTCAAGTTTTCATTTACGAACTCACAAAGCAACCAGACGTCGACCTCACGAAAATCGCAGCAGGAGATTTCGCGTTTATTGAGGAAGTCCGATACGACAGCCCCTCAGAGAATCCAATCGACGGAACTCGATGCCATACACTAGAGTTCTCCAACAAAGTAGCCGGCGATGTCGACCTTGCATACCTTCCACCAGGACCGTACATCATCGACGAGTGGGCCGAAGCGATCAAAGACGCGATCAGGCAGTACATCAACACAGGCGAGTACCCAACAGACGTTTGCAGATTTTCAGATACCGCGCGACCAGATATCGGAGCCTACCGACCTGAGTACGCCTGAACAGTCGAATAAGTTTATTTTTATTTCCCGTGTTTGGTGAGGATGAGTAATAGTGAAGTTCATGCGACCAACAGCACCGACTCAGAAGCCGAAGATGGGCCCCAAATCCCACAGGAAGAAAAAGAATGGGGCTGGGGCGTGTACAACATCGACCGACAGTGTTTCATTCCGAAACTGGACCTAGTCGACCCAGAAGTCTACTCACGGGAAGAAGCGATCGAACACTTCTGTGAGATTGATGTCGACAGCAAGC
>SL_4KL_010_BRINEDRAFT_10001162_pt1 | contig 14458 bp, 17 predicted proteins | sample SodLak_010_BRINE_2_FD_10664 | JGI IMG/M metagenome (IMG submission 10664)
GGAGCTCGAACCCGAGGATTTCTATCTCTTGTCGGGCATCGAGCAGGGAATGCGCTTTTCGGAGTGGGTCCAGCGCGAACAGCTGCCGAAGTATTCGAATCTTACGGCCGAAGAGGTCACGTATCGCCTCGATCGTTGTATGAAACACGAGCTAGTCGAGCGCAAAACAATCCAGTACGAGGGCTACCAGCTCACGTTCGAGGGGTACGACGCCTTAGCCCTCCGGAGTTTTTCCGAACGCGATACCGTCGACGGCGTCGGCGCGCCACTTGGCGTTGGTAAGGAAAGCGATGTCTACGAGGCGATGTCGTTCCAGCCGCTCGCGCTTAAGTACCACCGCGAAGGGATCACGAACTTCAGAGAGGTCAAACGTGAACGGGAGTACACGGCCGATCGTAACCACGTCTCGTGGCTCTACACTGCCCGTAAGGCCGCCGAAGCCGAGTACGACGCCCTCGAAACGCTGTATCCAGCGGTCTCAGTCCCCCGCCCCGTCGATCAGAACCGCCATGCGATTGTCATGGAGAAACTCGACGGCGGCGAGCTTTCACGCGTGCGACTCGAATCCGACCAGGTCGTCGGCGTCCTGGATCTCGTGCTCGAAGAGATAGCCGGTGCCTACCGAGCGGGCTTCGTCCATGCGGATATGAGCGAGTACAACGTCTTTGTCGACGAATCAGGGATCACGATCTTCGATTGGCCCCAGGCAGTGCCGACTGACCACGACAATGCCCGCGAGCTTCTGGACCGAGACCTCACGAACATCTACGGCTACTTCCGGCGCAAATATCCGGGCGAAACCCCCGAGTCGGTGGATATCGAGGCCCTTGGCGACGCTATTGCCGACGATGCACTCGAATCGGTTCGGTCGTACTGCACTCCATAAATCATATGCTGCAATATAGAATTCAACTGGAGCCCCAACAGCGCTGTGAGAGCCCTACTGCTCGAGGAAGATAGCTACGGGCGAGATTCGCTTACAAAGCGGTCGTCCAGGACTGATCGAACCGGCGGGGTTGTGCGGTGTCGACTCGTGGCAGTCTTTCAGTTCAGTTGTCTGTCGGCCTGATCGCCGACTCGGTTTATTGGGCTCGCGGTGGCTCCACGCAGTATGCAACAGCTCGAGACGGTGTTGGTTCCAACCGACGGCAGCGATGGCGCGCTGGCCGGCGCGCAGTGGGCAGTCGAACTCGCCGGACGCCTTGGCGCAGCCCTCCACGTGCTGTCGGTTGTCGACACCGGCGACTCAGCCGTGATCGACTCGGTTCGAGAGCCGACACGGATCGTGGACGCCCTCGAAACCGAGGCCCACGACGCCACCGCGGCCGTTGAAACCCTCGCCGAAGCGTCGGCGGCGAGTCCACCGGTGACGACTGCGGTCCGACGTGGCTCTCCACACGAAACGATCCGCTCGTATGCGAGCCAGCAGGCGGCCGACGTGATCGTGATGGGAACGACGGGCCGAAGCGGGCTCAACCGGTTGCTGCTCGGCAGTACGACCGAGCGGGTGCTTCGAACGACAACCCGCCCACTGTTAGCAGTACCACCAGGGGCTGGGGACCGAGAAGTAGCGTTCGACCAGCTACTGCTGCCGACCGACGGCAGCCAGGAGGCCGACATCGCCGTCGACTGGGGGGTGTGGCTCGCCCGCGAGCTGGATGCGATGGTCCACGCGCTGTATGCAGTCGAGACGAGCCGGCTTCCCACGGCGACAGTTCCGAGTGAGTTGCTCGACCAACTGGAGACGGCGGGCCAAACAGCCCTCGAACGCGTCCGATCACGGGCGAAAGCCGCCGGTGTCCGAAGCGACGGCACAGTCACCAGCGGGCCGCCAGCAAGGGCGATTCTCGGTGCTATCGAACCGAAAGAGGCCGATCTGGTCGTTATGGGTACACGAGGACGACATGGCGTCTCCCAACAGCTACTCGGTAGTGTAACCGAACACGTCGTCCGGCACGCGCCAGTGGCCGTCCTCTGTGTACCGGTGGCAGCGAACACAGCCGACGTAGCGGACGCAGCCGACGAAGCGTCGTCACCCCTCGACCAGTAGTTCGGTTGGGGGGTACCGCGCGGGTTAGCTGTCGAATGCGAGCCGGACGCGGTCGGCCTCGATTGTTTCGAGAAACGCGCCGTAGCCGCCGACGGTATACGTTTCGCCGCCAGATTCGACTGTCAGGCTGTGTTCGACCGGAAAGGAGTTGTTCGTCGGCTCGACGAGCCCCTGGGTGGCAGCGACGATCCGAGCAGTCAGCTCGACGGGCTCGCCATCAGTGGCGGTTCGGCCCTGGAGCTCCACCGAGAGCGCATACTCTGCCCGCAGCCAGAGCGTTGCCTGAAAAACGGCGTGTCGAAAGTTCTCGTAGGTGGCAGGCAGTTCGGCCGGGTCGGCGACCGACACCTCGTGGGCAACTGGCCAGTAGTTACCAAAAAAGGAGGCGACAACGACGGGGCCGAGATGTTCCTGGGCGAAGACGATCGCCTGGGTGTCGCTGTGGGCACTCGACAGCATACCGATGGGCGCGACAACCCCAACCCGGTGGTCGGCGGTCAGCATCGTCGGCATCTGTTCGCTCCAGACGCGCGTAACACTCGCCAACGACGTCGTCTCACGGCTGAGTTCGGTTGTGCCAGAGACCAACAGCAGCACTAACACGCCTCGATCTCTGGCTGCCCGGAGTTCGTCGTCGACCTCATCCAGGAGCTCGGCCGGAACCGACAGCGCGAGTTCGGTGTCGGCTTCGGCGATGAACGACCGAACGCGCTTGAGCACGGTGACACGGCTTTTGACCATCTCGAACTGCTCGTCGGATGGCTCGGTTTGGGTGTGTCGAGCCGACAGCGCGGGCCGTATCGCTTCGGCATCCCGAACGAGTTCGTCGACGACCTCGTCGGGTGGGAGGGCTCGAATCGTCGTCGGCACCGCGTGGTCGGCGACCGCCACGAATCCGCGGTTTTCGAGGGTTTCGCTGACGCTGTAGACGTAGCGTTTCGAGACGCCAGCGACATCGGCAATCGTGCTGGCGGTCGCCTCACCGTGTTCCAGCAGCGTGAGATAGGTGTCGACCTCCTTTTCGGAGAGGCCAAACCGCCGCAGGTGAGCCCGGAGCGTGGCGTCGTCCATACAGTCTCTGCTCAACGAAGGTACTTAAATCGGCCCACGGCTTCGGCTACTGATTTCGGCGAAACAGCGGCGAGACATCGCCGAGGGCTGACTGGGGGTCGTGTGCAAGTCGCTCAGGGTGTTCATCACAGCAGAGATAGATCGCGCTGTTGATCACCCCGAGATGGCTGAACGCCTGCGGATAGTTGCCGAACAGCTCGCCGGTCGAGGGGTCGACACGCTCGGCGAGCAGTCCAAGCGACGAGCTGTGTGCGAGGGCGGTCTCGAACAGTTCGGTGGCCTGCTCGGTTCGGCCGGCAAGTACGAGCGCGTCGACCAACCAGAACGTACACAGCAGGAAAGCGTTGGGTTCGGGTGGAATGGGTCGGTGTATTTTGTCCGGTACACCAGCCCATCTTCGTCCAGGAGCTCCTCGATCACGGTCTCAAGCGTCGACTCGACGCGCGGGTCGTCGGCCGGTAGGAACTCGTAGATCGGAATCAACAGACAACTGGCGTCGAGCGCGCGGTCGGTTCCGAAATGCTGGACGAAGCTGCCCGCGGTCTCGCTGTACCCGTCTTCGAGAATCGCCGTCCGGATCGCCTCGCGTGTCGACTCCCAGCGGTCGGCCGGATGGGTGCGGTCGAGCTGTTGGGCCAGTGTAAGGCCGCGATCCACCGCGACCCAACACAGCAGTTTCGAGTGCAGGTAGTGTCGCTGGGTGCCGCGAAACTCCCAGATGCCGGCGTCGGGTTCGTCCCAGATTTCGCAGACGTGGTCGACGATAGCCCGAACCGACTCCCAGTCAGCGTCCGACAGCCTCTCGCCGTGCTGGAGCGTCTCGTAGATCCCCTGGACGATCGCGCCGTACACATCGGTCTGCTGCTGGGAGTACGCCGCGTTGCCGACTCTGACGGGTGCCGAATGCCGGTAGCCTGTGAGATGGTCGAGTTCGAACTCCGTGAGCTCGGTTTCGCCGTGGACGCCGTACAGCGGTTGGATCGACTCCGGGCTGTCGTCGCTCACCGTTCGGAACCACTCGAAGTAGCGTTCGGCCTCCTCAGTGCGACCGAAGTTGTACAGTGCCTGAACGGTGAACTTGGCGTCCCGAATCCAGTTGTACCGATAATCCCAGTTGTGGTCGCCGCCGTACTTCTCTGGCAACGAAGTCGTCGGAGCCGCATAGATCGCTCCCGAGCCGCTGTTTATCAGTAATTTAAGTACCAGCCCCGACCGAACCACCTGTTCGTACCACGGGTTGTCGTCGACGATTTCGGTTGCCGACTCCTCGAACGCGGCAACCCACTCCTCCCAGTACTGGCGCGTCTCGGTGAGGCTCCGTCGGCAGGCCTCGGGCAGCATCTCGGTGTACTCGTCGTACTGCAACCCGACCCAGATCGTCTCGCCCTCGGTTAGGCGGTGAAATCCAACCGCCCGGTCGTCAGCCGAAGGCTGTATCTCAAGCGGCCCATGGGACTGCACGAACAGCGTCTCGTCACCACCGCGGGCGACCAGTCGGTCGGGAGACTGGTCAGTAGACTCGACGCTCGTCTCGGCTCGCGCGTAGTCGAACCGCGGGACGATCTCACACTCGACGCGAAGCGTTCCCGCTGCACACCGGAGCCGACGGTAGATCGCCGGCTGAAACGTCGACTTGGAGCCCTCGGTGGAAACCGGCATAAAATCGGTGAGCACGGCTCGACCCGAGTCGGTCTCGAACGTGGTCTGGAGGATGTTGGTACGGTCGAGATACGTCTGCTGAGAGTCGTAGCTGTCAGTCGGGCGAACGGCGAAATGGCCGCCACGGTCGGTATCGAGCAGTCGGCCGAACACGCTCGGCGAGGCGACGTGTGGGAAACAGCACCAATCAATCGAGCCGTCGCTACTCACAAGCGCGCACCGATCGTCGTTGCCGATAAGTCCGTACTCGGCGAGCGGGGTGTATCCCATAGGAGGCGGTGGCTACTACAGCGTAGCCGGCGGCTACAGTAGCTAATCGAGTCCACGCGGAGCCGAATAAGAATACTGGCCCCCAGAGCTAAACCCCTGTTCGTGGACAGTGTGGACCGCCGGTCGACAGTCACCCGACCTACCAACGGAGCCCCACCAATGACCACTATCGGCTACCACGCCTCCCACGAACAGTTTCCGCCCAGCGATCTCCTGGAGTACGTCCAGCTCGCCGACCAGCACGGATTCAGCGAAGTGCTCGCCTCGGATCATTTCCATCCCTGGAGCGAACAGCAGGGCGAGTCGGGCCATGTCTGGTCGTGGCTCGGCAGCGCGCTTGCGGTAACCGACCTCAGCTACGGCACGGTCAACGCGCCCGGCTACCGCTACCATCCCGCTGTTATCGCCCAGGCAGCGGCCACGCTTAGGGAGCTGTATCCCGAGCGGTTCTGGCTGGCGGTCGGCAGCGGCCAGCAGCTCAACGAGGGAATCACGGGCGAACAGTGGCCCATCAAAGCCGAACGCAACGCCCGGCTCGAAGCGTGTGCGGACGTGATGCGTCAGCTCTGGTCCGGTGAAACCGTCACCCGCCACGGCCGGATCACCGTCGAGGAGGCGACGCTGTACACCAGACCGGAGTCGGCTCCCCCGCTGATCGGTGCCGCCCAATCGACGGCGACCGCTCGTTGGCTTGGCGAGTGGGCAGACGGGATGATTACCGTTGGCAGTCGAGACAGAGCGGCAGTCGCCGAACGCGTTGCGGCCTTTCGGGATATTGCCCCGGAGAAACCGGTGTTGCTCAAAGCTGAGGTGGCCTACGACCCCGACGATGGGGAAGCCCGGCGGCTGGCAGCCGACCAGTGGCTCTCGAACTGCCTGCCGGGGCCGGTTACCCAGGAGCTACGCCGACCAGAGCAGTACGGCGCGCTCGCCGACCAGCTGTCGACTGACGAGATCACTGACCACGTCATGGTGTCGTCGGATCTCGACCGACACGTCGAGTGGCTCAGTGGGTTCCTGGAGTTGGACGTCGACAAACTCATCATTCACAACGTGACGCCGAAACAGACGCAGTTCATCGAGACGTTCGGTGAGGCAGTGCTGCCTGAGCTCTCGTAACGGCGTGATTGCTGCGAAAACAGCTGTGTTCGTCGCGAGTGTCCGTTATTCGACGTCGATCTGGTAGCCGCTGGTTGATTCTGGATCGAGTTTCGGGAGCGTCACTGTCAGCACGCCGTTGTTGTACGTCGCGGTGGCGTCCTGGGCCTGAACCTCCGTCGGCAGCGCGATCTGTCGGCGCACCGACTCGCGGCGACGCTCCTGGCGGTGGAACTGCGCGGCGTCATCGGCTTCCTCGGTCTCGTACTCCGCGCTGATCGTCACCGTCTCGCGGTCGACCCGCAGATCGATATCCTCCTGGGAGTAGCCTGGCAGATCGACCGATACCACCAGCTCGTCGCCGTGGTCGGCGACGTCCGCCGAGACTGCCGACAGCACAGTTTCGGTCTCGAACGTTCGGCTCAGCTCGCCGAACTGCCGGTTCATTCGTTCGATCAGCTCGTCGAGTTCGCGGAACGGGTTGGGTCGTCCAGCCATATCCTTTGTTGGCGTTTCAGCGACATGAATATTGTTGTGATTCACCCAACAGGACGCTAGGCAAATAAAGAATAAATCTGTGAGGAGCACACACGTTAGGTACGTCTGTTTCATTTGACCGTTTGCGTCATCAAATATATACTCATCTTGTAAAACAAAGCACAGAATTAAGTCAGATGTGGTAATACGATATGTAAAGAGAAAGTTATGTCTTTGATGGGTAATCAGCAGTTGGCACGTGAAGTTGTAGCAGCAATTGAGGAGTGGACTCCTTCAGAGGCATATGATCATGAGTCTAAATTCCAGAACGAACTTCAGGAATATCTTGACCTTCGGCTTAACGCGAATGGTAATGTAACGCCGGGTGTAAACAAGGAGATTATCGTTGAACGGGAGCACGGAAATGTCAACGGGGATGTCGTAGTCAATGGGGATATTGGAATTGAGATGAAGCGTGATCTTACAAACAGTCAGACAAAGAAGTTACGTGGACAAATTGAAGAATATCAGAAAGAATACACCCACGTAATAGCTCTTGCTTGTGGTATTGACGACATGGATGGATGGCGAAAACTGAAGAACGATTATGAGAATCGAGTGGGAATGGATATGAATCCAGACAACGCTCCTGTCAAGTTCATCCACAAATCAAAATCCAACTATGGTACGGGAGATTCTGCTGCTAATTATAAAGATGTAGGAGGTAGTAATCAAAATCAGAGTGGTGCTGAACTAGAAGAGATCGCCAATGTAGTTGAAGACGGGATAAAAGGCTATCAGTCACTTACTGGTGATGGCCCTATGGATTCTGGCGAAGCAGCAGTAGCCGTCATTCAGGCGGTAGTCATTATTGGAATTCTTCTTGCTATTTTGATTTTTGTTTTTCTCAATTTCTTCTAAATATTAATATAGAACGTGTTTCGTGTCGTACGAGCCGAGATTCCGCACCCAGCCGTCCTCGACGATTCCCTCGATCTCCTGGATCGCCGCTTCCAGGCGACTCTCATAGAGGCCGGCTTCGAGATCGAAATGGAACAGATAATCCCCCAGCCGGTTGCCGCTCGGCCGGGATTCGACCCGCGAGAGGTTGATGTTGCGGTCGGCAAAAGCCTCCAGGAGTTCGAGCAGCAAGCCGGGGTAGTTGACGTTCGGATAGACGACGAGCGTGGTTTTGCCGCCCGCATCCGACCGCTGGTCGACTGGTGCGAGCAGGAAAAACCGCGTGGCGTTCGAATCCTGGTCCTGGATATCCTCCGCAAGCACGTCGAGTTCGGTGCCGTTGGTGGCGTTGGCCGGATGGCCGATTGCAGCCACCGCCGCCTCCTCGCGTGCGCGCTCGACGCCGCGGGCGGTGCTGGCGACGGCCTCCTGGTCGACCGCGGGATAGTTCGTCTCCAGATAGCTCCGACACTGCGCGAGTGCTTGCGAATGGCTGGCGACCGTCTGGAACTCCGCGGATTGGGCGAGTAGGGCGTGTCTAATCGGCGTTATAATCTCACTAACCACGGCGACATCGCGGTCGGCGAGCGCGTCGAGGGTTTCGGAAACGCTGCCCTCAATACTGTTTTCGATGGGGACGACCCCCCGTTCGAAACTGCCGTCGGCGACGGCCTCGATAATGGCGGTCACCGACTCGCGGAACGACACCTCGTCGGCGACGGCACTGGCAGCACGGTGTGAGTAGGTCCCGGCAGGACCCAGGGTTACGGCCTTCATTACCCGAAGTTGGACCAGCCGTTTGAAAAGGCCGTCGGCGACAGCAATCGGCTCGGTGCTTAAAATCGTGATTCGAGTTCGTCCCGCAGGTCCTCGACGTCCAGGCCCTTCATCGCAAACAACACGAGCAGGTGGTAGACGAAATCCGCGGATTCGTACCGCAGCTCGTCGAGGTCGTCGTCTTTGGCCGCCAAAATCAGCTCAGTCGATTCCTCGCCCAGTTTTTCGAGCACCTCGTTTTCGCCCTTCTCGTGGGTGAACAGCGAGGTTGTATAGGAGCCCTCTGGCAGTTCTTTCTGCCGCTGTTTGATCGTCCCAAACAGTTCGTCCAGGACGGCCGCCGTTTCGTCGGCTGCTGTCTCGTCGTCCATTGTGGTCATTGCTGTGGCTCCGAGGCGTTTGCTGTTGGGTCGGCGGCGAAAAACGCCAGCTGGTGGAGCCGGCTGTCAGCGGTCAGCTCCGGATGAAACGAGGTTGCGACAACCGAGCCCTGCCGGACGGCGACCGGATCGCCCGCCCAGTCGGCCAACACCTCAACGCCGTCGCCGACGGTGTCGATCAGCGGCGCGCGAATGAAGACGGCCGGAAACGGCTCGTCGAGCCCCGCGATTTCGAGTGGCGCTTCGAAGCTGTCCTTCTGGCGGCCGAAGGCGTTGCGATCGACTGTTACGTCCAGGACATCCAACGTCTGGACCCGATCGTCGTTGGCGTCCGCCGAGGCGACGATCAGCCCCGCACAGGTAGCCAACAGTGGCTTGTCGGCCTCGACGTGGGCCTGAATTTCGGCATCAATTTCGTCGTCTGCAAGGAGTCGAGAGATCGTCGTTGATTCACCGCCCGGCATCAAGAGCAGATCACAGTCGGGGACGATGCCACTCGTTCGGATCTCGGAGATCTCACAATCGATGTCGTGCGCATCGGCTGCCCGTTCGAGGCCAGCAGCGTGTTCGCTCACATCGCCCTGGACGGCGATAACGCCAGCGTGCATACAACAACCAGCAGGTCGGCAGACAAAAAGAACGCGTTCGGCCGATCAGGCGATCGTCAGCGTCAACAGCTGGATGAAAATACCGAACAGCAGACAGAAGGCGATAACCGTTTTCGGATTGATTGTGATCGCATTGCGGTCTTCGGCGTCGAAATACCGGACCAGCCCGGCACTCGACATTAGCCCGCCGGAGTTGCTACCTGAGCTCATATCCGTGATACAGAGCGTCGCTGACCTAAGCGTTTCGGCTTCCCGCGCCGCCTAGAAGGGTGCTTGTGGGCCTTCGTCGCTGCTGTCGTCGCTCGATTCACCGGGGAACGAGGGGCTCATCCCCTCGGTTTCGCCCATATCCGGCGCGCCAGTCTGGCCCGTGTTGGCCTGGACCTGGTTGATCTCGGGAATCTCTTTGACCATCCGGGTTTTGATCGCCTGGATCGTCATCGGCGAGATACCGCAGCCCGAACAGGCACCGCCGAGCTGGATGTGGACTTCGCCGCTCTCCTCGTCGAGGTACTCGATAGCGGCGTTGCCGCCGTGCATCTGGATCTGTGGGAAGTTCCGGCGCAGGAAGTTCACCACGCGGTCTTTGAGGTCGCTGTCAGAGGCTGCTGAATCCGTACTCATGAAGTTTCATTGGAAAGCAACTGGCTTAGGCCTTTGGTTCAGCAGGGTGTCTCAGTCGGTGAGTCGGAACGTCCGCTGGAGTTGGGTGTCGATCTCATCGACGTACTCATCGAGGACGTCCTGGAACGTCTCGCGGTCGACGACGACACCCTCCAGGCGGCTGTAGGGCTCGTCGGGCAGTTCGATGTCGAACCCCTCCCGGTCGGGTGCGTAGAACGGCTCGCTCTCGTTGAGCACCTGCTGGTCGATGGCGTGGATCAGTGTCGAGTCGTAGGTGTCGTTCATCGTATTGAAGGCGTTTTTGTAGGCGCGCTGGAGCTGCGGGAAGTAGTTGGCATACTTGTCTTCGAACTGCTCGGGATCGAACTCGGCCATACTGGCTGGTCGACCAGCAGCATAAAAAAACAGGCCGATCCATCCGCCCGACCGTAGTGGACGTGCAGTTCCGTCGGCGGGTGTGAACCGTAGCCAACCCTCTGTACGAAGGGTATGAAAACGCCCGCAGGAGGGGGACCTGCAGGCCAACGAATAGAAGCCGCGCAGTACCGGGGTGGGGGAACTAACAGCGCGGCCGACCACAGCGGGGGGCTCTGCGGTCGGTGTCTGTTGTCCCCGGTACCTCAGTACAGTGTAAACGCCCATCGGCCAAAAGCACCCTTCCTAACTGTGTTGGTATTCGTCGAATCCAACAGATCAACGCCTGCTAATGGAGACGACGCATGCGATCCAAAACACCGCCCGTCGCTCAGAACTGCTGCCACGGCGTCGGCGACGAACTGCGGTCTCGCAGGCGCATCTCCCAGCCCTCGTCGGTTGTCCGGGTATCGATCACCGTATCGAACGGATCAAGCAAGGTATGCAGCGTCCGCTCGTCGTGCATCGTCGAGTTGATCACCGCGACGGTGAGCCACTCCTGGTTGCGGGCCCGACCCAGCAGCACACGCACGAACTGGTAGATGCGGTCGGCCTCCCAGTACATCAGCAGCTGGGACAGCGAGTGGACGCCGACGGTCGTCTCTGGATACTCCTCGAAGGCCTCGGCCAGCTCGGTGAACTTGACACCGAGTTCGGTGAGGTTCTTCGGCGAGGAGGCGTACTTCGTGAGGTCGGTGTCTTCGACCGCTTTGCCCTGCTCGCGAGTGACACAGTCGACGATGCCGACCGTCTCGGGAGCGTAGCCGGTCGTCTCAGTGTAGTCGGTTCGGACGCGTTCGGCGTCGTGGCCCGTCGAGAGCACGATAGCTTTGTCGCCGGCCGCACCGAAAAGTCGGTGCATGAGTTCATACTTCCCGCTCATGGGGGGGCCGGCAATCACGACGCTCTCTGCATCAGTGAGCGTCGGCGCCAGGGGGAGTTCCTCTACGGACATTGGTTGTATTGGTTTCTCACGGTGTCGCTGGTCGGTCACGGTGTACGAACGAAGCAGACACTAGGCGGGCAGTCTGCTTTCGTGGGTGGAGGGGCTTGTTACTCATTGTTGCCCTCCTCTCTGGATAAAAACGACGGTTTGTTCAGTGTGGCTGGCGGTCCCTCGAGCTGGTTGAACCGTTCGAGTAGCTCAGCCGAATCGAGCAGGCCAGGCAGCACGGTGTCATCATCCGGGATGGTGATCGTCGTCGATTCGACGAGTTCGTCCCAGATCTCATCGGTGTCGGTGCCGGAGGCCTCCAGTTGGAGCGCGTCGGATCGACCCTGCTCGAAAGAGAGCTCGATTAAACTTCGGTCGTAGCTGCTGGTGGCGACAGCCATGATCGACTCGTAGGGGTCGTGGGTGTCGTGACCGCAGGCGTCGGCCACGCCGAGGGCGTAGGCCCGCTCGACGGCCTCATCGCGGGTGAGCTCGTCCCAGTCGTCGGAGTATGTCGAGTCGTACATGCTATCTCACTGGTTTCCCCGCAGATATTTCGAGCCCCTTGCTGCCGAACGACAGCGTATGAATCTCGGTGTCGGTGTCGGTGCCACGCATCTTGATGACCTGGACGCCACGGCGCATTCCGTCGTCTTCGAGATAGTTGTGGAAAAAGACCACACCGTGGGCCAGATAGTGTTCGTCGGCGTACGCCGAGGGGTCGGTCATCTCCGAGATCAACAGCGTTGTCGCCGATGTGCGCTTGATGGCAGTCAGAAACCGCATCAGCGTCGTATCGCTGTCGTCGAACAGATACCGCAGCAGCATCGTCGAGTCGATGACGACACGGTCGATATCCCGGCTGTTGATAAATCCCGCCAGGCGGTTTGTGACGTTGGTCCGGTCCATCTTCTCGCCAGGGCCGCCGAAAAAGCGGCGGCCCTCCGAAGAGAGCGCGTCCAGGAACGTGATCGCATCCGACTCGATTGCCTCCTCGAAGCCGAAGTTGAAGTCGGCCATATCAGCGATGATACCGTCTCGCGTCTCGTGCATGCTGACATAGAGGCTGGTGTCGCCTTTGGCTGCACCTGCTGCCATGAACTGTGCTGAAAAGGTGGTTTTTCCGCTTCCTGGTGGGCCACTGAGCACATATAGCCGGTTTGAGGGGAAGCCGCCGTCGATAAGTGGGTCGAAACCATCGACGCCGCTTGAGACGCGCATAAAAAGACTGGTGGCGTATTTCTAAATAAGCATTCGTATGCAGTTCTCAGAACTGAGAACCAGTTAGAAACGAAACGAGAAGAGACCGAATCCACTAGACAGGACCGCTGGCTACTCGCTGACGATATCGGGATCGACCCAGACGACGAACTTGTCTTCGCCCTTCACGATGCCGTGGACGTTTTCGTCGTTGGCTGTCGTCGTCTCGTCGACATCGTCTGGGGTAATGTCGGTCACCTGGAAGACCTCGTCGACGATCCAACCGATCGTCCCCTGGTCGCCGATCGCATCGGGATCGAAGACGATAATCCGGTTTCGTTCGCCGTCTTCGTCGATACTGAACACCGTTTTGGGGTTGATGATCGATGTCGTTCGGCCACGAAGGTCCATCACGCCCTCGACGTGGGGCGGCGAGTTCGGAATCCGCGTGAGCTGTCCGGCATCGACGATCTCGTCGATGACGTCGATATCAAGACAGTACGTCTCGTCGCCCAGCCCGAACTCCAGGACCTGTGTTACCTCACCACGTCTGTTGCTTTCGTCGGCTGCGGACGTCGTCTCGCTCTCTGCCATACGTTGTCTGTATCGACGGTCGATAGTTAACTCTGTTCAATAAATTATCAGCCCTGATTTTCGGGTCGGTGGCTTTATTCTCGGCGTTTTAGTATTCGCTTATAATGTGGAGTATGCCAGTGCGAACCGAGCGGCGGTCGGGGAGTGTCCTCTCTGTGTGGAAGCCGTTCAGTGGTGGTGGTGATGCGTAACCCCCGGACGGTTGTCGTCGACGACTCACGGTTTATGCGTGGGTTGATTACAGATATCCTCGACGAGGCCGGGATTCCGGTCGTCGGCGAGGCGAAAGACGGCCGCGAGGCGCTCGGAGTGATCGCCGACACCCAACCTGACGTGGTGACGATGGATCTCGAAATGCCGAAAATGAACGGCATTGAGGCCGTCGAGCGGATTATGGCCGAAAACCCGACACCGGTGTTGATGCTGAGTGCGTACACCGACGACGACGCCGGCGTCACCTTCGAGGCACTTGAAAAGGGGGCGGTCGATTTCTTCGCCAAACCCGGCGGCGAGGTCTCGATGGAGGTCTCACGACTGGGCGACCAGCTCGTCGAGACGATCCGAACAGTCGCGGACGCCGACCTGAGCCGGGCCAACCGAACGGAAAAACCCTCGGCAGCGACGGCAACAGCCGCAGCTGGCTCGACGCCCACTAGCCCGACGTCGGCGGTGGACGGCTTCAATGACACCCGCACGGTCGTGATCGGCTCCTCGACAGGTGGGCCGAACGCAGTCGAACAGGTGATGAGTGAACTGCCCGGCGGTGACTGCCGGGTACTAATCGTCCAACATATGCCGGAGGCGTTTACCGCGCGGTTCGCCGAACGACTTGACGGCGCGACAAGCGAGTACTCGGTCCGGGAGGCCGCCGACGGTGACCGGATCGGCGCGGGTGAAGCACTGGTCGCCAAAGGTGGCACCCATCTCGAAATCACGGGCTACCGCAACGGTCGGATTCGGGTGGGTCTGATCGAGGAGGATCTGGGCCACTCGGTGATGCCGGCGGTCAACGTCACCATGGAGTCGGTCGCCGAGAAAATCACCGACCCATTGACGGGTGTGATTCTTACCGGGATGGGGGCTGACGGTGCGGAGGGGATCTGTGCGATCCAACAGGCGGGCGGGCCAACGATTGCCCAAAGCGAGGAGACGTGTGTGATTTATGGAATGCCGAAACGAGCGGTTGAAGCCGGCTGTATCGACTCCGTCTGCGATCTCGACGACGTTGCAACAACGATACGGGAGCTAGCACAATGAGCGAAGAACACCGCAAAGCCTTCGTCGCCGAAAGCGAGGAGGGCATCACCGAACTCAACAACGCACTGCTTGCCCTCGAATCGGA
>SL_4KL_010_BRINEDRAFT_10001164_pt1 | contig 14449 bp, 11 predicted proteins | sample SodLak_010_BRINE_2_FD_10664 | JGI IMG/M metagenome (IMG submission 10664)
CCCCAATCGAGTCTTTGGCGTCCTCGAGGTCGACCTCGAGTGGCTCGCCTTGCTCGATGGTCACGTCGTCGACGGTGAGATCGACGAGCGGTGGTTCCTCACCGAAGACGCCGATGATCCCGTCTTCGGTAACGTTACCGGTGACGACCTGTGCGTCGGTATCGACGCCGGAGTCATCGATCTCTTCCCACTCGCCGCTGTCGAGTCGCCAGAGTGAGAGCGTCTCGGGGTCGACCGTCTCTCCTGTCGTGAGTCGCGTTTCGTTGTAGTCGAGCTCGAGGTTCTCGAAAGTAAACTCACCTGAGATTTTCTCGACCTCAAAGTAGTAGCCGGTTGATTCGACGGCGTCATGGTCTGCAGGCGATTCATCGACGCCATCGAGACGCAGTTCGCCCCCAGTGAATGTCACCGTTGTATCGCCTGCCGGTGTCGTGATCTGCTGGTTCTCGACGGATTGCTCACCGTTGGTGAGTTCCAGGTCAGTACCCGGGTCAGTACTCAGGTCACTATCTAGTTTTGTCCCGGTGTTATTGTGAATCTCGACGGTTTGATCGCCGACGATGGCGATCCCTGCGCGTTCGGGATTTAAAATTTCCGCATTGGTGAGTGAATTGTTCGTCACCGCCCAGTCCTCACCAGTACCGGAAACTCGTATTGCGTGGCCACTTAGATCATCCGTAGCAATAAATGAACCAGCGATGGTGTTGTTGTCGACAGTATTCGACTCACCACGAGCATCGATACCAGTGTAGGGGTGTCCGTTAATTTCGTTATCCGTGATGACTGTCTCTGCGCTGTCAACGTAGATGAAATACGCAGGACGGTCAGATTGGCTGCCCACCTCACCCGTGCTTATGACCGAATCGGAAATTGTATTCCCCGAAGAATCGTCAATTCGGACCGCATTCCAATGTTTGCCATCACCAATGGCTGAGACGTTAATCCTATTCTTCAGAAGGGCATTATCCGTACTTTCCTCTTCGAGGAACAGTGCGGCCTGGGCGTTGGCTGTGAGGTTGTTTGCCTCGAGAGTGCTGTCTGAGGTTCCCGAAAGATAGATGCCCGCATCTTCGACATAATATGAAAGTTCGTCCTCGTCATCCTCACCGTTGTCGACGACTTCGTTCCCCGAAACGACTAGCTCCTCGGAGTCAACGACGTACATCCCGTTTTTGTCGTTTTCGCTGAGCGTGTTGTTCTCAACGGCTATGTCTGTGGTGTCTGCAAGGTGAATGCCGCTGGTGGCACCTTCTTTTACCGTATTATTGGCAATGGTGGTGTCCTGCACGTTCTCGAGTACGAGTCCGTCCTCGGCGCTCCCCTCGACGGTGTTGTGCTCGACGGTCGCGTCCTCGAGGTCAGTCATCTCGATGCCGACGTCCAATCCGCTGAGGGTGACGTTCGTGACGGTGACGTTGGAGTGGTCAGTCACGACAATGCCCGTCCCGCTGCCGGAGATCGTGTGATCGTTGCCGTCGAGGGTGACGTCATCAGCCTCGATTTCGATACACTCCCCGCTCGCTTCGACGTCGTCGCTCAGTTCGTACGCCCCCTCAGTATCGATGGTCTGACACTGTACGATCACCTCACCAGCGCCGACGGACACTGTCCGAGTATCCGTATGGTTCTCACTCGAAACCGTCACGTCGTCGAGATTACCTTCGCCTTCTTCGGTGTCCCACTCGAGTGTGAGCGCGGTGGACTCACCGCTCTCGAGAGTCACATGCTCGGTATCTACTTCGTCGCCAGCGAAGTCCAACAGTTCGATGGATTGCTCGTCGCCGTCAGGACCAACGTTGGTGATGGTGGCGTCTACCTCGAGTGTCTCACCCTCGTCGATAGCCGAGTTCGTCCCGGTAATCTCCACGCCGTAGACGGGGTCGGTGTCCTCATACGAAAGGACAGGGTAGTCGTCTTCGACGGCGTGCCAGCGATCATCACCGCCTGGGAATCCAAACCCGTCCATGTTCGCGGCGGCTTCCGCGCCAGTCATCTCGTCGGTGGTGAGCCCGCCCTCGTCGGTGACAAGTCCGTCCCCTTCGCTGTCAAAGGATTTGCTCACCCCGGTCGTTTCGGTGTCCCAGTACGAGTCCTCGATGCTGAAACCGGAATCGAAACTGTTCGCAACCCCGACGAGACCGCCGACATCGTCTCCATCTCCGTCGACTTCTCCGACTGCGTACGTTCGTTCGATGTCACTATTTTCGGCGTCACCGACGACACCACCAACACTGTCGTTCCCGCGGACGGTCGCCGTGGAGTACGAATCAGAGAGGTCGGCGGAATTGCTCCCGACGAGCCCACCGACCGAATCTGCATCCTCGTTTCCAATCGTGCCGTTCGCACTCGAGTTCGTGATCGGACTACCGTCGCCATCGCCATCGATACTCGGACCACCGTCGGCATCGCCAGCGATACCGCCGATATTCTCGTCTTCCCCATCAACCGTTCCGTTCGTAAACGAACTCGAATCGATGCTGGAGCCACTATGGTGATGGCCAACGATCCCGCCAACACGAGGGGGCCCCACATTTTGCTTAGAAAAGACTGCTCCCTCGACGGTTGCCCCAGCGATGGTTCCCCCGAAGTTCGATCCGATAGCACCACCGGTATCCCCTGAACCCGCTACATCGGTGCGCATGGAAACGTCCGAAACCGTTCCTCGATTCTCACCGATGAGACCGCCTATATCGTCGTTCCCCGTAACCGTCGCAGACTCGAGTGTGAGATTCGAAACCGTTCCATAATTCTGACCGCTGAGACCGCCGACATAATCGTTCCCTGCAACCGTTGCAGACTCGAGTGTCAGGTTCGAAACCGTTCCCTCAGAGCCGATGGTTTCGAACAGCCCAACCAAGTCATCTCCACCGCGGTCGATGGTCAGGTTGGCAATCGTCCGGTCGTTGCCGTCGAACGTGCCGTTGAACGCGTCACCTTCTACCCACGATCTATCGTCACCCTCTCCAATCGGCTCGAAGCCGTCGCCGTCGTTCCAGTCTTCGGTCTCGGTCGCGTCTATGTCCGCAACGAGTACGTAGTCCTTCTCAAGTCCGTCCTCTTCGAGACACTGTAACTGGCTTAGATTCTCGACTTCGTAATACCCGTCGCTGTTCTCATCAAAGTCGACGTCATTGCACTCAGGTGCGCCCGTCTCCGCAGCGACACCCCCCATTGCCACCAGCACCACACCCCCCAGACTCATCACGCAGATGAGTACCCACCGAGCCACCCGACCCGATGAGAAACGATCTAACCGATTCATATCCAGTTAGTTGCTCGTCATCCCTTCAATCTTCCCATATAACTGCTCACGAAATAATGTTCGCTCATCTACTGCGTGAAACGCAGCATATGACTCAGTGTGAAAAACTATTTACTCTTGATGAGTACGTGGTGTACAATGGGGAGAACGGGGTTTCCACTCACCGAAACGGCGGTTCAACACCACGATCTCCTCTCGCTTCTCGAGTCCGCCGGCCCGTTGACCAGTCGCTCCCTCGAAGATGACCTGGGCTATTCACTGGCAACGGTGAACCGCCACCTCCTCACGCTTCGTGAGGATGGACTCGTCGAGAAAACGGAGTCGGCCTACGCCCTCACGCAACTGGGGACCGCCGTGGTGGAGGCCATCGAGACGACTGCTCGAGAACTCTCCGTCCTCGAGGTACTCGCTGACTCGCAGTTTCTCTCGAACGTGACAGAGGCTCCACAGCCGTTCGACGTCTCCTGGCTTGCGGACGCGACCGTGATTCAGCCGACGGCAGAGGACCCATACGGGCTGTATGACCGATACATCGACGCCTTTGAGGGTGCGACACGTCTTCGAGCGCTCCGAAACGAAGGCGTCACCCCACCGGGTGTCGTCGATGCGATGAGACCGAAACTCCTCGACACGGCGTTCGACGCCGAGGGCATCTGGTCTCGAGAAATGGCAGTGCAATTCATGAACGCACATCCGGTAGTCAACGAAATCAGACGGAAGAATCCCGAACTCGGGGTGTATATCTCCACTGAGCCACTCCCTATTGATTTCAGCCTGTTCGACACCTGCCTCGTGATTCTCTCTTACGATCCACAAACTGGCCACCCTGCTGTCTACATTGAAACCGAAAACGAGAACGCGAGACAATGGGCGGCCACCGTATTCAGCCACTACCGCGACCGCTCGAAACCGATTACTGAGGTATTCGACGACCTCGAGTACTGACTTAGGGCTGTTGCTCCCTTTCACCTTCTTATTCTCGGGGTAGACCGATGCGCAAGAGCAGTCGGCTCAATCGGCAATTCCGCAACGAGTGAGCGGTGTTTCATAACAGGCAGTGAGAACGTCTGCTCGAGTAACGATAGCCAGCGCGTCTGCGTCTATATTTGTCAGTTGATACATTGGATGATGAATGTATCAAAGAAACCGTTCATCAGCACGCTTTGACTGGATTGTTGAGTTCGATGCGTTGAGCCAACCTGTGTCTACATTATTCGGAACGTCGAAATCAGGAACGAACGGTTTGATATCCAACAACGGCGTCCGATCGACGACATCGATGTCGTTGATAATCACGTTTCCATCAGTGACGGATTTGATCTCGACAACAGAGAGGCCGATTGGATTCGGACGCTGTGGCGCTCGAGTTGCAAAGACACCCCGCGGTTCGTCATCGAGAAATGGTTCGACCTCCAGAGGAGCCCCATCGCCGGACGCATGGAAATGATACAACAAAATACAGTGCGTGAATCCATCGAGATCTTTCACTCCATCTACGTACGCTTCCTTGAGTTCGACAACTCCCTCAACAGCGGCATCTCCGACCGGTTGGATCGGCATTCCATCTGGTGATTCGAACGGCGTTCGAATAACGCCAATCGACTCGTAGGTGAATTGATCTTCGGACACAAACGGTGTTTAGGCTTCGAGTGTGAAATCAGTTCGTGACTGATTTGTGCTGTGTATTCGCCACGATCTTCAATCACTGGACCACATTACCTCGAGCTGCTCCTGGTATCGGTTTCTGATCGTGACCTCGGTCACCTGAGCCACATCCGCAACCTCTTTTTGTGTCTTCTTTTCATCACAGAGCATAGCGGCCGAATAGATTGCAGCGGCAGCCAACCCAGTAGGTGATCTCCCGGATAGCAGTCCCTGTTCTGCAGATGCATCGATTATTTCATTGGCCTTAGACCGAACTTTCTCACTGACGTCGAGCTGTGAGGAAAAGCGCGGAATGTATTTTTTCGGATCAACCGGCCGCATCTCGAGTTCGAGTTCGTGTGAGAGGTATCGATAGGTTCGGCCTATTTCTTTGGTTCCGACTCGAGAAACCTCGGTCATTTCGTCCAGACTTCGAGGGATACCTTCCTGTCGGCAGGCTGCATAGAGAGCAGCGGTCGAAACCCCTTCTATCGAGCGACCACGGATCAAATCCTCAGAAAGAGCCCGTCTGTACATAACTGAGGCAACCTCCCGGACAGATCGTGGCACCCCAAGCGCACTCGACATCCGCTCTATCTCGCTGAGAGCGAATTGGAGGTTTCGCTCGCCAGCGTCCTTGGTTCGGATGCGTTCTTGCCACGTGCGGAGTCGGCGCATCTTCGCCTGTTTTTCGGAGGATAGTGACCGACCATAGGCGTCTTTATTTTTCCAGTCGATCGTCGTTGTCAACCCCTTGTCGTGCATCGTATTGGTTACGGGAGCGCCGACACGGGATTTGTCATTTTGCTCTGACTGATTGAACGCCCGCCACTCGGGGCCACGGTCGATCTGGTCATCTTCAAGTATAAGCCCAGTCGGTTCGTGGATAAGCTCCCCATCAGCAGTCCGAACGATCTCGCTATCGTCGACAGAATCAGAGTCAATCGTTTCGACTGTTTCTTTGGATCGGTTTTGATCCGTTTTGTGATCTGTTCGCTGGTGAATAAACCCGTTTGTCACATCTCTCCTACTGGTGAAGATATGTTAAAACTTCTGGTTGGGTTAATACTGGGCGGGCGAAATGACTGCCAGCATCGCCATGTGATCCCGAGGTTGGTGGATTAGCTTACGTCGTACCCGTGGTCTTGCAGCAACTTAGTATGTCCATCGCGCTGACCACCCTAAAGTTCAATGGCATTTTCTGTGACTCTGCCTCCAGACGCCAGCGGGGACTCGAGTGATGGGGCCAGCGATTCAATCTCGGATCCCAGGAGATCGAACCCCGACACCAATGTCACCGCATTTCCGTAACGTCGGTCGTCGATAGCAATCGATATCTATTGTTGGGACTCAGCATGATTATCACAACAATATTTGTACTCTAGATCAAACATACTCGTTGCCGTAGTGTTGAACCGATCAATCATACTTTCGAAAGCCCATATCGCGAGCCATCTCACGGAACGACTGTCGACATAGCCAGATATCGTACTTTCCGATCAGGCCTTGTTTTCGGCCAGTGTCTCTACAAGCGCGTTGATCTCCGGTACGTCTGCTATTTACATCTGTCCCATCATTTGACGCGTTCGACCCCTCAGTTGTGTCACTGTGTTTCATGCTAACGATGCTGCCCTCCGTCTCAGCGACGGTTCGACCGTCGTATCCTTGGCGAGTTCTTCGAGAACAGTTGTGCTATTGCAGTCAGCGAGTGCGTCGAGTGCCTGTCGACGGAACTCCCCTCGAAGCCCACCCATCCGGACGAGAATACCGAGGTTTGTCGTCTCGTTCTCTCGAGCGAGTGATTCGATTGCCTCTGTCCGTTGCGTTCGTGAAACGTTCTTTTTGACTGCTGTTTGAAATGCGGTCGACATTGTTCAGTAGATTGGGTGTGGTTATCGTGTGTTTTCGAGTGTGTAGTACGACCCTTCGCGTGCTGAGATCCATGTCGTCACGAGCGAGTCTTCGGGCGCGATTGAGTAGATCGTACACAGATCGGTGCCCGAATCCGTCGGCTCAACGATCGCGAGGCACTCGGATGCAGGATCCTCGGCCGCTGGTAGCGATCCCGTTTCGGCGAGTCCGCTGTTCGAGCTTTCGTGAGTCAATCTGCGATTCCGATCTCTTCTTGGCCGTCGTTTTCGGGCATCTCTTCGTCAGTCATTTCTGGTGTCTCGAACGTTGGGAATCGGTCCTCGAATGTCTCCCAGTCGGCCTCCATCTCTTCGTCCGTGAGGAGACAGAGCTCGAGATGAGCACGGATCGACTCGTGATCCATCTCGGTGCCAATCAATACCAGTTGACTGCCACGATCTCCCCACTGTTCGTCCCACATCTCTTCGAGTTCGGGGTACGCGTCGAACTGTTCGTCGCGCTCTTCGGGTGGGAGGGTTGCAATCCAGTTCCCGGCGGGCGCGACGCGAATCGACTGTCCGGCGACGTTCAACATGATGGCCATCTCTTCGCGGCCTGCGAGCCAGAAGTGGCCTTTGGATCGGACGACCTTCTCTGGAAAGGCGTCGAGTAGTTCGGCAAACCGGCCGGGATGAAAGGGGCGTCGTGCCTCGAAGACGAACGAGGTCACGCCGTGTTCTTCCTCAGCCGATTCGTGTGGTTCCTGAAGTTCTTGCATCCAGCCAGCAGAGTGGCTCGCCTCCTCAAAGTCGAACCGGCCGGTGTTGACGACAGCATCGATGTCGACTCGTCCGTGAGTCGTCCGGACAATCTCGGCGCGTGGTTGTAACACCTCGAGCGTTGATTCAATTTTTTCGAGCGTAGCCTCGTCGACGAGGTCACACTTGTTGAGCAAGAGCACGTCACAGAATTCTACCTGCTCGACAAGGAGGTCGCCGAGGTGTTTCTCCGTCCCGTCGTCGTCAAGAATCTCGTCAGATTGCATTGCCTCCTGGAACTGATGGGCGTCGACGACCGTTACTGTCGTATCCAGGTGGCAATTCTCGAGCGGTTCGACCCCCGTCTCCTCGTAGAACTCGGTTGGGTCGAGGTCAGACTGGTCGAAGCCAAGTGTGAGTGTCTGCGCTACAGGGAGGGGTTCAGCGACGCCAGTCGACTCAACAATGATCGCATCGAACGCTCGGTCGTGCGTCAATCCGCCGACCGCGTCGAGCAGGTCACCGCGTAGTTCACAACAGATACAGCCGTTCGAGAGCTCAATTAATTCCTCTTCGTCAGCTGAGATGTCCGAGGATTCGGCGACGAGGTCCGCATCGACGTTCACTTCGCCCATGTCATTGACGAGGACGGCGAGATCCAGATCGCCGCTCTCACGCAGCACGTGGTTGAGTGTGGTCGTCTTTCCGGCACCTAGAGTCCCCGAAAGCACTGTCACAGGTATTGTCTCTCCATCCATGTGTTACTAATACTGGGGACTATAGTAATATATCTTATTATCTAATCCAAAACTTTTATTAAATATCGGGGACTGGGTTTGGTTATTGCCACGATGTAGTATGACGACACACAATTCACCCCGTACGTTTGACTGTGCGATCATTGGAGGGGGCATTCACGGCACATACCTCTTACAGCGACTTCTCGAAGACGGGCCGTTCGAGCGGTCACGAATCTGTGTCATCGACCCACACGAGCGACTCCTGACCTCGTTTCGAGCAAAAACCCGCGTGTGCGGAATGGATTCCCTCCGGTCGACGTTTGTGCACCACGTCGGCACTGAACCGTTCGGACTCGAGAACTTCGCTGAAGCCAACGACCGTGAAAATGAACTCGTGCCCACAGTCGATTACCCGCCACGGCCGTCTCTGGATCTATTTTTGGATTACTCGGAGTATGTTGTCGACCGGAACGACCTACAGTCGCTTCATCACCAAGCGTCCGTCACGGCGATTCACGAACTCCCCGAGACGCAGGGACTGAAACTCGAGACGACCACCGGTCCGATCGAGGCCGATCACTGTATTTTGGCCATTGGCCAGGGTGACCGGTACCGGTGGCCTGACTGGGCAACCGACCTCGACCACGTTGAACATGTCTGGGGAGAGTTCAATCACGAGCGGTCAGTGGATCGAACAATCGTCGTCGGTGGTGGGATCACGGCCACGCAACTCGCGTGTGAACTGAGCGAGACGCAGTCGGTCGCTTTGCTCTCCCGTCATCCCCTCGAGTGGGAACTCTCCGAGGCTGATCCACGGTGGATCAACTGGTCGTATATCAAAGAAAACCTTCACACTCACCCCCCAGGTTCGAGCAATCGGTTCGACGTACTCTCGGATGCTCGATACACAGCAACGGTCCCGCCGTATCTGTACGCTACGTTCGAACAGCGTACGAATAATGGTGCACTATCCATCGTCCAAGGAGACGTCGAGTCAGCCGTCGCTGATGATGCGTCAGTCCGACTCTTCCTCGATCACGGATTACAGTTGGTCGGCAACCGTGTCGTCCTCGCAACCGGATTCGAACCGGTGTTTGAACATCCATTCGTCGAGCGGATTGCCGAGGACCTCGAGCTGGCTCGAGGACATCGAGGAATGCCAATTCTCGACGACGATACACTCGCTTGGCAAAGCAACGATGGTCACTTTGTCCCATTGTACGTTACCGGGGCGCTTGCACAGGGCACAGTCGGTCCATTCGCCACGAATATCCCGGGTGCAAGGCGAGCCGGCGACCGGATTCTGACAGCCATCACACAGCGCTCGTACTGTTCGCCCCGTTCTGTCTCCAATGATGCGGGCGAGCGGAAGCACAAGTCAGAAGCGACCAATTGAGTTGGCAGTTGCCGACAGAGCTGTGACTTACTATAATAAAATGACAGAAATACCCAAAACCACGGCAAAATCTACGAACGACCCGCGAGAACGCCCCCGTTCAACACTCATTGCTTTCGTTCACTATCAAGGTGATAAAGAGGTTTGTACGCTATTTCCACCTACTGCCATTGTTCCACAGCGGACGGAAGCGTGGATTAGTGCCAATGGGGATTCATGTGTTCCAGTTGGAAAGTGGCGGTGAGATATGATTGGTCTACACCAGTCTCGATCTCTTGTGCGTTGGCGTTTGGCGTGTATCTCTTTCGACGGCATCCAGCTAATGCAATTTCCTTACCGTAGTGACTGGAGAGAGCGAAACAGCACCGACTGAAGTGGTTTAGGAACCTCTTGTTATTATAACAAAGCCCTAAGTTAGTCAGGTTTGCTAAAAATAGCGACTGAGATAATAACATATTTATTACCGCGCTCGAATTGAGGTATATGGTTCAAAGTCGACGCGAATTAATTGCAAGTGGAGTTGGAGTCCTCGCTGTCACGACACTGGCTGGATGTCTCGGCGGGGACGATGAGGAAACGGGTGATACCGATGATGATCACGGTGAAGATGATCATGACGATCATGGTCACGATGATGACCAACACGATGATGATGATCATGACCACGACCACGATGATGACGGCTACGTCGACGAAATCGGCATCTATGAGTTCCAATTGTTAGATCGAGCGCACGATCCGCACGAAGAAATCTCCTATATGCACGGTGATCACTGGCACGGCGCCGGTGACTTCCCGACGGTTCCCGAAGGAGACAACCTCTCAATCGGTGCGGAGGCATTCGATGAGGACGGTGAGGAGATTGAACTTTGGGAGGAGTACGAATTGCGAGCATCGGTGGTTTCTGATGCCGACGAGGACGTCGTTTCCTTCGATTACCACGGTGACCACATCCACGTCATCGGCGAGGAGGAAGGCCTGACAGAAGTCATATTCCAGGTCTGGCACGACGATCATGCAGACTATCAGACCGAACCCCTGGCTGTCCAAGTTGGCGACGAGGAAGAAGACGGCGAAGAGTTCGACGCGCACCACGTCTCTGACGTAGCCATCCTTGATAGGGCGCAGGATCCACACGAGGAGGTCGCCGACTGGCATGATGATCATTGGCACGGCGAAATTCCAACTGTCCCAGTCGGCGATAACGTCTCTTTAGGAGCAACATTCGTCGACGACGACGGAAACGAAGCAGAACTGAATGGTGCGTATGAGCTCCGAGTCCGTCTCGAAGAGGATGCCTCCGACATCGTTGAGTTCGACTACCACGGCGATCACGTCCACATCATCGGCGAGGAAGAGGGCGAGACAGCAGTGGTCTTCCAACTCTGGCACGACGATCATGCGGACTTCGAAACTACACCGGTCGAGATCACTGTCGAATAAGAGAGTAAGAGTATGACGACCGCATCAAGCCGTAATCGTCGAATCCAATCCCAATAATCACACGATGGAACTCACACGCCGATCATTACTCGTAAGCGGGGGAGCCGTAGCTACGACCTCGCTAGCCGGGTGTTTAGATGGACCTTCGAGCACTGAAGAAGGGAACGAGCACTCCGGGTCTGCAGCGTTTTTCACCCTGCAAGACTGGGGGAACCAGATCGCTGGTGACCAGATTGAATTCGACACACCTGTGGAAGTTGGCGAGATGGGGCATGGATGGGACCCGGATGGAGACATCGTCCCAGATATCGCACAGAGCGATATTTTCCTGTACTTACAGACGCCCGAATTCCAGTGGGCTGTCGATGTCGCTGAGGACCTCGGCGCTGACGAGGACCGAGAGATTGCACTAATAGACGCCATGAGTGCGGTTTCTGAGTCTGAATTACTCTCGTTCACTGGAGGGGATGAGCTCCTCCCAGAACCCGATGAGGATGTGGATTTTGACCCGGCTACATTCGAAGTTGGCGAGTTCGAACTGATTCATGGTGATGAAGTCGCAGCCTGGTGGCACGACGATCACTGGCACGGCGGCGTCCCCGACGTGCCAGTTAACGAGTCCCAGACGCTGTCAATTACTGTCGAAGACACCGATGGAAACGTCCCACCCCTTGGGGAGGACGAAGTTTTCCGAATTGACGCTAGACTCGAGGACGGGGCGCCTGATGGTCTCGTTGAAATTGCCACAGACGGGCAGGAAATTGAGTTCCACGGGGTTGACACTGGCCAGACACTCATCGTGTTCGAACTAATCGCCGATGGCGAAGTGGTGTTCGACACAACTGCGGAGCCAACTACGTTGAGGGTCGATGAACCAGAGGATATCGAGGTCGAAGCGTTTTACGACCCGCACATCTGGGTCGATCCGGTTCACGCCCAATCAATTGTAAAACTGCTCGCTGAGGAATTCGGTAGTGTAGTGCCAGACGCCGAGGAAACGTTCCTAGAGAACGCAGCAGAATACAACGAAGCACTCGATCGGGTCGATCAAGCCTTCGAAGAGCTCGTATCTGAGGCGGAATTGGACGTCGCCGTCTACGTTGCTCACGACGCGTTTCAGTACGTAGAAGAACGATACGGGTTCGAGTTAGAGACTCCAGTTGGCGTTACGCCAGATGCCGCAGAATCCCTCGAAGACATTAGCAAATTGGGACAGACCATCGAAGAACACGAAATCGATACAATTCTCTTCGATCCGTTCGAGGCACCGAATCCCGACGAAGACCTCCCCCAAGCGGCAACAGTCCTGCTTGAAGAAACCCGTGCAGAGGAAGCACTTCCGTTGAGCCCAGCCGAAGGAACGACGCCTGCTTGGCGGGATGAAGAATACGGCTGGGTCGAACAGATGGAGGAAATCAACCTCCCGTCTCTACGTAAAGCGCTTAAAGCAGAATGACGTTCCTGACTTTCCCCACGACTGAAGTCGTGGGGTTCTGCGGTCACAGACCGCACCCACGACGGTGGGAGTTCCGAACTCGCTCGACCGTTTTCCGCTGTCACAGACAGCGAAGGGAACGGGCTCCACACGGTTCGGTTCTGGGCGGAGCCAGTACCACCCCCGTTCCGGACAGCGGGCTCTTTCGTCCTTGCCCGGAAATCGGCAAGATACGGTTCGTACTGCTCGATAATCAAGTTTACGCGCTTCATCCCACGAGTGAACTCGTGGGCTTTCGCGCTGTTTCCGCTGTAAGCGTGGAAACAAGAAACTCCACGGATGGGAGTTCGAGCGGTTCACCACGTTGCTTGAATACAAGGCGGAGGAACACGGAATCCTCGTAGACCGTAAGAGGTAGCGAAACACGTCGAAGACGTGTTCGTGTTGTGGTCAGAAGCGTGATGCGAATCGCGTGGAGCGTGGATTGTACGTCTGTGAATCGTGCGGAGCGACGATGAACGCGGACGTGAACGGTGCAGTGAACATTCGTAGAAAGATAACTCAGAATCCCCCAACTGGGGATATGAGTAACGGTCGTTTGGCACGGCCAGTAGCATGCCTGTTCAACCAAACCTCAGGGTCGTTCCACCCGAGGGAACAGGTGGGTTACGAATCTTAATATCCCAACGCTGAGCAAATCAGAGATTTGCGATGTACGCGAATCTTCGATTCGCTTGACTCGGGAATCCTCGCACTTTAGGGAGGGGAGGATGTCAACCACGAGTAGCCGAAGGATATCATTCGTCGCTTTGTGTCGAAACAACTCCGGGTGTGGGGCTGGTATAGTGAGGGCAAGTGTTGCGGTATCGTCCGCTGATTGCAGATGTTTTGCCACACCTAACACGTTTGCTCTTACAATACAGTGCTCCAAGTAGTTTATAGAGCCTCTCCGTTCTCTGGACTGGTTCAATACAACTAGCCCGTGGACAGCCGTCGTCTTCGGGAGAACCACTGCAGGTGTCGGTCGTGATGACTGCCGCCGACTGCTCGAGCGACCCACTCACCAGTAGCCAACCCACCAACAACCCGGTCCAGTGCGTGTTTCAGGTATTCCTGTGAGATGTTTGCACTCTCTCGAGGGAGGGTCTCAGGGGGTGTCCATGGTCACCCGGGGACGTCAGCTGTCTCCGGGGGCTGTGTCCTCGAGGGTTCCCCTGGGATCTCGGCTTCCTGTGGGAGGATCACCCGGCGTTCGGTGTAGGCNAGNCCGTTCTTTCGCTCACTGCGTTTGCGGACGGCCAGGCGGTGTTTCGAGAGCTCGAGGATGGCGTCGATTGTCCTCGAGACGAGTTTTTTGGCATAGGTCTCACTGGTTCCAGGCTCTTGGCGACGGATCCAGTGTTTCAGATCACTCGCTTTGACGTAGGCTTTGATTCCCTTACAGCCTCGCTCCCAGGGATCGTCGCCCACACTCGAGTCGACCCGTGCCTTCCAGAGTTTTGCAGCGAGTCTGGTGGGGAGGGCGTTCGTCGTCGAGCGTAGCATGTCGTCGTCCATCCGGGCCAGTTGCTGGATGGGGAGGAGATCACCGTGGGTGAGCGTTGGCGAGCCACCACGCTCGAGTGGGTCGTCGTGATCGGGGAGCCGAACGTACGTTCGACCATCGTCCTTGGTGAAGCGCTCGAGGCGACCGCCGGCGACGTCGATGGCCGTGGTATCGACATCATTTACTGGAAGGTGGGCTCCCTTCTCGAGTTCTCTGGCCTGAAGTTCTTCGATCCGGGTTTTGTTCGAGCCCGTGCGTTTGCGCGTGGCTTCGGCCAGCGCCGCCGTCTTGGTCTGGTGCTCCTGGCAGTCCTCGAGGCGAGTACTTGTTTCCTCGAGTTTTGTTTGTGTTGTGGCGAGTTCCTCCTCGAGGGT